>Ga0302247_1001632_pt1 | contig 16693 bp, 14 predicted proteins | sample AAG_UR_Ile_MG_FD_193529 | JGI IMG/M metagenome (GOLD analysis project Ga0302247, IMG submission 193529) | Enriched activated sludge microbial communities from anaerobic digester in WTTP, New Holstein, Wisconsin, United States - AAG_UR_Ile | ecosystem: Engineered > Bioreactor > Anaerobic >...
CCCAAAAAAGAGGGCTAGGCAAAAATGCCTAACCCCTTGATTTTATTGGCGGGCGATCTGGGGCTCGAACCCAGGACCTTTGGTTCCGGAGGTCGAATTTTCAAAAAAACTAGCTGAACGGAAGCCCTTAATATTTGGTCTGATTTCCCGTTATATCAACTATTTAGGGCAAACGATCCAATTCCATTTGTTCCCGTCTATTCTGTGATAAATATCTCTTTTCCATGTGTTCCTATCACAAATTTATCACAATGATGACCTTTGGATTTTGTGATCTAGTGGCCTCATTACTTTTCCAAAAATTATCGATCGAAAATTTCAGATTTTCATACCAATTTTAAATCCCTCTTCGATCGCCTCCTTAATCGTGCGAGGCTTGACGCAATCGCCCACATAATGGATTTCCGGTGCCTTACCCAAGAAGCTATCTAAAAGTGCCTTTTCCGATTTAAGCCCCACCGCCAATACCACAGCATCCCCGTTGATGAAGTCAGAGGTACCCTGCTGGTTCACTTTAACGCCTTCCTTGGTTATCTCCTCCACGATGGTACCGGTCTTCATCTGGATGCCTATTTTGCTCAATCTCGCCAGGAAGAATGGTCGGTATGTGGGGGAAATGTTCTCGGCCATACGCTTCAGCATTTCAATTACAACGAGACTTGTCACGTTTTGCCCTTGTTCCATGAGATACTCTGCTGTCTCGCAACCCACCAATCCTCCACCTATGATAATGACGGAACCACTTATTTTCTTTCGACCGGTTAATACATCCTCAGCTATCACTACGTTTGGACCTTTCGAGCCGGGAATGTTAGGAATCAGGGGGTTAGCTCCCACAGCCAGGATCAGGACATCGGGTCTTTTATTTGCTACCATTTCTGGCACAGCCTCCGTACCGAGCCGGGTCTGAACCCCTGCCTTTTTCATCCGCACGGTCAGCGATTCGTAAAGCGTCTTGATTTCAACTTTGTGTGGCGGTAAGCAGCCAACCAGAAGCCATCCACCCGCTTCCTGACTCTTTTCGTAGAGCGTGACGTCATGGCCTCTGCTTGCGGCCGTAATGGCCGCTTCCATGCCCGCGGGGCCGCCGCCTACCACGACGACTTTTTTCTTTTTTTCTGCCGGTCTCAGGATGTATTCGCCTTCCATGCCCGCGATCGGATTTACCGTGCAGAAAGTGGCGGCTCTTTTTCCCCAGAACTTATATTGGGACACAATTTCAGACAGGCAATTTGAACAGGCGATGCAGGGAATGATTTCATTTAGTCGTCCTTCCTTTGCCTTGTTTGGAAGTTCCGGATCGGCGAGCAATGCCCGAGCCATTCCAACAAGGTCTGCTTTCCTTTCGTTCAGTATTCTTTCGGCGACGAGCGGGCTATTGATCCTGTTTGCAGCAATCACTGGAATGCTGACGCAGCTCTTAATTTTCTCAGCTAAATGGGCGAAAGCTCCTGGCGGAAGTGAGGGGGCTATTGTGGGCACCGGCGATTCATGCCAGCCGGTATACACATTGATTAGATTGATACCGGCCTTTTCCAGTGCCTGTGCGACCAATATTGAGTCCTCGACGGTGTGCCCCCCTGCCATCTGCTCGTCGGTATTCAAACGGACACTTATAGGAAAATCGTTGCCGGCCTTGACTTTTACACTTTGGATTACCTCCAGGATGATCCGCATTCTCTTTTCCAGGCTCCCGCCATATTCGTCTTCGCGATGATTGCTGATAGGTGAAAGAAAACGATTGAGAAGATATCCTCCCCCCACGAGAATCTCGACAGTATCGAAGCCAGCCTCACGAGCTCGTCTGGCCGATTGGCCGAATTGCTCTACAAGATAATGTATTTCATCAACGGCCAGCTCCCTTGGAATGACTCGCATCATTTGGTTCATTATCGGCGACGGTCCTACAACTTCGGGAATGCCATTACTAAAAACTACATGATAGGAGACAATGAGCTGAGCTGCCACTTTTGCACCTTGTGAGTGTATGGCAGTTGTCAGTCTCTGAGCGCCGGAAATGAAGCGGTCATCAAAGAGGCCGGGTTCCACTGGCGAGCCTCCCGGAACCGGGGCAAAGGGAATGATGATCAGGCCGACGCCGCCTTTTGCCCGTTCAGTAAAAAAGTTGATGAACCGGTCGCCAATGGTTTCATCCGCCTCGGTGTACCCCGTGGTTAGTGGAAGCATGACAATCCGGTTTCTGACATCCATATTTCCGACTTTGAAGGGAGTGAATAAGAGATTGAACATCACGAATGCCTCCTGATTGATTAACATCATAACCACAACATGCACAATCGCATCTTTAACCTTCATGCCAGCCCATCTACTTTAATCGCATTTATAAACTATATGAAGTGAATTCTCTCATGTTCAACTCTCTGGATTTCGAAACCATAAATGTGAATAAGAATTATTTTAGACGTAATGGGTGATATTTTGCTTCCTGTCAAAATTGCGGTCCTCATGGAGGATGGAAGTGACACAATGAGCGCTTAGATCCGACTAAGATGGCTCAATCACACAACTTAAAGAATGTATTCATCATATTATCAACCTAGCAGTCTGTAAGTTTATGGAGATGGATGCAGAATTTCACAATGTCACAAAATAGTGCTTGACAAGTATGTAAGTATACCTTACTTACATCATGTAAATATGAATAATTCATTCTATATTATGAGTAAGTCATACTTACCTAAGAGGAGGTGAAAATGAGCAATAATGAAAACATCTCTCACCGCAATGCCTCCCAACCGCCAGGCCGGATGAAACTTGCCAATGCACTCCGCATCCTGCTGAATGACAAGGAGTTTGACGCCATTACCACTTCTGAGATCGCGAGGACGGCAGGCGTAAACGAAGCTTTAATCTACCGATATTTCGGAGATAAACGAGGCCTCCTCCATCAGATCCTTAGCGAGTTCCTGGACGACTATATAGGCCAAATAGAGTCGGATCTTGGGGGGATAAAGGGTTCATTAAACCAGTTAAGAAAACTGATCTGGTGTCACATCCGAATGTTCGAAGCCAACCGTGTTTATGCAAAACTGTTTCTTATGGAAGTGCGAAGCTTCCCCGGTTACTTCGGAGGCCACTGCTACGATCAAGTAAAGCGGTACAGCAACATCCTCCTTCGCATCTTGGAGGATGGTATAAAGAGCGGTGAGATCCGAGATGATATCTCCATCCGATCGTTACGACAGGTGGTGATCGGGGGAATCGAGCATCTATGCTTGCCGGAAATTATATTCGACCGTGATTTCTCAGTTGACCAATTTACGGAAGATCTTTGCTGCATCTTATCTCAGGGCATTGCAGGGGACGGGAAGGTCAGCAAGAAAGACTCTGAGGGCGATCATAAAAAGCCAGCCGAGGCAACTCTTCCTGCTCGAAGAGATGGCAGGAGTAAAAAACGAGATTAAGACAAAGGGAGGGAATGACAATGACTTGGCAAGAGAAGCATACGAATAAAATAGTGAGCATGGAAGAAGCTGCCCGTCAGATCAAGTCCGGTGATTTTATCGGGGTTGGACTGGCCTTGGGATCCGCATCTCCGGCAATGCTCGATGCGATCCTGAACCGCTGGAAAGAACTGACAGATGTTACAATCTGCGATTCAGTTCCAGTAAGGCCTTGCAAGCTATATGATCTCAAATTCATGGCCTCCATTGACGGGCACGTCAACTATCGACCCTGCTTTGGCATGATGGCCTCGCGAAAAATCAACGAGAGTCGTCTCCCTGATTTCTTCCCCCTCATGAGTTCCGATGGAGGGGATAGGTACGCAAAATGGTCAGATGTGTTCATATGCCAGGTCACGCCACCCAATGCCAAGGGCTTTGTGAATCTGGGGCTCACGAACTTTTATCAAATGGACGCCATCAGGCTTGGAAAAGCGTCCGGAAAACTTCGGTTGGCCATTGGCGAAGTCAACGATCAGATGCCAGTTATTTTCGGTGACAACTGGATGCATGCTTCCGAGTTTGATCTGTTTGTGGAAAATTCGGCGAAAATTCCTGCAGTAAAGAGACCGGAGCCTGGGGAGAAAGAAAAAATAATCGGTCAGCATGTCCTTGATTTGATCAATGACGGCGATACGATACAGATGGGCTTTGGTACTATTCCAGAAGCGGTTGTTGCGGGGCTTGAAGGAAAACATGATCTCGGAGTTCTTACCGAGTTGTTTCCTGCAGGACTGAATGAGCTTGTCCCGAAGGGAATCATTACAAATGCTAGGAAACCGTATCACAAAGGGAAAACAATTGCTACGTTCTGCATAGGTGATCAGGATTTATATGATTTTGCTGCAGAAAACCCTGAATGTGAATTCTTCCCCGCATCGCACACTAATGATCCGTCATTTATAGCCAGCCATCCCAACATGGTTGCCATGAATATGGCCGTCATGATGGATTTCAGCGGCCAAATTGCCTCTGAAGGGATTGGCCATCGGATGATCAGCGGTTCAGGGGGGCAATTAGACTTTATGATCGGATCCTTCTATTCAAAAGGCGGAAAAGGAATCACGCTGATGTATTCTGCTCGAAAGATGAAGGACGGCAGTATGGTTTCTTCGATTCTACCAGAGTTGCCCCAAGGGACCCCTGTAACCGTACCCAGGACTTTCGCCCAGTACGTGGTCACGGAGTACGGGATTGCAGACATCCGTTATAAGTCGCGGCGGCAACGAGCAGAAGCCTTGATAAACATTGCACATCCAGATCTTCGAGGCGAACTGAGAAACAGTCTTAAGAAGAATTTCTATATGCAATATTAGAGGAAAATAAGGGAGGATCAGGTGAAAGTACAAGACAGTATTGCAATGGTTACCGGCGGGGCGTCCGGTCTTGGTGAGGCATGTGTTCGAATGCTGGTTTCCAAGGGAGGAAAGGCGACGATTCTTGATCTTCAGGAAGATCGAGCAGAAAAACTGATTTCTGAACTGGGGTCGAATGTCGTCTTCGCGAAGACAGACGTGACAAATGAAGAAAGCGTTCAGAACGCAGTCAAGAAAACTATTGATGCCTTCGGCGGGATTAACGTTGTTATTAATTGCGCAGGCGTGGGTGATCCCGCGAAGCTGCTTTCCAAGAAGGGTCCCATGCCGCTTTCATTTTTTAACCGTGTTGTCCAGATCAACCTGGTCGGCACCTTTAATGTAATCCGTCTAGCTGTAGAGCAGATGGTGAAGAACGCTCCCGGGAAGGATGGTGAGAAAGGCGTTGTCATCAACACAGCCTCAGCGGCTGCTTTTGACGGACAAGTAGGGCAGCCCGCGTACAGTGCCTCGAAGGCCGGAGTAGTCGGAATGACTTTACCGCTTGCGCGCGAATGTGCGGACTATGGAATCCGCGTAATGACGATTGCGCCTGGGCTTTTTAACACGCCAATGCTTGCAATACTGCCCGAAGCCGCACGCTTGGCTTTAGGGAAAATGGTCCCTTTCCCGGCGCGATTGGGGGAGCCTTCTGAATATGCAGAACTCTGCCAGCACATCATCGAGAACCCTATGCTCAACGGCGAGGTAATCCGCCTGGATGGCGCTATCCGCATGACGGCAAAGTAAAGGTGATACTTAAAAGTTGAGAAGTTGTGAAGGCGAAGTCGTTCTTTCGCACGATAAAGATGAAATTGGGGGTGAGCGCAAGCAGGATTACGATAACCATGGCATATAAGCCCCGCAGGAAAGGCTGAAAGCTTGAGGAGGCCGCATGAAATACGAAACGATTCTTGTTGAGAGTGGAGAGGGGGTTGCGACAATAACGCTGAATCGCCCGAAGAGCATGAATGCCTTAAACAACCGCATGCTCGAAGAACTTGCCAGCGTGTTCGGCGATATCGGTGAGGACAGCAGGATCAAAGTCGTCATAATCACGGGTCATGAAAAATTCTTTGCCGCCGGGGCAGACTTGGCTGAAGTGAGTGCCATAACGAATCCTATGGAGGCCCATCAGTACATCAAGAGGGCCCGAAAGGCGTTTGATGCCATAGAGGAAATAGAAAAACCAGTCATTGCAGCGGTGAGCGGACTCGCCTTGGGCGGAGGATGCGAGCTATGTCTCGCCTGTGACCTCCGGATGGCAGCAGAAACCGCCATTTTCGGACAGCCGGAGATCCGGATTGGCGTCATCCCGGGAGCAGGGGGCACACAGCGGCTGCCTCGAATCGTCGGCGTAACGAAAGCAAAAGAGCTCCTCTTCACTGGAGAATCGATCGATGCTTCCGAGGCCCTTAGGATTGGGCTTGTCAACCGCATTGTCCCTCCTGCATCGCTTCTGGAGGAGACGCGAAAACTGGCGCTGACTATCGCGAAAAGACCCGGCGAGGCCTTGAGTGTTACCAAGATGGTTGTCAACGGTGGGATGAAAATGGAACTCAATTCGGCTCTCGCTTATGAAGCCAAATGCTTTGAGTATCTCTTTTCCACAGAGGACCGTAAAGAAGGGATGAGTGCATTTGTGGAGAAGCGCAAGCCTATGTTCAAAGATCGCTAATTGACTGAAAAGGAGAAGTCAGATGGATTTTAGACTCTCAGAAGAACAGCAGATGATTCGGGATATGGCACGGAAGTTTGCGGATGAGGTCATCGCACCCAAGGCTGAGGAGATGGAAGCCACAGGTGAATATCCCTATGACATCATGGCACGCATGGCAGAGCTCGGAATGATGGGCATTCCCTTCCCCGTGGAATACGGTGGAAGCGGCGGGGATTGGGTGGGTATGCACTTGTGCATTGAAGAGATCGCCCGGGGAGATACAGCTTTAGGAGGACTCCTCGATGTCACGACGAGCGTGGTTGGACAGGAGCTTTTTGTGTTCGGCACAGAGACGCAGAAAAAGAAATGGCTCATCTCCATGGCGCAGGGAAAGGAGATCGGCGCTTTCGGACTGACCGAACCGGGAGCGGGTTCAGATGCGGGCGCAACGAGAACAACGGCGGTCCGAGACGGAGATTCTTGGGTCATCAACGGGACAAAGCAGTTCATCACAAACATCGGCCTCGCCAATGCATCCATCATAATCATCACGGCCCGAACGAAGGCATTGAAGCCGGGAGAGAAGGAACAGATCAATACCTTCATCGTTCCGAAGGGGACTGCGGGGTTTACCTTGGGAAAGAAGTACGACAAGATGGCTTGGCGGCATTCAGCCACACACGAGTGCATCTTCGAAGACTGCCGGATCCCGGACTCAAACTTTCTTGGAAAAGAAGGCAAAGGCTTCGCCCAGCACCTCGCGGTACTTGAAACGGGCCGGATCAGCATTGCCGCCATAGCGGTTGGGCTCATGCAGGCTTGTCTCGAAACATCCCTGAAGTACGCTAAGGAACGGGTTCAGTTCGGCAAGCCGATAATCAATTTCCAGGCGATTTCCTTCAAACTTGCTGACATGGCAATGGCCACTGAGCTTGCGCGGAATATGTACCTCAAGGCCGCTTGGTTGAAGGACAATCGCCTCCCTCACACCTTGGAGGCAGCTTACGCGAAGCTATATGCCTCGGAAATGTGCGAGAAGGTGGCAAGTGATGCCTACCAGATACACGGGGGCTACGGTTTCATGAACGAGTACGCTGTATCAAGATACTACCGGCATACCAAAATCCTGCAGATCGTCGAGGGAACCTCTGAGATTCAGCGCCTTGTCATCTCTCGGAACCTGAAATAGACAGGGAGAGTAATAATGTCTGGAGCGATTAAGGACTTAAAAATTCTGGATTTTACTACGTTACTCCCGGGGCCATACGCCACGATGGTTCTGGCGGACATGGGCGCTGATGTAATCAGGATCGTATCAGGAGGATCCAGACCTGATCCCGTTGATTCTCTGCCGCCCCTCATCCCCGGCACTAACTTATCAGCCCTATCTGCTCAATTGGGAAGAAATAAGAAGCGCATGAACCTAAATCTTAAAGATCCTCGAGCTTTAAAAATCATTCATCAACTTCTAGCCGAGTACGATATTGTAATCGAGCAGTTTCGTCCAGGTGTTATGGCTAATCTCAAACTTGATTATGAAAGCCTCAAGGTCATAAATCCCAAAGTTATATATTGCTCTATTACTGGCTATGGGCAGACAGGACCAATGAGAGATCGCGCCGGCCATGATATCAATTACATCGCCCTCTCTGGCATTGCCTCATACTCGGGGAAGAAGGAATCCGGTCCGGCACTCAATGGAATACAGATTGCTGATGTTGCCTCAGGCTCAAACAATTCCGTGATCGGTATCCTGGCGGCTGTTATCTATCGTCAGAATACAGGGAAAGGCCAACATATAGACATTTCAATGACTGATGGGATGATGGCTTTCAATGCGAATATAGAAGGGGCAGCGATTCTTGTGCATGGGAAAGAGCCGATGAGGGAGGGAACACTCTTAAATGGAGGTAGTCTTTACGATTATTACGAGACAAAAGACGGCAGATATATAAGTTTTGGCGGATTCGAACCCAAATTTTTTACCACATTTTGTCACACGATCGGAAGGCCAGATCTCATTGCCGGCGGATTGGCTCCGAAAGACTGTGCGAAGATCAAGGCGATTGTCAAAGAGATTATTAAGACAAAAAGCAGAGACGAATGGAGGGCCCTATTCAATGCTACCGATGCATGCGTTGAACCAGTACTGACTCTTTCAGAGGCCTTAGGGAGCCCACATGCACTAGAGCGAGGTATGATTGTGGAGGTACCCGGACCCAATGGGAAAATTGTGAAACAAATCGCCAATCCTATTAAGTTTTCCGAGTCTCCTCCTGAATACCGCCATGTTGGGCTCTCAGATGCTAAAGCCAATACAAAAGATATAATGAGAAGCCTTGGCTATACTGAGATCGATTTCGAGGAGTTTTTGCAAACAGGGCTCTTCAGTTAATGCCGATATCAATACTATAAGAAGAAAGGTGTGAGAAAATAAAATGGGCAAGCAAGTCATTTTTCACTCGGGTGCTTTGGATGAGAAGGATGGCTCATTTATTCAAATGGGCAATAAATGCAAGATTTGCGGAAAGACCTCTTATCCCGCAGTGGAACTCTGTCCATTCTGTTCCTCTGAAAATGTAGAAAAGGTGGCTCTCAGCACAGTGGGAACATTGTTTTCATTCAGTGTAACTCGAGTTCCCGTAGGCCCCTATAAGCCCCCCATCATCGGCGGCTATGTTGACCTGCCTGAAGGAACTCGTGTATTCGGGCAGATTCATGCAAAGGTTGAGGATGTGAAAACCGGTATGAAGGTAAAGGTTCAGACTGGTGTTATTTGGACTGAGAAAGATGGCACAGAGGTCCTTGGCTATTATTATGTGCCCGGTCAAGCAGAATCTGGAGGTTCAAAATAATGAGAGACGTATATGTGCTCGGTATTGGTCAAACTATTTTCGGTAAGCATGGCAGTCTCACCATAAATGATTTGGGTGCTGCGGCTGCTCTAGCTGCCGTTAAAGATGCTGAAATCTCTCCCAAGGAGTTCCAAACCGCTTATTGCGGAACGTTATATAGCCCGCCCACGCCCATCCAATCCATACTCATTCGTTTGGGTGTAGCTCGAATTCCGATGTGTAACGTCGAAAACGCTTGTGCCAGCGGATCTAGTGCCGTACATCTGTTGCATCGCGACATAGCACTAGGTGCCTGCGATGTGGGAATTGCATTGGGAGTTGAATCGCTATCAGCCTTTAATAAGAAGTATGGCAAGGGACTGCTTACCATTGAGGGTGACCTTCAGGGCAAGTTAGCACTCACCATGCCCTCTTTTTTTGCAATGTTGTGTAATCGGCTGATGGAACAGCGCGGTGCTACCATAGAGGACATTTGTTATCCTTCTGTCAAAAACCACAAGGCGGGCATGACAAATCCTTACTCGCAGTACAAAAAGGAAGTGACAGTCGAAGAAATCATGGCTTCGCCTATGATTGCAGACCCGATTACTGTATTGCAGTGTTGTCCGCAAAGTGATGGTGCTGCCGCTATTATACTTTGCTGTGGTGAGTATTACAAAAAGCATAATAAGAAAGGGTATCGTGCTCCGGTTAAGATCGCGGGTTCGGTTATCTCGGTTAGCGGTGCTGAGGACGCTTCATATGACCCCCTGGCTTTGCAGGCAATGATTAAAGGTGCCAAGGATGCCTGCGAAATGGCCGGCATAGATGCACAAAGAGACCTTGATGTGGTTGAGATGCACGATGCTTTTTCCGGCGAAGAGCTGGCAGCTTATGAAATGCTGGGCCTTTGCAAACCTGGTGACGGAGTAGCTTTAGCGCGCTCACGCGCTGTAGAATTGGGAGGCCGCTGCCCGGTAAATCCCAGCGGCGGACTGCTCTCTATGGGTCATCCTTTGGGTGCTTCTGGTGTTCGCGTAGTCAACGATATTACAAGACAGCTCTGGGGAGAGGCGGGTGCAAATCAGGTAATTGGAGCTAAAGTAGGAATGGCCCAAATGTTGGGGGGTGTGCTTACCGGTATTGAATCTGCCGTTGTCGCAGGTATTCAAATTATGACAAAGTGAGCACCGTTAACAATGGACATGAACTAAGGAGACTCACAGTATCGGGCTTTCGGACAATTATTTTGAAATGTTAGTGACCCTGATCTCGCTCTATACTGTGATCACTAAAAGGCTAATCATGAGAGGACACATGGAAGCCATTGAGTATATCACGCTCATTAGAAATAATTATGCCAAGCTCGGCTACGAGCCGTATCAATGGGTATTTAATTATGATGCACCACCTTGGCAGTCTTTGCGAAAGTCGTTATCGAATTGTCGCGTCGGATTGATCGCTTCGGGTGGAATCTATGTGACTGGTCAAGTCGCCTTCCACTTTAAGGATGACATCTCCTTCCGATTAATCCCAACAGATGTAAATATCGCCAACCTCAGAACAGCGCATTTTGCTTATGACCAAAAGGATGCTCGACTTGATCCAAATGTCGTATTTCCGATCGACACCTTGCGTAGATTGGTTAAAGAAGGCATGATCGGTTCGCTTACTGAGCATGCATTTACCTTCATGGGCGGAATTTACTCTTCGCGTAGGGTTCGTGATGAATTAGCGCCGCTTTTAACTGAATGCCTTTTGGCTGAACAGGCGGATCTGGCCTTGCTAGTTCCTGCCTGACCTGTTTGCCATCAGTCCGTAGGACTGATTGCTCGTCATGCAGAACAGGCAGGTCTTCCGACGTTATGCATGGCTAGTGCCCTCGATGTTATCAAGGCGGTGAAGCCACCACGTGCTGCTTTTTTAGATTTTCCTTTGGGGCACACAACGGGAAAACTGTCAACAGACATGCAAAAATGACCCCCTGCGAACATTGAAAAATGACCCCCCTGTAACACCGAAAGGGGGTACGTCACGATGCAACACGAGGTATGCTTGCTCCCGATGAGCACATCGGGAGGCAACGAGATGATCAACGGGACTCTGTGGCATGAGATCCACAGCCGATTTAAACTCAAGGAGACGAAGAAGTCGATTGCCCGCTCGCTGGGGTTGGATGTCCGTACGGTGCGGAAGATCCTCCGTCAGCGAGAGCCTGCACCCTATCGTCGGGAAGGTCCGGAGGTGACCCTGCTGACGCCTTATGAAGACCACATCCGTCAGCGCCTGCCCGCTGTGGGGTGGTGCGCCCAGTCGATCTTCGAGGAACTGAGACCGATGGGATATAGCGGCGGTTATGCCACGGTTCGACGCTTCGTTCAGCCCCTGCGGCAGGAGGCTCATCGGGAGGCCACGGTTCGCTTCGAGACGGAACCCGGCCGGCAGGGCCAGGTCGACTGGGGTAAGTGCTGGACGACGATCGCCGCTCGCAGCGTCCACGTTCGGCTCTTCGTGATGACCCTGGGCTACAGCCGCAGGCTTTTTGCCCGGGCCACCCTGGACGAGAAGTTGCCGACCTTCATCGGCTGTCACGAGGCGGCCTTCGAGCACTTCGGGGGCATCGCCCATGAGAACCTCTACGACAACCCCAAGACGGTGGTGCTCTCCCGCGACTTCGAGGGCAGCCGGATCCAGTGGAACCCCGTCTTCTGGGACTTCAGTGCCTACCGGGGCTTTCGGCCGAGGCTGTGCCGGCCCTACCGGGCCCAGACCAAGGGCAAGGTCGAATCGGGCGTGAAGTACGTCAAGCGCTTCCTGCGGGGCAAGGCCTTCGACTCGTTGGATCATCTCAATGAGTGCCTGATGAACTGGATTATGACCGTTGCCGATGAGCGCATCCACGGAACGACCCATCGGAAACCCTCCGAGATGTTCCTCGAGGAGAAGGGGCTGCTGCTGGATCACCGGAACAGACCGCCCTACGTCCTGCAGGACCGCGCCCTGCGGCACGTGGCCAAGGACTGCCTGGTGAGCTTCGAGACCAACCGCTACTCCGTGCCCTTCCGCTTCGTGGGGCAGCCCGTGGAGGTGATGCGTGAGGGGGAGCACGTGAGGCTCTATCATCGCGGCGAGCTGATCGCGACCCATCCCCGCTGCGAGGGGCGGAACCGCTGCATCACCGACCGGGCCCACTACCAGGGGATCTATCGTCGCGAGCCCTTGGAGATCGCCGCCTGGCGGCATCCCCATCCCGGCTTCGACATGGAGGTCCAGGTCCGTGACCTCGGCGTCTACGAGCGCCTGGTGGAAGGAGGTGCCCGATGAGCAGCGCCCAGATCGAACGCATGCAGGAGCACCTCAGGCATCTGAGGCTGCACCGGATCGGAAGCCTGCTGGAGTCCAGCCTCGAAGAGGCCGCCAAAAGCAGTCTCTCCTACAGCGACTTCCTCGATGAACTGCTGACCCAGGAGGTGGCCTCCAAGACCGAAAAGAACGTCGCCATGCGGACTTCCATGGCCCGCTTCCCCTTCGTCAAGACCCTGGAGAGCTTCGACTTCGGCTTCCAGCCCTCCATCGACAAGAAGAAGATCAAGGAACTGGCAGGCTGCCGCTACATCGCTAACGGGGAGAACGTCATCCTGTTGGGCCCCCCGGGGGTCGGCAAGACCCACCTGGCCGTGGCCCTGGGGGTCAAGGCCGTCACCGAGGGCTATAGGACCTGCTTCACCCAAGCCATGCCGCTGATCGCCTCGCTGACCAAGGCCTATGCCGAGAACCGCATCGAGGAGCGGCTCAAGTTCTACTGCCAGGCCAAGCTCTTGATCATCGACGAGATCGGCTACATCCCCATCGACCGGCACGGCGCCCATCTGTTCTTCCAGCTGATCTCGCGGCGCTACGAGAAGGGGGCCCTGATCCTGACCTCGAACCGCAGCTTCAGCCAGTGGAACGAGATCTTCGGCGACCCGGTGATCGCCACGGCCATCCTGGACCGGATCCTTCACCACTCGACGACGATCAACATCAAGGGCAACTCCTACCGGCTCAAGGAAAAGGTCAAGGCCGGGCTCATCCGGGAGCCCGAAATCGAACCGTCATGAACAGGGGTGGGTGATTTTTCGATGCCGATAAAGGGTGAATTTTGAATGCCTGTTGACACCCGCCGTAAGGCCTCCGGATAGGCCTCGCGGGAACGCGTTGTGGTGAGGGTCTGATCGGCACGGACGGGTTTGGGGACCGGCCGCGGACTCAGACGACGGCACCGCAGATTTCTCTTGGCCCGGATGACGAAGGAGGCCGGCTGCCGATGGACGGCATAAAGTCGCCGGAAGTCCGTCCAGCCGCAATCGAGTGTCACGATAGCTTCCTTCTACAGGGGTACGGTGTCCAGGAGCTTGACATCGTGCACGTTACCCGGGGTGTTGTTGACGAAGGGCGGGATGGATCCTCGCAGATCCAGCAGGGTGTGAAGCTTGATGGCTCCTTTGGTCTCGCGGAACGTGGCCCACGGGAAGAGCGACAGGCACAGATCGATCGTTGTGGCGTCCAGAGCATAGACCGAGAGCTCCAGTTCGATCTCCAGCTCTTCGCCCCGGTAGAGAGACCGGGCCACCGCAATGAGATGATACCCGAAGTCCTGATAGATCCGGTCATCCCGCAGTTCATTGGCATCCGCCAGGGTGGAGCGCAACACCGGACCCCGGAAGCCGATGTGGTAGAGCTTTTCGTGATGCGAGTTCAGGAATGTCTCTATGTCCCGCAGGCTCTCACGGTATGTGAGCTGCGCAAAGGCCAGGCACAGCAGCTGGTCGTAGCAGGGGAACCGCCGGATCCAGTAATTGCCGTCATAGCGGCGCATGCATTTGTCATACTCGGAACGCGGCAGATGCTGGAGGAGTTGCGCAAAGACCGTCCGTCCTAAATTCATCGGCTGTCCTCCCCGATCAGTTCGGGGCAGACTACCGATCAGAACAGCCGATGTAAATTCAAATCGAAAAAAACGAAAACCGTGTTGTTCTGCTGATATTTCAATGTGTTACAGGTAAACCGTAATTGCTTAACCGGACAGTACTGATTTGATACTTATCAATAACGCAATCTTTATACTACTATTCCGATACTTCGTCATTATCCAGCATCCTCTCCATTCTCTTTACTGTAATACGCGGAGACCAACAGGCGGCTGTATGCTGCCATCGGAAGGGGGCGCTGGGGATGGAGAGAATGGGCTAGTTCCGCTATATCCTATTGTTTCATTTCCTGTAATATATGCTCCTATCACAGAAGCATAGGGACCACCACGTCCATTAAATTTATGGCTTGATATACATTTGTAATCTGCTGCCGTCGTACCACCAGCATTTGCCCATGTGACGGCTTCATTATAGCTGTGAGCATCGTATCCTGCAGTTCCCCGCCAGTTACTCCAGTTATGAGTAGTCCCATTGCTGGTTGCAGAAAAGGGTGTTCTGTTATCGTATATGTTGTAGTCTGCTAGTAGTGGACTTTCACCTGATTTAAAGTAATAAAACTTACCAGCCCTCGCTACCACATTATTGAAGAAACTTATATTAGTATTCCCGGCAGTTTCTGAGGTAGCCCATATACCGTTGTAAGTGCCATTTGCCCCATAAATAGTATTGTTGTATATATTTGCCGTATCACCATAATTCCATGTCCCAAAAGCTCCCCAATTACTAGAACTTAACAATATGACATTCTGATAGGCCTTAAGATTACGGAACCGTACCCCAGCACCATCTGCCCCAGCTTTAATCAATGGGTACGCATCGGCCATATTTCTTATGAAATTATATCGTATAGTCCAATCTATCCCCCCATCCTTTAAACATATGCCGCCACGAGAAGATTCTATTGTTGTATATTGTATAGTCACTCTGGTCGCATCGTAACTTATTATAGCGTTAAACCTGTCGTTGTCCGCCCCTCCTGTTAAAAAACAATTACTAATGAGAGTGTCAGTCTGCGTCACCCCGTCGTTTCCATATAGTCCAATCATGGTCGGGTTAGAGTAAGACCAAGCATTCTTAGAGACGAAGTTAGTCAACGACTTGAAGACACAGTTTTGGATTGTACAGTACTTACTTCCTGTGAACCTAACAAGCGTATATCCCTCGTTGTCCCATGACTGTGTATTGCCGAACTGAAACCCATCAAGAACGATATAGTCTTTGTTGTGTGAACCCATTACCGGGCCGATACAACCGTCATCGTATATTGAAGTACAATTATGGTTGGCATTGACTATTATCGGTGTTTCCCCAGGATAATTTGTGAATGTGATAGGGCTTCCTGCAGTCCCACTATTAGATGGATTCAAGGCAGGGGTTAAATAATTTGTCGGTGATACATTATAATTACCGCCGGCACCACCACGGAAGTAGACTGTATCGCCAGCCTGCGCCCTTGCAAACGCCGTCTGCGGGGTAACTGGCGTACAAGATGGAGTATTAGGATAGTTTGTCCACTCAGCAGCGCTCCAATTTGTCGATGTTGCGATGCTACTCACTATATATCTTCCGGCATTTGCTGGATCACTGACCATAAATCCAACGATAACGATTATAGTAATCTGCAATAAGTGCCGAATTTTCTGCGACATTATTAATACCTCCTAACAACTTTGATACATTTTCATTTCGAATTTAATTGTCAATTCTAAAATTAAAATATTGCAAATGGCAAATTATATGCCACGATATTATAATGCTGTTACTAATTGATATTATTAATAATAATAGCTTACAGATCTTGAACTAACTCGAATACTGACTGATATTGCCTACAGTCTAGATTAACTTAGTGCATGAGCTACTTTGCGCAATTGCTGATGAACTAATATGCCATGAAATTAAATTCGGCGTAACTCACTGAAATAATTGAGAGCAATAATTTCCGGGAACAAAAGATCAGCTTTATTTATTCTGGGTATTTCTTAGAGTCCATATTTTCACCATGCATGATTTTCCCCACACAATGGCTGATAAGCTAAAAGTGCAAATAATTAAACAACTGGGTGAAATAAAAACACTTTACCTACTTATACGACTGGCGTGGATATTTTGCATTTTATTACAGGCTGTTAATCGACATTATTGTGAACCTTCATTTTAAAAATATGCCGTCGTTCACCTGCCACAGACCTCTCCGTGTACAAGCTGGCATGCATATCAAGAGAAATGAATTACAGCAGTATTATCGGCAGTTTTGGGCAACGCTTTAAATTGTCAATGCGTAACAGAGTTAATTCCAAAACTTTAGACACATCGACACATTAAAGTGCGCGTAACCGTTTCAGAATCGGATTGTCTGTTCGCCATGGGTCGAACACATACTCAACGGCGACAGGGACGGAGTCGA
>Ga0302247_1001634_pt1 | contig 16687 bp, 10 predicted proteins | sample AAG_UR_Ile_MG_FD_193529 | JGI IMG/M metagenome (GOLD analysis project Ga0302247, IMG submission 193529) | Enriched activated sludge microbial communities from anaerobic digester in WTTP, New Holstein, Wisconsin, United States - AAG_UR_Ile | ecosystem: Engineered > Bioreactor > Anaerobic >...
CCGGTCCGGGTCTCCGGACTGACCGCGGACGTGGTCGCGGTGGCCGCCGGCAACCGTCACACCTGTGCCCTCACGACGGCGGACAAGGTGTGGTGCTGGGGCGACAACACCTACGGCCAGCTGGGCATCGGCTCCACCACGGACAAGACCACGCCCACGGCCATCGCCACGCCGCTGTTCGTTTCGATCAGCGCGGGCACCAACTTCACCTGCGGGGTGCTCACCGACCAGCGGGTCGCCTGCTGGGGCATCAACGCCAACCAGCAGTGCGGGTTCTCGGGCAACAACCCCCACGAACCCCGCATCTTCACCATCAATTCCGTCACCGGCGTGTTCTGCGGGGGCCTCCACGTCCATGCCACCACGGGAGACGGCCTGTACGGCTGGGGCTACGACGCCGCCGGCCAGCTCGGGGACGGCGCCACCACCAACGCCGCGCCCCACGGCATCCCGTTTCCGTCGTCGGTGCCCTCGGGAGGAGACTTGCACACCTGCTTCCTCAACGGCAGCGGCGGGGTGCATTGCACGGGGGACAACCAGAGCTGCCAGCTGGGCACCGGTGGCACCTGCAGCGGCATGCTGACCTCGCCCCAGGTGGTCTCCGGGCTCGTCTCCGGCGTGCTCTTTCTCGACGCGGGCGGCAACTCCAACTGCGTGGTGAAGACCGACGGCTCGGTGCACTGCTGGGGCCAGGCCGACCGCCACCAGCTGGGCAACGGCTCCACCAACCCCAAGCCCGCCCCCGCGCCGGTCACCGGCCTCACCGGCGGCTTCGCCGAGGTCCGCATCAACCGCTCCCACGGCTGTGCCCGGGCCACCGAGGGCTACCTCGTGTGCTGGGGCCGGAACGAGGCTGGCCAGGTCGGCGACGGCACCCTCGACGCCCGCCCCGCGCCGGTGCGCGTGACCGTCACCCCGTGATCCCCGGCGGTCGGTCCCCCCGATCGCCTACCTTCGTCTGCAGATGAAGACCATCGACGTCGAGTACAGGTCCAGCTCCGAGCCGTCGAAGCCGCCGAAGAGGTTCTCGACCTCGAAGCCGTGGGCCTCGAGCTGGTAGGAGAGCTCCTGGGGGAAGAAGATGCGGTGGCCGAAGCGCAGCACGTAGGAGGGGCCGTCCTTCTCGTCCACGGGCTCGTGGTAGACGTAGATGTAGGCGATCTGGTCCTGGGCGTCGTAGTAGTGGTTGGTGGTGTAGTGGTACCAGGTCCCGTAGTGCGGGTGCTTGAAGCGGATGCGGCTCCAGCGCTTCGCGGGGTCGCGCATGAGCCAGCGGAAGTCGGGGTGCAGCACGTCGAACAGGAAGGTGCCGTCGGGCACCAGCGCACGGCGCACGCCGCCCAGAAAGCGCGCCAGGTCGTCGTGGGTGTACAGGTGCATCATCGTGTTGAAGGCGCACACGGCGACGTTGAAGCGGGGCGAAAGGCGCAGCGCGCGCATGTCCCGGCGCGCCAGCGTCGCGCGGGCGGCGGGCTCCTTCCCGAGGCGGTCGATCTTCTGGCGGGCGCGCTCGAGCATGGCCGCCGAGAGGTCCACGCCGGTGACCGTGTGGCCGTCCTTGAGCCAGGGGACCAGCAGGCGCCCGGTGCCGCAGCCGATCTCGAGCACGGGGCCGCCGATGCCGTTGACCATGTTTCGGTAGAAGGCGGCGTCCTGCTTGTACCAGCGGAAGTCGTGGTCGTAGATCCAGGCGTCCTGGTAGTACTCGCTGCCGGACTCGGTGAGATCGAAGGGGACGGCCTCGGAGAAGTGGATGGTCATGTGGGGGAGACCTCCGGTCTGCGGCGCGGATGGCGCCGGCGGCGGCGCTTGCCCGCCGGGGCGGTGCGCGTCTGGTGGATCACGACGCCGGCCTGGTCGAGGAGCTCGGCGGGGAGCCCGCGGGCGGCCCAGGTCCACTCCCACAGCCGGTGGGCGGGGGCGAAGAGCGGCCGCTCCCGCACGCGTTCGGGCACGGCCAGGGGGTGCTCGGGGTGGCCCAGCCGGATGATGATCTGGAGCAGGTCGCGGACCACCGCGCGCTCGAACTTCGAGAAGCCGAAGCGCACGAGGGTCGGCTCGAGCACGTCCCGCGAGAGGTCGTCGGCCAGCTCGTTGCGGACCTTCCAGGGCTGGTCCAGGACGTCCCACAGGGGCTCGAGCTGGCCGTGGAACAGGATCGGCGCCATCAGCACCGTCGCGAGGCGGGGCTCCTCGGGCGGCTCCTCGTCGAAGGCGCGCAGCATCGCGTGGATGCGCCCGGCGAGGCGCTCGTCCTCGAAGGAGGGCACCAGCTCGGGGGCCAGGATCCGCAGCACGCCCGTGGCCTGGGCGAGGGAGACGCAGGCGCTGGCGTGGCCGCACAAAAGCAGCTTCCAGGTCTCGTCCCGCACGCGGCGTGGGGCGGCGAGCTTGAGGTGATCCCGGTGTACTTCCATGAAATGGCGGGTGCGCTCCTCGATGGTGAAGTCGAGCTTGGCCGAGAAGCGCAGGGCGCGCAGGATGCGCACCGGGTCCTCCTGGAAGCGGATGTCGGGGTCGCCGATGCAGCGGATCAACCGCGCGTCGACGTCGGGGAGCCCGTCGACGAAGTCGATGATGCGCTCGGTGCGCGGGTCGTAGAAGAGCCCGTTGATGGTGAAGTCGCGGCGGAAGGCGTCCTCCTCGGGGGTGCCGTAGAGGTTGTCGTCCCGGATCAGCAGGTCCTCGGTCTCGTCGGCCTCGTCGTGCTCGGGGGCCTTGCGGAAGGTGGAGGTCTCGATGACCTTGTTGTTCTTGAAGACGACGTGCACGAGCTTGAACCGCCGGCCGATCACGCGGGCGTAGTGGAACAGCCGGCGGATCTCGCGGGGGGTGGCCGAGGTGGAGACGTCGTAGTCCTTGGGGGTGCGTCCCACGAGCAGGTCGCGGATCGAGCCGCCGACGATGTAGGCGGTGTGCCGGTGACGCTGCAGCTGGCGCACCACGAAAAGCGCGTCGGGGTCCATCTGGGAGGGGGGGAAGGAGAGCTCGTTCATGGCGACGGATGATCGAAGGCGGTGAACCCTTCGGGCACGCGCAGGGCGCGGGCGAGCACCTGGTCGATGTGGGAGACCGGGACGATCTCGAGGGCCCGGCGGACGGACTCGGGGATCTGGTCCAGGTCGGGGACGTTCTCATGGGGGATGCACACGCAGCGCACGCCCGAGCGGTGGGCGGCGATGAGCTTGGCCTTCAGGCCGCCGATCTTCATGACCTTGCCGCGCAGGGTGATCTCGCCGGTCATGGCGACGTCGGCGCGCACGGGGAAGCGCAACAGGCCCGAGGCGATGGCGCAGGCCATGGTGATGCCGGCGGAGGGGCCGTCCTTGGGGATGGCGCCGCCGGGGAAGTGGACGTGGATGTCCACGGTGTCGAACAGGTCCGCGGGCAGGGCCCAGGCTGCCGACCGGGAGCGGAGCCAGGACAGGGCGGCCTGGGCGCTCTCCTGGAGGACCTCGCCGAGCTTGCCGGTCAGTTGCAGCCGGCCCTTCCCGGGGAGGATCTGGGCCTCGGCGGTGAGCAGGTCGCCGCCGAACGGGGTCACCGCCAGGCCCTGCACCACGCCGATCTGATCCCTTTCCTCGGTGCGCTGGTAGTCGAAGCGGGGCTTGCCCACCCACCGGGAGAGGTTCGCGCGGGACAGCACCCAGTGGCGGCGCCGGGAACCCTGGACGTGGTCCAGGGCGAAGCGGCGGCAGACCGCGGCGATCATGCGCTCGAGCTGGCGCACGCCGGTCTCCCGGGTGTAGAGGTTGATCAGGTCCCGCAGGGCGGGCTCGGAGAAGTGGACGTCCCGGTCCCGAAGGCCGTGGGCGGCGATCTGCCCGGGCACCAGGTGGTGGCGGGCGATGGCCAGCTTCTCGTGCTCGGTGTAGCCGTCGAGCTCGATGATCTCCATGCGGTCGCGCAGCGCCCACGGGATGGTCTCGAGCTGGTTCGAGGTGGCGATGAACAGCACCCGCGAGAGGTCGTAGTCGACGTCGAGGTAGTGGTCGCAGAAGGTGGCGTTCTGGTGCGGATCCAGGACCTCGAGGAGGGCGGCGGCCGGATCCCCGCGGAAGTCGGCGGTCATCTTGTCGATCTCGTCGAGGAGGATCACCGGGTTCACCGCGCCGGCCTTCTTCATGCCCTGGATGATCTTGCCGGGCATGGCGCCGACGTAGGTGCGGCGGTGGCCGCGGATCTCGGCCTCGTCGCGCACGCCGCCGAGGCTGATGCGCACGAAGCGGCGGCCGCAGGCGCGGGCCACCGAGGCCGCGAGCGAGGTCTTGCCCACCCCGGGCGGGCCGGTGAAGCACAGGATCGGGCCGTGGAGCTTCTCGGCCAGGATCTGGACCGCCAGGTGCTCGAGGATGCGCGCCTTGGGCTCCTCCATGCCATGGTGGTCCTCGTCCAGGATCCGCCGGGAGCGTTCGATGTCGAGCTCGTCGGGAGTGGCCTCGTCCCAGGGCAGCTGGAGGATCCAGTCGAGGTAGTTGCGCACCACCGCGGCCTCGGCGCTCATGGGGGCCATCATGCGCAGTTTGCGCAGCTCCCGGGCGCACCGCTCGCGGGCCTCGGTCGAGAGGGGCTTGGCGAACACCTGCTCCTCGAGCTCGCGCAGCTCCTCGGCGAACTCGTCCTCGGCCGGTCGGTCGGCGGGCATCATGGGCGGCGGCCGGCGTGCAGGCTCGGGATCGCGGGGGGCCGCGGGGGGCGGGGTGCCCACGCCCAGGTCCTCGTTGCGGGCCTCGAGGAGGAAGACGACCTGCTCCAGGCGCTCCAGGGGTTCGAGGATCTCGAGGAGCGGCCAGAGCTGGGCGGCGTCCATCCGCTGGGCGATCTGGCCGATCATGACGTCGGCGAGCTGGCCCGGATCCTCGATCTGGGACAGCGCCACGGTGAACTCGGGGGAGAGCAGCCGCGACAGGTGGATGAAGGTCTCGAACACCTCCCGGGCGTGGGCCACCCGCTCGCGCACCTCGGCCGTCCGGGCGGGGTCGACCGCGTCGGGGAGCACGAGGAACTCGGCCTCGAGGTGCGGATGCTCGGCCACGACCCGGGTGAGGCGGACGCGGGACTGCCCGGAGACCAGCGCCTTGACGCTGCCGTTGCGCAGGGTGAACAGGTGCAGCACGCTGGCGAGCACGCCCACCTCGTGCAGGTCCTCGCGCTGGGGGTCCTGGCAGTCCGCCGAGAGCTGCATCGCCAGCAGGATCTGGCCCTGGCGGGCCATGGCGGACTCGAGGGCGGAGATCGACCGCGGCCGGCCCACGGACAGGGGGATGGCCATGTAGGGAAACACGACCTGGTTGCGCAGGGGCAGCACGGGGCAGGATGGCGGGAGCAAGGCTTCGACGGGGTTCATGGGCGGGACCTGACGTTCCTTCGCGCCGGGAGGCCCCTCGGGGGACCGGACGCGCGTCCCCGACATGGCATAAATTCAATGAAAAATCAAGAGAAACCGGCGGTTTTCCGGGGATTCCCTAGTAGGGGGTGAACCGATAGTCCGTGGCGGGGGCGCCCGTGGCGTTGCCATTCACAAGTATGGCCAGACCGCGGGCTTCGTCCTCTAGGCCGATGGTGGCAGTGAAGGAGGTGGTGAGCCAGTTCGACCGATGATATATGAACTCGATCACGTTGGTTGTCTCGTACAATCGGATCTGGAACGACCCACGCGAGCTCGAGTAATTGTAGTGCTCGAAGTCCCGCCACTGCACGACCACGACGCGGTTCGGAGAGGAGCCCAGGGTCTGCCACCGCATCTCGGAGTTGTACCAGGAGTAGAGCCTGAGATCGTCCCAGTACCCGTAGATCGCTTGAATGGGAGCATTGGACGCCGGGAGGGTGGAGGAGTTGGTGTAATTGGCCGTTCCAGGGTTGGTGCCGAGGCTCAACCATCCGTTCGTAGAGACATAGGCGGTCGTGTAAGCGGTGCCCCAATAGGAGAAACTGAACGGAAGCGTGATGGAGAACGTGTACTCGTCATCATAGTCGGTCAGGTATGTGCCCCCCGTGATCTCCGTGTACGAGCCCGTGAAGTCGGTGCGCGTGTAGCCGTGGCAGTACCCGGAGCCGCAGTACTCGAGCGGGGCTGAACAGGCGTCGTCGACCCAGTACCAGCAGCCGTCGCCGCTCTGGGTGCACACCTGGGAGGTGCTGCCGGAGCACTGGGCCTGTCCGCTGGAGCACTGGCTGGTGCAGACGCAGATCCCGCCCGAGCAGGTGCGGCCGGTGTCCGCGCAGTTGGTGCCGCTGGTCCACGCGTAGCAGCCGTAGGCGTTGGCGGTGCATGTCTGCACGATGCTGCCCGAGCACTGGGTGGCCCCCGGGGTGCACAGGTCGTTGCACACGCAGGCGCCGCCCGAGCACACCTTGCCCTGGGCCGCGCAGTCCACACCGGTCACCCAGGAGTAGCAGCCGTAGCCGTTGGCGGCGCAGTTCTGGGTCAGCGTGCCCGAGCACTGCGAGGTGCCGGCCGAACACTGGTCGTTGCAGACGCAGTTTCCGGCGCTGCAGAGGCGGCCCGTGGAGGTGCAGTCCTCGCCGCTCACCCAGTACCAGCAGCCGAAGGCGTTGCTGGTGCAGCTCTGGGTGACGTTGCCCGAGCACTGCTTCTGCCCCGAGGCGCACGTGTTGTTGCAGGTGCAAACACCGCCCAGGCAGAGACGGCCCGACGGGGAACAGTCCTCGTTGGTGACCCAGATCCGGCACCCGTACATGTCGTTCGAGCAGGTCTGCGTCCACGTCCCCGAGCACTGGGTGGCGCCGGTCTCGCACTGGTGGTTGCAGGCGCAGGCACCGTCGGCGCAGACGCGGTTGGTGGAGGCGCAATTGGTCCCGTTGACCCAGTACCGGCAGCCGTAGGGGTCGGTGCCGCAGGTCTGGACGGTGTTGCCAGAGCACTGGGTGGTGCCGGTCGTGCACTGGTGGCTGCAGGTGCAGGTGCCGCCGATGCAGGTGCGGCCCGTGGGGGCGCAGTCGGTGCCGTTGACCCACTTGCGGCAGCCGAAGGCGTCTTCGACGCAGTTCTGGGTGGTCGTCCCGGCGCACTGGGAGGTGCCGGCGGCGCACTCGTGCACGCAGGTGCAGGCGCCGCTGACGCACACGCGGCCCGAGGGGGCGCAGTCCTGCCCCGTCACCCAGTACGTGCAGCCCCAGGCGTCGGTGTTGCAGCCCTCGGCCACGGTGCCGAGGCACTGGCCGGTGCCGGTGGTGCACTGGTCGTTGCAGGTGCAAGCGCCGTCGGTGCAGGTGCGGCCCGAGGGGGCGCAGTCCTCGCCCGGAACCCAGTACCGGCAGCCGTACTCGTCGGCGACGCACTCCTGGGTCACCGAGTCCACGCAGAGGCCCTGGAGCTCCTCGCATTCATGGTCGCAGGTGCACGCGCCGGCGGAGCAGGAGCGGCCCGAGGGGGCGCAGTCCTCGCCGGTCTCCCACTGCAGGCAGCCGGTGGACTGCATGCGGCAGGTCCGGGGGACGGTGCCGTCGCAGCCCGTGGTGTTCTCGGGGCCGCAGCCGGAGGTGCAGTCGGGCACGCAGGTGCCGGTGGGCGCGTCGCACAGCCAGCCGATGGCGCCGCAGTCGGTGCCCGTCTCCCAGGTGCCGCAACCATTCGCAAGGGCCACGCAGTGGGCGAGCACGCCGCTCTCGCAGGCGTGGGTGTCCACGGCTCGAGCGCGGCCGCGTCGGCCGCGACCCGCTGCACGCCGCTCTCGCAGGCGTGGGTGTCCACGGGGCAGGACTCGGGCGGGCACTCGCAAACGCCCGCCTCGCAGAGCCGGCCGGCGGGCTCGCAGTCCTCGGCGTCGGTCCACCGAAGGCAGCCGTTGTCGGCGGTCTCGCAGGTCTGGCGGACGGTCAGGGCGCAGCGGGCGTCGCCGGTGGCGCAGGCGTCGGTGCAGGAGTCGGCGCAGGCGGCGACCCCGGCGCCGTCGTCGCAGACCTGCATGGAATCGGCGCAGTCGGTGCGCGTCCAGCGCCAGCATGTGTAGGCGTTCTGCCGGCATTCGACCAGGGTGTCGCCCTCGCAGGTGGGGGGATCGCCCTGCGCGCACTCGTCGACGCAGGAGCCGCAGCCCGACGCATCGAAGGAGCAGGTCCCCGGGGCGCAGGTGAGGGTGCCGTCACCGAGCCCCAGGTCCGCGCAGGTGGCGCCCCCCAGGTCGGTGCCGTCGCAGTCCTCGGGGGCCTGGGCGATGCCGTCCCCACAGGGCGGCGGGCAGTCGTCGGGGCAGGACTCCCAGGTCTCGCCGGACTCGCAGGCGCCGTCTCCGCAGGGGGCCTTGCCGCGCCCCTTGGCGCAGGAGAACAGGGACAACAGGAGACTCCCCAGGATCAGGATTCGGGTGACCGTGAACTGCATGGCGAAGCCTGCTTTCTGGCACGGGATTGAAATACGCCTGTTGCCAGGTAACGATAGTGTAGCGGAAAACCCCCGTTTGTCCATTTGTGTATGAAGGGAGGGTCTCAGAAGGGCGTGAAGCGGACATCCGTGGCAGGCGCCGGCGCCGCAGGTATGCGGGAAGGATCGTGCGGCGGAGGCGGACGCGCATGGTGACCTTTCTTGGGGAGGGTGGGCATCATAGAATGCCCGGCGGGCCAAGGAAAGCCTACCTGAATTCCCCCGCTCGTCCGGGTGGACATCTGGTCAGTTCGTGCCGCCGGCGCCGAAGTCCTGTGTCCAGTAGGTCCCCGCCAGACCGATGCCGACGTGGGTGTAGTCGCCGTTGAGCAGGGCGACGCGATGGCCCACGCCGTCGATGTTGTGGTCGATGATCCAGCCCAGGACCACGTCGAGGCCCGTCGGGTAGCCCCACGCCGCGTTCTCGGCGAGGTTGCCGCCGTTGTAGTAGGACGAGATCCGATCGCTCCAGATGGTGCCGTCGCAGGAGTCGTGCTGGAGGCGCTGGCAGTTCTCGTTCAGGTCCCGGCTGTGGGCGCGGGCGGCGGCGAAGAGCCCCGGGGACAACTCGAGGGCGCCCACGGGCTGGCGGGCCATGAGATCGGCGTAGGCGCCGTTGTCGGTGCCGTTGTCGTGGGCCTCGCGGAGGAACTCCTCGGCGAAGCCCTGGGGATCGGTGCGGGCGTAGTTCGTGTAGTCGAACGCCTCCTGCTCCTCGGCGGTCATGGTGAGGGAGCCGCCGCCGTCGTCGTCGCAGGCGGCGAGGCCCAGGTTGAGCAGGAACAGAAGAACGGGCAGGAAGATGACTCTGGGTCGCATGGAAAGCCTCCGGTCAGGGCGTTTTTGAATATAGCAGATTTTTTCCGGCTTGGGGTTCAATTTGCAGGGCGGTCGGACGGAGGCGTCGGGGGTGTTTAGCGGTGGCGACCGCGGCGGTCGTCGCGGCGGTCGTCACGGCGGTCATGTCCGCGGCCGTGATGCATGGGGGCCGGCGGCGGGGTCGGGGCCGGCCGGGTCACGGCGGGTCGGTTGTGGCGGACGCGGGCCCGGTAGCGAGGCTCGTGGTACCGCTTGTGCCAGTTGCGGTAGTGGGTGCCGTGGGACTTGTAGCGGGTCACCACGCGGCTGTAGCCGTCCCAGGCCCGGGGCACGTACACGAGCTGGCCGTTCAGGTAATAGTACGGCGTGCCGTTTTCGTCGAAGTACACCAGGTAGCCGTCATAGTACTCCGGCGACCAGCCCGCGTACTCGTCCTCGATGGAGATCGGCTCCTCGATGACCGGCTGCACCACGACGACCGGCTGGGGCGGAGGCGGCGGCGGGGTGGGCACGACCACCCGGACGCGGTACTGCTGGTGCCCGTAGCGCTGGTACCAGCGGCTGTAGTGGCGGCCGTGGGTGCGGTAGCGGGAGATCGCGGTGACGTACTGGTTCCAGTGGCGCGGCACGTAGGTAGCGCGACCCCCGGGATAGTAGAAGGGGCGCCCGCTGGCGTCGAAATACACCAGATAGCCATCATAATACAGAGGCGTCCATCCCGCGTAGGTCGTCTCGACGGGGACGACGTAGCGTTGGGCCTGGGCCTCGTTCGCGGTGACGAGCGTGAGGCCGGTCAGCAGGGCCGCGCTCAGGATGATGATGGTCACGTGTTTCATCTCATGCCTCCAAGGGTCGGTTCGGGTTGCGGAAGGCTCTCGCCGCACCGCGCGGCGTTCGTTTTCCTGGTGACTATACCGGGCCGTGCAGGCAAGATTCAACGTCTTTCTGGATTTTTTCCGTGAAGATCAAGTCACAGGTGTGCACGTCCGTTCACGCAGGAGGCCATCGGGCCGTCAGAACGTCAAAATTTCTCTTGATATTACCAACCGAGGGGTGCAAAGCCCCGTGCCAGGCGCGCCGCTCGCGACAGCTTGCAGATCGCGGGGTTTTTCCGTACACCGTTGCGCGGGAGGCGACCATGGCAAGACACAAGAAATACATCTTCGTCACGGGGGGCGTCGTGAGCAGCCTGGGCAAGGGGCTGACCTCGGCGTCCCTGGGCGCGTTGCTGCAGGCCCGCGGGCTGCGCGTCTCGATCCAGAAGCTCGATCCGTACATCAACGTTGATCCCGGCACCATGAGCCCGTTCCAGCACGGTGAGGTGTTCGTGACCGAGGACGGCGCCGAGACCGACCTGGATCTGGGGCACTACGAGCGCTTCCTGAACGTGGACATGTCCCGGCAGAACAACACGACGACCGGGCAGATCTATCACACGGTGATCACGAAGGAGCGCGCCGGGCATTACCTGGGGGCGACCGTGCAGGTGATCCCGCACATCACCGACGAGATCAAGTCCCGCATCCGGCAGGCCTCGCAGGACGTGGACGTGCTGCTCGTGGAGATCGGCGGCACGGTGGGCGACATCGAGAGCCAGCCCTTCCTGGAGGCGATCCGGCAGATGCGCATCGAGGAGGGTCAGGAGAACACGGCCTGCATCCACCTCACCCTGCTCCCCTACCTGGGGGCCGCCGGTGAGCTCAAGACAAAGCCCACCCAGCACAGCGTGCAGAAGCTGCGCGAGATCGGCATCCAGCCCGACATCCTGGTCTGCCGCACCGAGCACGACCTGGACATGAAGGTGAAGAAGAAGATCGCGCTGTTCACCAGCGTGCCGGCCGAGCGCGTCATCATGGCCAAGACCGCGTCGAGCATCTACGAGGTCCCCATGATGCTCCACGAGGAGGGCATGGACCAGCAGGTGCTCGACTGCCTGGGGATCTGGGCCGCCCAGCCCGCCCTGGACCCCTGGCGGGATCTGGTCTCGCGCATCCGGGATCCCCGCAACGAGCTCACGGTGGGCATCGTCGGCAAGTACGTCGACCTGATCGAGAGCTACAAGAGCCTCAACGAGGCCCTGACCCACGCCGGCCTGGCCAACGACACCAAGGTCCGCCTCAAGCACATGGACTCCGAACGGATCGAGCGTGAAGGCCCGGCCCAGATGCTGTCCGGCCTGCACGCGATCCTGGTGCCCGGCGGCTTCGGAGAGCGCGGCATCGAGGGCAAGATCCAGGCGATCCAGTACGCCCGCGAGCAGGGCATTCCGTTCTTCGGGATCTGCCTGGGCATGCAGCTGGCGAGCATCGAGTTCGCGCGGCACGTGGTGGGCCTCGCGAAGGCCAACTCCACCGAGTTCGACGCCAACACCCCCGACCCGGTCGTCCACCTCATGCCCGAGCAGTTGAAGGTCCTCACCAAGGGCGCCACCATGCGGCTGGGTGCCTATCCCTGCGCGCTGCGCGAGGGTTCCCGGGCCCGGGCCATCTACGGGGCCGACGCCATCTCCGAGCGCCACCGCCACCGCTACGAGTTCAACAACGAGTATCGCGCGGCGATGGAGGAGAAGGGCCTGTTCTTCTCCGGCCTCTCCCCCGACGGCCAGCTCGTGGAGATGGTGGAGCTCCCCGGCCACCCGCACTTCGTGGGCTGCCAGTTCCACCCCGAGTTCAAGTCCCGTCCTTTCGTTCCCCACCCGCTGTTCTTCTCGTTCATCCAGGCCGGCCTCGAGCACAAGAAGAAGAACGTCTGAGCGTCAGAATCCCCAGGAGAGGGAGAGTCCGCAGCCCGCGGGGCCGCAGGAGGGAAGGACCAGCCAGCGCGAGGCGGTCGTGGGGGTGGACTTCGTCGCGCGCCCCGGACGATCCAGCCAGATCGCGACCCCCAGCGCGGCGGCCGAGACCACGGCGGCGCCGATGGACAGATCTGTCGCCAGCCGCCAGTTCTCGAGGGCGTCACGATCCGCCGGCCGCCAGTCGGACTCCCAGCGATCCCGGTAGGTGAGGGTCTTCGCTCCGGAGAAGAGGGCGGCGCCGGTGAAGACGGCCACGGCGCCGACGCCCGTCCAGAACCACCAGCGAGAGGTCAGACCGCCGGCGCCGGTCGCGGGGGGGCTGTCCCCTGTGGGGGGCTTGTCTGCGACGGGCGGCTTGTCTGCGGCGGGGGAAGGATCCTTGGGCGTCGGCGTCCCGTCCTTCGGATCCGTCACCGGGACATCCTTGGGCGGCTCGCCGGCCGGGGTCGCGCCAGTCGGCCGGTCCGGCTGGTCCCCGAGCTCCGAGAGGCGCTTCTCCACCTCGGGTTTGAGCACGGCGGCCTCGTCGGAGGCGTCGGCCAGGATCCACTGGTACTGCTCGCGGGCCGCGCCGTAGCGACCCAGATAATCATAGGATTTGGCGAGCCGGTAGCGGGCCATGATGGAGTAGGGGACCAGGTTGAGCACGCACACGAACGAGGCCGCGCTCTTCTCGTATTGCTTCATCTTGAAGAACGTGTTGCCCATGTTGTAGTAGCTGCGGGCCTCGTTCTTGTTGTATTCGGGATCCTGGGACGGGCGCGGACAGACGATGTCCTGGGCGCGGGCCATGGCCGGACCGAGCAGGAAGAGGGTGGCGAGGAGGAAGGGCACAAGTCTCATGGGGCACCTCGGGTTCAGTGGATGAACAGGGATTTCGTGGCGAACTCGGGCTCGCTGGTCAGGTTCACACCGAGCTTGCGCAGGCCGGCCTCGTCGCCGGGGGTGGGCATGTGGGTCAGGTGGACCTCGCAGCCGCGAAGCTCCTTGAGCCGCTCCATGGCCTCGGCCGCCACGGGGTTGGAGGTGGCCGAGATCGACAGCGCGATGAGGGTCTCCTCGAGGTCCAGGCTGACCATGCGGCCGCGCAGGATCTCCTTCTTGAGGTGCTGCAGGCTGCCGGTGATGCTCGGGGGCATCAGGTGGATGCGCTCGGGGACTCCGGCGAGGTGCTTGACGGCGTTGAGTACCAGGGCCGAGGAGGCGTGCATGAGCTCGGAGTTCTTGCCCGTGACCAGGGTGCCGTCGGCGAGCTCGATGGCGGCGCCGCAGAAGATGCCCTCGCAGCCCCGTCCGAGGCGCTGACCCTCGGCGGCGGCCTCCCGGGCGGGGAGCACCACCCGCCGGTCCTCGGGGGAGAGGCCCAGCTCGCGCATGATCAGGTCGACGCGATCCACCGTCTCCTTGTCGGTCATGCCCATGGCGTACTCGCAGGCGTAGCGGTACCAGCGGCGGATCACCTCCTGCCCGGCGGCCGCGCGCACGGCGTCGTCGTCCACGATGCCGAAGCCGGCGCGGTTGACGCCCATGTCCGTGGGAGAGCGGTAGGGCTCCTGGCCCGAGATCTTCTGCAGGATGCGGCGCATCACCGGAAAGACCTCGACGTCCCGGTTGTAGTTGATCGCCGAGGTGCCGTAGGCCTCGAGGTGGAAGGGGTCGATGCAGTTGTAATCGCGGATGTCGGCCGTGGCCGCCTCGTAGGCGATGTTCGCCGGGTGCTTGAGGGGTATGCTCCAGATCGGGAACGTCTCGAACTTGGCGTAGCCCGAGCGCACCCCGTGCCGGTGGTCATGGTACAACTGGGACAGGCAGGTCGCCAGCTTGCCGCTGTTGGGCCCCGGTCCCGTGACGATGACCAGGGGCGCCGAGGTCTCGATGCGCGGGTTGGCGCCATAGCCCTCGTCGCTGACGATCCGGTCGACGTCGGTCGGATAGCCCCGGGTCTTGCGGTGGGTGTAGACGCGGATTCCGCGCCGCTCGAGCTTGTTGAGGAACAGGCTGGCCGCGGGCTGGTCCTCGAACCGCGTGATCACCACCGAACTGATGCGGATCCCCCAAGCCGCGAAGTCGTCGATCTGTTTGAGCGCGTCGGAGTCGTAGGTGATCCCGAAGTCCGCCCGCATCTTCTTGCGCTCGATGTCCCCGGCGAAGATCGTGAGGATCACGTCGATGGGGGAGCGCCGCTGCAGCTCCTGCAAAAGGCGCATCTTGACGTTCGGATCGAAGCCCGGAAGGACACGGGCGGCGTGCAGGTCGAACAGGATCTTGCCGCCGAACTCGAGGTACAACTTGTTGTCGAAGCGGCGCACGCGTTCGAAGATGGCCGCGGTCTGCTCGGACAGGTACTTCTCGTTGTCGAAGCCGGTCTGGTTTTTCATGAACGTCTCCTCAAGGGTCGCAGTCTACAGGTTGCGACCGAATTGTCCAGCTGAGCGTCCCGGAGGTTCCCCGAAAACCGCACTGGACTTTGCCGCGCGAACAGAGATAAAAGTATCGCTCGTCGGCCGGGAACGGCCGGGAAAAAGGAGTGTCCCATGAAGTGCAACCACAAGAAACTCAACGCCTGGGTCGAGGAGGTCCGCGTGCTCTGCCGCCCCGAATCGATCGTTTGGTGCGACGGCTCGCAGCGCGAGTACGATGAGATGATCCGGATCTCCCTGGAGACGGGGGTGGCCAAGCTCCTGAACCCGGAGAAGCTCCCGGGTTGCGTCCTGTTCCGCTCCGACCCGTCCGACGTTGCGCGGGTGGAGAACCGCACCTACATCGCCAGCCGCACCCAGGACGAGGCCGGTCCGACCAACAACTGGATCGACCCGGAGGAACTGAAGACGACGATGCGGGGGCTCTACGAGGGCTGCATGGCCGGCCGCACGCTGTACGTCATCCCCTTCAGCATGGGCCCGGTGGGCTCCCCCATCGCCAAAATCGGCGTGGAGCTCACCGACAGCCCGTACGTCGTCGCGAACATGCACACCATGACCCGCGTGGGCGACCGCGTCCTCGAGGTCCTCGGCGACGACGGCGAGTTCGTCCCCTGCCTGCACTCGGTGGGCAAGCCGCTGGCCCCGGGCGAGGACGACGGCGGTCTGTGGCCCTGCGCCCCGCTGGACAAGAAGTACATCTCCCACTTCCCCGAGGAGCGGACGATCTGGTCCTACGGCTCGGGCTACGGCGGCAACGCGTTGCTGGGCAAGAAGTGCCTGGCCCTGCGCATCGCCTCTGTGATGGCCCGCGACGAGGGCTGGCTGGCCGAGCACATGCTCATCCTGGCCATCACCAACCCCGAGGGGAAGCGCCGCTTCGTGGCCGCCGCGTTCCCGTCGGCCTGCGGCAAGACCAACCTGGCCATGCTCATCCCCACCGTGCCCGGCTGGAAGGTCGAGACCGTGGGCGACGACATCGCCTGGATGAAGTTCGACGCCGACGGTGTCCTGCGGGCGATCAACCCCGAGAACGGCTTCTTCGGCGTGGCTCCGGGCACCTCGATGCAGAGCAACCCCAACGCCATGCACACCATCCGGAAGAACACCATCTTCACCAACGTGGCGCTCACCGAGGACGACGACGTCTGGTGGGAGGGCATCGGGTACGACGCCCCCGCCGGGAGGATCATCGACTGGAAGGGCCGGGAGTGGGACCGCAACCCGGATAAGAAGGGAGACGGCGTCGCCGCCCACCCCAACTCGCGCTTCACCGCGCCGGCGCGGCAGTGCCCGTCCATCGCCCCCGAGTGGGAGGATCCCGCCGGCGTGCCCATCAGCGCCTTCCTCTTTGGCGGCCGCCGCCCGTCCACCGTGCCCCTGGTCCACCAGGCCTTCGACTGGAACCACGGCGTGTTCCTGGGCTCCATCGTGGGCTCCGAGGTGACCGCAGCGGCCCTGGACCTGAAGGCCGGCACCGTCCGCCGCGATCCCTTCGCCATGCTCCCGTTCTGCGGGTATCACATGGGGGATTACTTCGCCCACTGGATCCGGCTCGGCGCCCGCACCACCCCGGAAAAACTGCCGAAGATCTTCTACGTCAACTGGTTCCGCAAGTCCCCCGACGGGAAGTTCATCTGGCCCGGCTACGGCGAGAACAGCCGCGTGCTGAAGTGGGTGTTCGAGCGCTGCGAGGGCACGGGCCGGGCCGTGGAGACGGAGATCGGCTTCATGCCGACGCCCGACGCCATCGACTGCCCGGAGGGCGTCTCCGGGGCCGACCTGCAGGAGCTTTTGTCCGTCGACCGAGAGGGTTGGAAGCGGGAGGCCGCGTCCATCCACGAGCATTACGCCAAGTTCGGCGACCGCCTGCCCGCGGAGCTGGCGGTCCAGCTCGCCGCCCTCGAGCGGCGCCTCTCCTGATCTCCCGATCTTACAGGCAAAGATAGATGTGGTAACGCTTGGAGGCGCTGTCGCCGCCGCGGCAGAAGGCATAGCCCGAGCCCGCCGGGCTGCCGAAGGACTGCAGGGAGCCGGGCTCGGCGTAGTGTGCCCAGCAACTGTAACTGAGGGCGTCCTGCAGGATCAGGATGTCGTTGTAGGTGACCGCGGGGAAGTACGAGAGGGCCTCGGTGTTCCACCAGTGCTGGGAGTCGGCGTACACCGTGTAGGCGGGCTGGGAGTAGGTCCCCCCGTTGTTCCTCCAGCCGCCGGCGTATTTGGTGCGCCCGAAGATTCCGCAGGTCGCGTCCCAGTCGGGGACGGACCCGA
>Ga0302247_1001637_pt1 | contig 16675 bp, 16 predicted proteins | sample AAG_UR_Ile_MG_FD_193529 | JGI IMG/M metagenome (GOLD analysis project Ga0302247, IMG submission 193529) | Enriched activated sludge microbial communities from anaerobic digester in WTTP, New Holstein, Wisconsin, United States - AAG_UR_Ile | ecosystem: Engineered > Bioreactor > Anaerobic >...
TCCAATTTCCGCTTCTTTTAGTATCCGGATGATCTGTTCTTCACTAAATCGCTTCTTCATCGTCTGCTCCTTTGCTCAGGTTGCAGACTCTACCCCATTTTGGCGACATTGGCGGGGAGAACGTCATCGGGCATGTTGGGAAAATCGACGTATTTTCTGAGATCTTCATAATCAGGGGTCAGCATAATTGTTAGCCTTTCAAACGATTAAATTTATGAAAGTCCCATAGCACGCGATACGATTGCCGTAAAAACTTTCAAAAGAGGAGTTTGCCGTCCAGAAACCCCGGATTCGAGCCGGATTCATCCTTTTTAACCATGATTTTCTTGAAAATTTTTATATTTGTTCCAAAAGTATTAATCGTCTGTTATCCTAAACGTGTCATATTCCAAAGGAGGGGACGATGGTATCCCGTGTATTAACATCCCGTGAGATGAAGTCTCATGAGCAAATGATGCAAAAAGAGATGGATCTCGGTACAGTGATGGCGGCGAAAGGAATTGTGTTTCGTCGACTTTACGATTCGATGACGGAGCATGGGAAAGAAGCCCCGGAGACGGTCGCCCTTAAAGAGGAGCTTCATAAATATACAGAAATTCTTCAGGGTGTCCGATTTGGTAATAGGAAAGCAATTAGACAAGCACGAACGAGCGTTAGAAAATTTGTTGATGAAAATGGCGATGCCTTTGTCTGTGAAGACGGAGAGCTAAAAATAATTCCAAAGCGAGAATTGCTACATGGACAATCAAAACCCGACCAATTTCGACCTGGATGAAAGTATTCTTGATCTTGTCTTCGAGGCAATCGAAGAGGATTTTACAAAAGGACGTAAACAAAACATAAATCCGCGCCTCGCTCTCATCGTTGGTCAACCCGGCGCAGGAAAATCGACCATTCTTACTAAAATTGTTGACGAATTTGGGGCTGAGAACTTGCCCGTAGTTGTGGATATGGACGAGTTGCGTCTTTATCATCCTTTTAATGCAGCCATTTTCAAAGCACATCCGTTTCTCTATGACGACATTACAGGCCGTGCGGCGGGCAAATGGAACGCCAAGCTGCTTGAGTTGGCGCGGGATAAAAAGTTTGAAACGATCTATCAAACGACATTAGCGAAGCGCTTCTTTGCAGAGAAAATTATCAGGGAATTCGGCGGACAGGGGTACGATGTCAGTCTTCATTGCCTTGCTGTTCCCTCCAAGCTTAGCATTCTTGGCATATATGACCGATTTGAGCACGATTTCCAGACGAACAATGTTCCCCGCTGGGTTGATATTCCCTATCACGACATGGCCTATGTCGAGTTTCCGGTTAACGCGCAGGCGTTTGAAACAGAATTGCCGTTAAGCCGCGTTGCGGCCTATCGTCGCGATGGAACGGTCGTTTACGAAAACAAACGCGCCGCTTATGCTTGGGGCAAGAAACCGCGTGTGCAAACCGTCATTGAAAAAGATCGTTCAAAGCCGTGGAGCCAGAGGCTCAAGAACGAGCATGTCGCAAAATGGACCGATGTTGTCGCTCGGTATGTGCGGCGTTTTACCGGCATGTCGGAAGAGTTCGTGCTGCGCGTTGTGGAAAGCAAAGAGTTCCTCAAAGAGGCAACGCTGTTTGCCAGTGCGATCCCCGCGAAAAAGGGCGAGGCCGTTCCGAATGGAGTTGACACCACCACAACCCATCACCACGTCTTTATCCAAAGAGATGGGGACGGAAAACTGATAGCGTTTGATCGCAGTCCTGTCGCTGCGCCAACTGTTCCTGTCTCCAGTGCAAAGGGTGCAGTTCCAGTCGCTGCAAGCTCCCCCAAAGGGCCTGTTTAACCAGTTTACGAAGGTAAACAAATTAACCAACAAGAAAATGGTGGGCTTTTGTCTCAAAAATTGGCGTGACTTGTAACGGATTGATTATGATCTATTTTTTTCGAGTATTGCGCCCCATTCGGCAAGCTCTTCAACCATTTTCTGGTTCGAACTTAGTCCTGACTCCTCCACCACTAAAAAAGCCCCCTTGTGGGGCTTTTTTAGTGTTCAAACGGGATGGTCTTCGAACCGGATAGGAGGTTCGACGACGAGGCATTCAACAAGGCGGGCGCAAGCGTGCATGCGTCCGCACAAAACGAAAAAGTCATGCCGAAGGCGCGGTGGAGCAAGGCGACACCAATCCTTCCCCTTCCACCACTTTTTGCGCTTTGCGCAAAAAGTGCCGCGACGAAGCCTTCAGGCGCAGGCGGGCTCTCGCCGCTGCGCAAGGTGCGGAGCCGCCATCTTCCAGCACTAAGAAACTGTACTAACCGGTGCTGGCCGTTTCGAAAAACGAAAAGGCGCACGAGGTGATGCGGGTTTTGGAAGATGGCCATGGCATCTAAGATAACTTCTGGTGGCAGTCAGAAAATCGCTGCAAGCATATCCCTTAAAGCCGCAAACAGTTTTTTGTTCGTCTTGAGGAACCAAGCAGGCAAGCATATTCAAGGCAAGATATATGCGAAGACCTGCAACTGAATTGCGGGTTAAGTTTTCCTCCATCGGTTGAGAAGCAAAACCCGAGGCGATATTCAACGAAGAGAGGGCTATTAAGATCGCACGGGCATCACCCTTGTTATGCGCGTACAAATTTTCCCATGGTCTGCATTGTCTTGCATGATGAAAATACCTGACATCAATCATGGGGGTGCCGTTTTTGCTAAACCCTTGGCGACCCAAAACATGCTTGCCCTTTTCTAAGCGCGTCATGATGTGGTCCGCTAACGGCATGATAAGCGAGAGTGCTTTTGCATAGCACCCGGGACGGGCTGAGTCTAATATTTCGCGGACAAGGGGTGCTCCAATTTTTCCGCGGATGGCCTTGGAAATCCAGAAGTCTACGGATGGAATCATTTTCGTTATTCGATCAATTTCCCATCCATGAGTGGCTGCAAAATGTTCTTGTGCTATGGTGTTAATGAGATCTCTTCCGTAAATTCTCCTATCAAAAACCTCACGCAGAATGTATTTTGATAAGTTCATAGCGGGTATGTTATGGGGGGCAATAGACAGCGCAGCGATATCGACCGCTCGTACAGAAGGATCGGGTAGCCATTCTGAAAAAGTTGTGCGACGCCAGAAAAGATTTGTGCGACAAGAAGCAAGATTTTTTTCTATCCCTTCGCAAAGCGAGGAATCGGGTTGCCTCTTGTGATAAGATAGGGCCATCGGATAAACCCATTTCAGGGCTTGGCAGAAAGACCCTTCGCGAATTTCCTTTATTACAATATCAACAAATGTTGTTTCCGTGATCCTTTCGGATAAGTATTGCTGTAACGGATCTGATAATATCGTTTTGCTTTGCACGGAATTCTCCTTGAGAGGGACGAGCAGCAAATATGACAACATGCTTTTGGGGGTTCAACAAAATACTATGATTAACGCAAACATCACTTGAAATGTTTTGTTACGACTCGGGCCCATGCCTTCAATTGCTGTATGCTCTTCAAAGGGGCGGTTTAACCAGTTTGCGAAGGTAAACAAATTAACCAACAGAAAAGTAGCGGCTTTTGGCTTCAAAATTCGACGCGTTTCGTATCCGATTGATTATGGTCTATTATTTCGAGTATTGTGCCCCATTCGGTAAGCTCTTCGACCATTTTTTGGTTCGAACTTAGTCCTACCTCCTCCACCATTAGATTTTCTTAGCGAGGCAACGCCGAGCTTTAGAAAACCTTATGTCCGCCGACCTGTCCTCCGAAGCTTTAGCGAAGGAGGAAGCCCCGGCGTAGGCGGACTGGCTGGGCCCTTTGCGGGCCCTTTTTAACGGTAAAATGGACAGTTTTTCGAACCTGACAGAAGGTTTGACGACGAGCAGCCGCGCCAATCTATAGGCTTGGGATAAGAAACTGGGCGAAGGCCAGTTTAACTTCCGGCTCTTTTCTGATGACGTTTGCCTGTGGCTGCGTGAGCCCGAATTTATCGATGTCTTTGTGCATCGCCAACGAAAGAAGTTGGGGATCCCGGTTCAGGATAGAGCGGAAAAAATCCCCGCGCGTATTCAAGTAATAATATTGAAGCGGCGCCAGCACCCCCCGGCTCATAATTTCCTCGGCCATGCACTTCATTTCTTTATGAACCGGTTCAAAACCTTTTTTGCCGCTAACGAGCAAATGGGCAAAAGCCAACCGGACGGCGGGTTTTTCCCTTAAAGATTCGAAAGCCTGGGATCCCAGGCCAAAATCGAGCAATCCTTTTCGCGTAGGCGGTTGTTCAAGCTTCGGGTCATCGTTTAAGAGGGAACGAAACAAATCCCCGTCATTTATCAGGTAACTGATTTCAATCGGCTTGAAGTTATTATTGGCAAGAATTTCTTGCGCCGTACGCGTCATTTCCCGCTTAAGAGCCGTCGACCTTCGAACGATGTTGTGCGTATGCGGCTTTTTGTGCGCCAAATACTTTAAAATTTTATCCTGATCGATCAGCGCCAGATCCGTTGAGCGGATAAATACCTTTCGTTCTTCATTCACTCTTTCGTTAACCTGGTAAAGCCGTTTAACCAAATCGTCCTCTAACTTCCTGTCTAAGCCTCTGGATTGAGCGCACACGCGCAAAACCCTTTCAATGGCCCTCAAATACGGCTTGGTCATGGGCCGCGCATAACTTCTTTTGATCTCTCCTAAATAATAAGCAAGACACGACACAATTGTATTGCGGGCATTGCGTGGCAGGTGTTTATCCAAAGCTTGCGCCAGATCCGGCGCCCCCTTGAAAAGAGGCGTGTTGTCCGGGGCAACCTTTTCCGTAAACAGGAATCTTCCAATACCGTTCCATTTATCCGGGTAATTCATGGCAATCTTGTCTCTCAATGTATCGCTTTATCTTTCTGTAGGTCTCAGGCCTCCACTTGTCAAATCCTTCACCTCTTTGTGTAGCCTCAACGAAAGCGTTTTTTAAAATTATGGTTAACGGCCCGCAGCCAACAAAATTTTCTGGTGCTATCGCCTTAAGATCGTGGCAAATTGGTTTTGCCAACCTTTTCATTCCTCTTTTTGGTTTTCCATGAAAAAACACCGCCCCAAACACGCCCGCCCTTCCCGCGCTTCCGGCAAGGGCGCGGCTCATTCCCGCCATTCTCCCGCCCCTGCCCGGGGCAAGGGCGTTTCTGGCAAACGTCTCAGTCCGCCCGCGCGCGACGATGGCCCTCGCCCACCAGCGCCTCGCAAGCGCTGGCGCGACCGCCAGCATGACGCCAAGGCTGAGGTTAAACCCGGTCGCGGCGAATTCCACAAAGACGCCGAACCACGGCGCTACTTCCGGCATGAAAAAAAGATAGACATGAGGAAGCAAAAACCAAAACCCGCGGCCCCATCCATACAGCACCCCAACCAAGGCGTTTTGCTGTGGGGACTTCATGCCGTGCGCGAGGCGTGGCTGAACCCGAAGCGCAAATGCTTCAAGCTCTGGATGACCGAAGCCGGACGCGAGGCTTTGGCGGGCGCGCTGGGCGCGGCCGCGCTTGACGAGATAAAAAGGCCGGAGCCTCAACTCGTCAAACGCGACGAACTGGATCGCCTTTTGCCGCCGAACAGCGTGCATCAGGGCGTCGCTTTGGAAGCCTCGCCTCTGTTCGAGGTGGCCTTGCATGAAGTATTGGAAAAAGAACCCGGCCTTATCGTCGTTCTGGATCAGGTGACCGATCCGCACAACGTGGGCGCGATTTTGCGCTCGGCGGCCTCGTTCGGCGCGGGCGCCATCGTCATGACCGAACGCAACGCGCCAAGCACGACCGGCGTGATGGCGAAGACGGCCTCGGGCGCGGCCGAGCACGTGCCGTTGGTTCATGTCGTAAACCTTGCGCGCGCCATGAAGGATTTGCGGGAAGCGGGGTATTGGTGCGTCGGTCTTGCTGAAGAAAGCGAACGCGATTTGAGTGCTCTGGACCTGACGGGCCGCACAGCGCTTGTGCTCGGCGCAGAAGGCGACGGTTTGAGACGGCTCACGCGCGAAAATTGCGACGAACTCGCCCGCCTGCCCACCGGCGGCCCTATCGGCATCCTTAACGTCTCCAACGCCGCCGCCGTGGCTTTGTATGAAGTGAGGAGGCAGAGGGGACAATAATTTTAAGGTTTCTTCGACAATACGGCGCGAGATTATTCCTTCCTTAACCCCTTCTCAGTTTTTTCTTAACGGGTGAGCGTGATTTTCTTAATGTTTTCTCAGGGTTAACGGTTTTTTCTTCTTTGAAATGTAAAGTTGGGAACGTGTTTTATGACCCACAAAGCGCGTTTCCATGAGCCAGAAGAAACTCAACGATCTGTCTTTTGTCGACCTCTATGTCTGCATTGAAGGCGATGAGCCGCCTCATTACAGCACGAGCGTCACGGTCAAGGGTGTGACCAAATACCCGAACATCGACCTTGGCCCCGAATACGAAGAAGATGTCATCCGCCTGAAACAGCACATGTTCAGTTCGCGCTATGCGGACATTTCAATGATTACCTTCGACGGAATGCGCTTGCGAACGGCCACCGTCAGCACGGCCAACGGCCAGAAATGGGTGGCCTTGCGGAAGGTTAAGGATTTGCCGCCGCCGCTGGAGAAACTCGGCTTTCCGGCCGCGCTTCTGCCCCATCTGAAAAGCCTGGGAAGGCGCAATGGCCTTATTCTTCTTTGCGGCGCGACAGGACAGGGAAAAACAACGACGTGCTGTTCCCTTTTGATGGATTATATGGAAAACTTCGGCGGCATTTCCTTCTGTATCGAGGATCCGGTCGAATACAACATGGCCGGACGGCGCGGCGAAAACGGTTATTGCTATCAGGTCGAGGTCCACGAAGACCGCGAGTGGGCCGAAATGCTTCAACGCAGTCTGCGTTGCCACCCGAAATATATTTTTATCGGCGAGGTTTGCACGCCCGACGCCGCGAACCAGTTGCTGCGCGCGGCTACGTCGGGGCACCTTGTGATCGCCACCGTGCACGCGGGCAGCCTGCAGGAAGGTCTGGAAGGCATATTGCAGCTCGCCGAACAGGTTGTCGGCGACCGCGCCCGCCAGCTTCTTTCGTCCAGCCTTTCCGCCTGCATCTATCAAACGCTGGGCGAACTTGGGCTGGCCACGACGACCGTGTTGACCGACTTCGGCTCGCAAGGCCCGGCCATCCGCAACCTTATACGCGAAAACAAGATCGGTCAGATCGTGTCGTTTGTCGACAAGCAGCACGCCATTCTTTCCCAGACCGGACTCTGACACGAACGTCAGGCGTGGCCGACTTCCCCGGAAAGCATGGTGGGGCTTATGCCCAGTTTGGCCAGCGCGCGCTCCCACTTCGATTCCGTTTCAACGGCGAAGACAATGTCTTCGTCCGCAGGCGCCACGATCCAGCCCGTCGTTTGCAGCTCGGCGTCAAGCTGGCCCGGGCCCCAGCCCGCGTATCCCAGCGCCAGAAGCGCGCGTTCCGGCCCGCGACCCTCCGCAAGCTCCCGGAGCACCTCGACGTTGGCCGTCAGGGAAACGTTGTCGTCGATCGGCATTGTGCCGTCGCGCAGGTAATCGCACGAATGAAGGACAAATCCCCTCACCGGTTCAACGGGCCCGCCGTAATGAACAGGCATGTCCCGCCCCTCAAGCGAAAGCGCGATGTTGAGTTGGGCCAATAGAGCCCGGAAATTCAATTCGCCGTAAAGACGGTTGATGACAAGGCCCATGGCGCCTTCGGGGCCGTGCGAACATAAATACGTAACAGTGCGCATAAAGCGCGGGTCCTGCATCGACGGCATGGCGACCAGCATCCGGCCTGTAAGCCATGTCGACTCTTCGGGCCTGCCCGAACCGGCCACTCCTCCTGAAACCATGTCATTTCCCTTGCATTAACGTCTTTAACCCTTTTTTTGATATAAACAGTTTATTGCATCATACTGCAAATCGAAAGAACTGAATCGGAATTTTCCATTATGCGGCGTTTCCTTTTTGTTTTCCTTTTGCTTTCAGGCCTTGCCCCATTATCGGCGCAAGCCGCGTCCAGCGCGTGGGAAAAGGATGAAGATGTCAGCGTACGTTTGATTTCGGCGCTGGAAGGAACGGGAACGGAAACCCGCATTCCGCTCGGGTTTGAAATCAAACTCGCGCCCGGTTCGCATACGTATTGGCGTTCGCCCGGCGAAGCCGGATTGCCGCCGCAGTTCGACTGGCTTTCAAGCACGACAGGCGGCGGCAATCTGCTGGACGCCAGGGTTCTGTTCCCCGCCCCGAAACGTTTGAGCGAACAAGGCATCGAGACATTCGGTTATAGCGGCCACGTCGTTTTGCCGATCGACGCTTATTTGAGGGAACCCGGCAAGGCTTTGATCGCCGACGCCAAACTCGACTTGCTGGTTTGCAGCGCCACGTGCGTGCCCAAGCGTTTTTCGCTGCGCCTCGCCCTACCGGAGGGCGACGCGATCCCCGGACCCGAAGCGCCGATTATCCGGAAAGCCCAGGCGCTCGTGCCTTCGATGGAGCGGGCCACAGTTCTGTCCATCACAGGCGTCGAGCGGCGGGCAAATGGCATAAAGATAACCGTCGCCAAACAAGGCGCATTCAACAAGCCCGATTTGTTCGTGGAGAACGCCGGAAATGTGGTTTTCGCCAAACCCGTTCTGACTCTCAGCGACGATAAATCGACGGCAAGCTTTACGCTTGCGCCACAGGAGGCCGCGCCCGAGAACGTTTCGTTGACTACGCTTCCGCTGACCGTCACCGTTATCGACGGCGATCAGGCGATCGAGCGTACGCTCGACGGCTCATTCTATTCGCAAACGAACAAGACCGGCTCCTTTTTGTTCTTTTTCGTTTTGGCCGTTTTGGGCGGCTTTATCCTGAATCTTACGCCGTGCGTCCTGCCGGTTTTGTCCCTGAAAATACTTGGCATCATCAATCACGGCGGCGGTAAAAAGCGCGCGGTGCGCCGTTCTTTCCTGACAACGGCAGCGGGCATTCTGTTTTCCTTCCTTCTTCTTGCGGGCGCTGCCATCGGGCTCAAGGCAACGGGACAGGCCATCGGCTGGGGCATGCAATTTCAGCAACCTGTTTTTTTAGTTTTTCTTATTCTTATTCTTACTTTTTTTGCCGCCAACCTTTGGGGATTTTATGAAATAGTGTTGCCGCGCTTTCTCGCGGACCGCGCCGGTCGTTCGTTTCATCCGAAGCTTGCGGGCGATTTTGCGTCGGGAGCTTTTGCGACTCTTCTTGCGACACCCTGCACCGTTCCCTTTCTTGGAACGGCTATAGGCTTTGCTTTAGCCGCCGGGCCCATGGAAATTCTGGCCGTCTTTGCCGCGCTCGGCCTTGGCATGGCCCTGCCTTATCTTGGCATAGCGGCATGGCCGCGCCTTGCCATGGCTTTGCCACGCCCCGGCAAGTGGATGATTCGGCTAAAGCATATTCTTGGATGGGCACTGGCCTTAACGGTCGCGTGGTTGATTTCGGTTCTTATGCTTCAAATTTCTTTCGCCAGCGCTCTTAAAATTGCGGGCGGGATTATTATCCTTATCCTCATGCTGTTTTTGCAACGTCGTGAATTGTTTCGCCGTTTTTCCCGCATGATTATTGCGGTTATTGTTCTTTTTTCTTTCGGTATCGTCTTTTCCTCTGAATCGCCTCACGATTCTCCTTCCGTCAATAACGGTTGGCATAAGTTCGACGAGGCATCGATTATCCGCTTTGTCAACGAGGGTAAAATCGTTTTCGTCGATATCACCGCAAGCTGGTGCGTAAACTGCAAGGTTAATCAGCGGTTTGCTCTATCGCATGAGAACGTTATCGCGCGCCTTTTTTATTCGCCGGATGTTATCGCCATGCAAGGCGACTGGACGAATCCCGATCCGGTTATAACGAAATTTCTCAGAAGTCACGGCCGCTATGGCATCCCTTTCAATGTTGTCTTTGGTCCGAAGGCTCCTCAGGGTATAATATTGCCTGAACTCATCACGCCAGGCAGGGTTATTGAAGCGCTCGACAACGCCAGGTGAATCTCTCGTCCCTTTTTGCTTGCGCCGAATTTACTATGGTTCTAAGACAACGCCTCTTTGATTTTACCCAACACCGGAGACGATAATGGCCATTCAAGTGGGCGATAAAATCCCATCGGTCGTTCTGAAGAAGCTGGACGAAAGCGGCCTTAAAGACCAAAGCACCGACGAGATTTTCAAAAACAGAAACGTCGTTCTTTTCGGCGTTCCCGGCGCTTTTTCGCCGACTTGTTCGTTAAAACACTTGCCGGGATATATTGAGAATCTTCCGGCCTTTAAGGAGTTGGGAATCGACGTCGTTTGCATGGCCGTCAACGATCCTTTCGTAATGAGCGCATGGACCAGGTTCGCCAAAGCCGAAGAAATCACAATGTTGGCGGACGGCAATGCCACGTTCACCAAGGCGCTCGGCCTACGGCTTGACGGCACAAGTTACGGCCTCGGCCAGCGATGTCAGCGCTTTGCCCTTTATGCCGAAAATGGAATTGTCAAAATCGTTGCCGTTGAAAAACCGGGCGCGTTTGAGGTTTCGGACGCCGAAGAAATGCTGAAAGCCGTTCGCGATAAAAAAGCGGCCGATTAGGTTTTCGCTATCGCGTTGCGCGCCAGACGGTCCACGCGCTCATTTTCCGGATGACCGTCGTGACCTCGAACCCAAACCAGCTCCAGCTTATGCGGCTCCATTGCCGTCTGGAGCCGTTGCCATAAATCGACATTCTTGACGGGTTTCCTGTCCGACGTTTTCCAGCCGCGCGCCTCCCATTGCGGCAGCCATTTGGTGAGACCGTCCTTGACGTACTGGCTGTCGGTCGTAAGACAGACGCGCGAAGGGCGCTTGAGCGTCTCCAGCGCCCGGATGACCGCCATCATTTCCATGCGGTTGTTGGTGGTCTCAGGCTCGCCGCCGGAAAGTTCTTTTTCCACTTTGCCGTAGCGCATGAGGACGCCCCATCCGCCGGGACCGGGGTTGCCGCTGCACGCGCCGTCGGTGAAGATTTCGACCGTTTTCATTAAAATTCGGGGTTTCGGGTCCGGGGTTAACGGCGAGAATACTTGCTAAGTTGTTTTATGAACAGGGAAAAGATAGAAGATAGTATTCTCTTTCGATCCTTAACCCTCGCCCCTGAAATGCGCATTCTTTTCATTACTGCCAACCGGATCGGCGATGCCGTTCTTACCACGGGCCTGTTGAAGTGGCTCGTAGAGCGCTATCCCGGGACCCGTTTGACCCTGGTCTGCGGTCCCGTAGCGGCCCCGTTATTCCGCTTTGCGGACCGGCTCGAACGGCTCATCGTCCTCGAAAAGAGGAAGTGGAACGGACACTGGTTCGGCCTCTGGCGAGAATGCGCCGGGACGAAGTGGGATCTTGTCGTCGATCTGCGCAACAGCTTCGTGTCGCGCCTTCTGGCCGCCCAAAAGCGCGCCTATCGCCCGGCTCGTCCGACGGGCCGGCATAAGGTGCTCGACAACGCCGCCGCGCTTGGGCTCGATCCGCCGCCCGCCCCATTCATTTGGATCGGCCCGGAAGCGGAAGCGCAAGCCCTGCGGCTTTTGCCGGGGGACGAAAACGTGCTTGCGCTTGGGCCTGCGGCAAACTGGCCCGCCAAACAGTGGCAAATTGAAAAGTTTGCCTCGCTTGCGCAGCGGCTGACCGCGCCGGACGGCCCCTTGCCCGGCGCGAAAGTCCTGGTCGTCGCCGCGCCGCACGAACGGGATCAAATTCAGCCGCTTTTCGAGACCTTGCCCGCCGCGCAAATCGTCGACGCTATCGGTCACGATCTTCTGACCGTCGCCGCGTGTTTGAAGAAGTGCCGCCTTTTTATCGGCAACGATTCCGGCCTGATGCACATAGCGGCCGCCGTTGGAACGCCCACGCTCGGCCTCTTCGGGCCGGGATACGAAAAGATGTATGGGCCATGGGGGCCGCATACCGCCGTTGTCCGGACCCCCGAAAGCACGGCGGAACTTTTGGCGCGCCTGCCCTATCCCGGCGCGTTTCATCCGAACCTTATGGGCGGCCTGAGTGTGGAGGCGGTCGTTGAAAGAGCGAAAGAATTGTTGGAAAAGACAAACGGCGTTCATAAATAAGATGGATCCCCGCCTTCGCGGGGATGACGCAACGTCTCCGTTGTTCATTCCGCGCTTTTGATCAAGGCGTTTCTTCCGCGCCATCGCCGGTCAGTTTGCGGATAAAGTCGCCCAGCGCGTCCCCCGATTCCGGCGAAAAGGCGTCCGAAGCGCTTTCATCGCCCCCGTTGTTTCCGTCTGTTTCCGGCATGTCCGCAAGCAAGTCGCGCACCGGCAATCCGGTCCCGGCTTCCGCCATATAGCCGTGCCACAACGCGGCGGGAAGGCCTCCGCCCGTAACCTTTTTCATCGGCTCGTTGTTGTCGTTGCCGAGCCAGACGCCCGTCACGTAATCCGCCGTAAAGCCGAAAAACCACGCGTCGCGGTAATCCGAGCTTGTGCCCGTTTTGCCCGCCGCCGGACGATCGAGCGCCGCGCGTTTGCCGGTGCCGTACTGAATGACGTCCTTCATCATATCGACAAGCGTCGCCACGGATTGCGGGTTGACCGTCGCCGGCGGTTTCACTTCGGGCCTGCGGTAAAGAACCTGTCCTTGCCGGTTGCGTATTTCCTTGATGCCGTAGGGCTTGATGAAGCGGCCGCCCGCCGCAATCGACGCATAGGCTCCCGTCATTTCCAGCGGCGTGAGCGTGTTCGTGCCAAGCGCCAGGCTTAGATCGTTGCCGATGGGCGACGCGATTCCCAACGCGCGCGCCGTGTCGATGGCTTTCGATATGCCCGCTTTCTGCAATACGCGAACGGCGACGGTATTGATCGATTCCGCCAAAGCCTCGCGCGCCGTGACGCTGCCGCGATACCTGCCATCGTAATTCTCGGGCGACCATTTGCCAACCTTGACCGGCGCGTCTTCGAACACGTCGTCGGGCGACAGGCCTTCCTCGATGGCCGCCAGATACACAACCGGCTTGAAAGCCGACCCGGGCTGCCGCATGGCTTGCGTCGCGCGGTTGAACTGGCTTTCGTCATAGTCGCGACCGCCCACCATCGCGCGTACCGCGCCATCCGGCGCAAGAGTCACCAGCGCCGCCTGGGCCACGCCGCGCGCGCCGTCCGACGACAGAATGGCCGTGACGTGGCGGCCCGCCGCGCGCTGCAACGCGGGATTAAGAGTCGTTTCGATGACCAGATCCTGCGGCGCTTCCCTCAAGAGCCCGTTGACCTGATCCGTAATCCAGTCGGCAAAGTAACGGCTGTCGCCGCCCGCCACCGGTTTGCGGCGGGGTTTCGGCACATTCGACAAGGCGACTTTTTTCGCGGCTTCGGTTATGAAGCCTTCTTCGACCATCTCCCCGAGCACTATTTTCGCGCGCTCAAGCGCCTTTGCCGGATCGCGTTGGGGCGAAAAGCGCGACGGCGCGCGCAACAATCCCGCCAGAATGGCGGACTCGCGCAGGTTGATGGCTCCAACCGGCTTGCCAAAATACGTATCCGCCGCCGCGTCCACGCCGTAGGCGCCCGCGCCGAGGTAGATGCGGTTCAGGTAGGCGGCCAGAATCTGGTCCTTCGTATAGAGGCGCTCCAGCCACAAGGCCAGGAGCGCTTCCTGCACCTTGCGGCGCACGGTGCGTTCCGGAGTCAGGAAAAGGTTTTTGGCGAGCTGTTGCGTCACCGTCGAGCCGCCCTGGACAACATGCCGCGCCCGAACGTTTTCGACGGCAGCCCGCAGCAGGCCGAACGCATCAATCCCGGCATGCCGGTAAAAGCGCTTGTCCTCGATAGCGATGACCGCCTGAATAAGGTGTTCGGGAACGTCGTCGATCGTGACGTGCTTGCCGTGCAGTTCGCCGTAGCGAACCAGAATCGACCCGTCTTCGGCCAGGAGCGTGATCGACGGCCGCCGGACAGGCTGGGTTACCTGACGGATGTCCGGCATGTCGTAGGCGTAGTAAGCAATGACGATCGTCAACGCCACGCCGCCCCATATGGCCGCAAGCAACGCCGCCTTGAACAGCCAGCGCACAAAAGCCCCCGTCCGCCTCCGTGAGGAAGCGCGGGGGCGCTCGGCTTTATGCCGCCGGGGCAGCGGTTGTTTAAAGGGCGGAGGACGTCGAAACGGCATGAATTACAGTCGCTGGCTATACAACGTGCGAGAAGACCGGCGATACTAGGGCTAAAAAAGAGACGAAAACAAGGCAGGCGGATATCGCATAAACGATATCCGCGCTGCCGTCAGGCTTTCGAAACCGTTCGCTACCTTTTCTTGACCGAACCGATGGGCCAGACGGTTTTCCCGTAGACCTCGTTCATGACCTGCGCCAGCCCGGTGTACATCGCCCAGCAGCCGCAGAAGACGCCGATCCATCCCGCCAGCTTCTTGATGACGAGGCTGTCCGTCGCGTGGCCGATCGCCAGAAACAGGAACAGGACGACCAGAGAGCCGAACACGATTTGCAGCGCGCGGCTCATTTTCAGCGTGGTTAGGAAAAGCGCCAGCGTGAGCACGCCCCACACGATCAGGAACAGGGCCATCGACGGATTGGGACCGGCAGCTTTAATGCCGGGCGCCATTTCCGGGAGCACGATCAGCCCCACAAGGCTCAGCCAGAAAAAGCCGTAGCTCGTGAAAGCCGTAACGCCGAACGTGTTGCCCTTCTTCCATTCCATCATGCCGGCTATGATTTGCGCCAGCCCTCCGTAGAAGAGCCCCATCGCCAGGATCATGGAATCCATCGGATAGAAACCTGCGTTATGAAAATTCAGCAAAAGCGTCGTCATGCCGAAAGCAAGCAGGCCCAGAGGGGCCGGATTGCCGGTTGTATCGCCGTTCTTAGCATCGCTCATGGAGTCCTCCGTCAGTGATTCAGCAGAGGAACGCTAACATCCAATGGTTAACAACACCAAAACGTTTCGAAAGCGATTCGGCTTTTGCGGAATCGGATGCGGAAGCAAAAAAATCCCTCTCCATCATTCACTTAAGAACGACAGAGAGGGAAAGTCCGGATGCGCGAAGATTCACATTCAGGGTTAACCGCCCTTGACTTCGATTTTTTTCGCCTTCGTTTGCTCGTCGGGAAGCTTCGGCAGCGTGACCGTCAAAACGCCCTTGTCGAATTTTGCGAGGATTCCCTCGGCGTCGATGTTCGCGGGGAACGAAAGCTGCCGCGCGAAACTGCCATAGGAACGTTCCGTGATGTGCCACGTGTCCTTTTTCTCGTCGCGTTCGATCTTTTTCTCGCCGCGAACGGTCAGCATGCCGTCCTGAAACGTCACATCGACGTCTTTTTCCGTCAGGCCCGGCAGATCCGCCGTCACATGAAAGGACTTGTCGTCCTCTTTCACATCGAGCCGCAGCGAGGTTGAAGCCGCCGACAATCCCGTCGTCACCGGCAAGCCGGGCCACAAGTCGTCGAATACGCGATTGAGTTCACGCTGCAGCGAAACAAAAGGATCGGCGCCCGCGCGCGAAAGCCCGCGTCCCGTGAAAGATGTTGGTAACCGCCAATTCATGATGCCCTCCTTTCATCCATGAGTTAAGATTTCGTGGAGCCTTTCCGGCTCCTTTTCTTTATGTAGGGAGGTTTTTTCGCTTTTAAAGGGCGGAAATTTTATGTCCCGGGGCTTGAAGCGCACCTCGAAGCGCCCAAATACAAACGTTTAAAGCCTATTTCTTTATGTATAGGTATATGTTCGAGCTGAACGGACCCATTGGAATGCCCGTATAGCCGCATTGGACTTGCCCTAGCCCTTTTGCCAGAGCAAGACACTTTCGCCGCGTCATCAGGATCAGGTTTTCGGGCGCGGCCCATTCGTCCTGTCCCGTCAACCGGCAGGCTAGACGGAAGGGGCCTTGTGCATAATGCAGCAGCGGTATCATCGTATGATGCTCGACCGGAAAGAGACGGTTCGGCACGACGACAAACGCTGCGCGCGCGACGCGCGTCAATTCGCCGAGAAAGACGCGCTGTTTGTCCGCGCTGCCGACGTGTTCCAGAACGGCGTTGGCGATGGCGATGGCGAATTCGTCGTTCGCAAACGGCAAGGGACCGTCCGGCGCAAGCTGGACATAACGCACCTGGGGAAACATTTCCCGAAAGCCATCGCCCTTGCCCATCCCCGCCGCCGTCAGGCACGAGGCATGGGGGTATTTTCTCTCCAGAACGTTCGCGGCGGGATGAGGAAAGTTCGATACGCCGACATCCAGAATGGCCGCGTCCCTTGCGGGCGCGCACAAACGCATGAAGCCGGTATAAATCCTGTCGCGCGCCATGAGCGTTAATTTTTCCGCCAAAGATCCCGGCGGCACGCGTTTGAAGTATTTCCGGTCGGGAGCGTTGCTTGTCATAGGAACGGGCATATGTTTTGCGCCCAGATCTGGGACTGGGCGCGACAAAATAGCATAAAGCTCAATTTAAATGAAACCAGTCCGCCGTCACGCCCGTATATTCCCAATCGGGAAATGACGCACTTTTGATGATGCAGATGCGCCACTTGGAAAGACATTACTGCTTGGCGGCAGCCCGTCTACGCCCTGCGGGCTTCGCCGGGCACGGCTTCGCTCTAGAGCCTTTTCCGATTAGGCTGGCCCGATTTAGGATTCCCAAATCAGTTGAAATGTGATTCACCATGAGGGCTGGGAAGGAGGCCAGCAAGGATGGCGAAACCGTATTCGGGGGATTTGAGGG
>Ga0302247_1001638_pt1 | contig 16673 bp, 12 predicted proteins | sample AAG_UR_Ile_MG_FD_193529 | JGI IMG/M metagenome (GOLD analysis project Ga0302247, IMG submission 193529) | Enriched activated sludge microbial communities from anaerobic digester in WTTP, New Holstein, Wisconsin, United States - AAG_UR_Ile | ecosystem: Engineered > Bioreactor > Anaerobic >...
TCCATCTCTCGGTGGGCACCGGCGTGTTTCTGGGGCCCGGCCTGGCCCTGGGCGGCTACGGGCTCTGGAAACGGCTCGAGGAGCGGACCACGGTGGAGGAGGCCGGGGACGTGCGCCGCGAGGTCAAGAGCACGGACTTCGCCTGCGGCAAGGCGCCCCCGCCGGAGGGCTCCCGCGTCGAGGTCCTCACCCGGGTCGGGCACGTCCCACTGGGCACGCTGCCGTCCGACGGGCGCATCACCGCGGATCTCAGCCGCCTGCAGCCGCTGCGCAGCGAGGAGACGGGGCGCTCCTACCTCGACATCTTCGTCGGCGCCGCGCGGGTGGGCACCGTCTTTTTGCCTCAGGCCGGGCACGGGACGCCTGATTCCAAAAATATTCAATGATAACAGAGTGTTAAGACCTCTACAGGGGTAAAATTCGCAACCGTATCCGGGTTCATGTAAACCTTTCTTGCGTTGAAACACGCAAAAAGGAGCTTTGCCTATGCGTGCGATGAAGGCCAACGAGAGCTACATGAGCAACCCGGAAGAGAACATCGACTACATCGCCGCGCTGGACATCGGATCGAACAAGATCTCGCTCTCGATCGGCCAGACGCTCGACGGCAGGTTCGACGCGCTCCTCGGGGTGGTCCATCACCAGTGCCACGGCATCACCACGGGCCGCATCACCAACCTCGAGGCCGTCACGGCCACGATCCGCAAGCTCCTGGGTGAGGCCGTCGACATCATCGGTTTCTCGGTCACCGAGGTCTTCGTCGGCATCACCGATCCCGAGATCGCCATGCACCGGAACACCGCGATGGTGGCCGTCGCCGGCGACTCGGTGACCGCCGAGGACATCGCCGACGTGCTCGAGGCCGCCGAGACGGCCATGCCGCTTCGGGAGAACGAGGCGATCCTCCATGTCATTCCCGAGCAGTATCTGGTCAACGGACATCCGGTGGCCGACCCGGTGGGGCGCTCCGGCGTGCGCGTGGACGTCGAGACCACGGTGCTGACCGTGCCCCGCGTCTCCATCCAGAACGTCGAGCGCGTGTGCCGGGCCGCCGGGCTCGTCGTGCGCGACATCTTCTTCAGCCCGCTGGGCACCCTCCAGGCCGTGACCCATCCGCGCCAGCGCCAGCTCGGCGTCCTGATGCTGGACATCGGCGCGGGCACCACCGACGTGGTCATGATGGAGGGCGACCGCCTCCGCTACTGCGACGTCGTTCCCATGGGCGGCCAGTCGTTCACCGAGGCGCTCGCCGGCGGCCTGCGCTGCCTGCGCGAGGAGGCCGAGGTCATCAAGGTCAAGTGCGGCACCGCCTCCCCGGCCTACGTCGAGCACCCGGACAAGCTCGTGGACTCCCGCCTGCTGTGCGGCTGCGCGCCGGTCACCTACGGCCAGGTGGCCCACCTCCTCGAGGCGCGGATCTCGGAGATCCTGCACATCGCGCTCAACCGGCTGCACTATGCCGGCATCCACCTGACCGCCCCGCACTCCATCGTGATCACGGGCGGCACCGCCCAGCTCGGCGCCCTGCGCTCCTTCATCCAGGAACTCATCGAGCTGCCCGTCGAGGTCGGACAGGCGAACCTCCCCGTGGGGATGTTCGATCTTGCCAGAAACCCGGTCTTCTCCTCCTCGGTGGGGGTGGTCATGTACGCCGCCGCCCACGGCGACGGCCACCCGGGGCGGCTCGAGCCCTGCCTGACCGAGAAGAGAAACACCAATGTTTTCAAGAAGTTGGCAGACTTTTTCGGCGGTTTTTTTGACTGAACGGCGCACTGCTCTTACGATGCCTGAGAAGTCCGTCGAGTTGGCGTGCGAAGACTGATGAACCGGACCACTTCGAGTGGATCTGTCCCATAAATACGGAGGAATATCGATGCCTTACACCCTGGATGAGAACGTGACCGGAGAAGCCCGCATCAAGATCATCGGCGTCGGCGGAGCCGGCGGCAACGCCGTCAACAACATGCTCGCCAACCACCTCGACAGCGTGCAGTTCTATGCCGCCAACACGGACCGCCAGGCCCTCGAGAAGAGCTCCGCCGGCACCAAGATCCAGCTCGGCGACAAGATCACCTCCGGCCTCGGCGCCGGCGCCAACCCCGAGGTCGGCCGCAAGGCCGCCGAGGAGAGCGCCGAGCTCATCCGCGGCTCGGTGTCCGGCGCCGACATGATCTTCATCGCCGCCGGCATGGGCGGCGGCACCGGCACGGGCGCGGCCCCCGTCATCGCCCGCATCGCCAAGGAGACCGGCGCCCTGACCGTGGGCGTGGTGACCAAGCCCTTCCGCTTCGAGGGCAAGCGCCGCATGCGCCAGGCCGAGGAGGGCATCGCCGCCCTGCAGGACGAGGTCGACGCCCTGATCATCATCCCCAACGACAAGCTGCTGTCGCTGTCCGCGAACATCAGCATGATGGACGCCTTCTCCCGGGCCGACGAGGTCCTGCTCAACGCCGCCCGCGGCATCACCGACCTCATCCTGGAGAGCGGCTACATCAACGTCGACTTCATGGACGTCCGCTCGGTCATGGCCAACAAGGGCCGCGCGCTGATGGGCATCGGCGTCAGCAAGGGCGACCACGCCGCCGTGGAGGCCGTGCGCAACGCCATCTCCTCCCCGCTGCTCGAGGACGTGTCCATCGACGGCGCCACCGGGGTGCTCGTCAACATCACCTGCTCGCCGAACCTCTCCCTGCAGGAGATCTCCGAGGCCGCCATGCTCATCGAGGACGTGGCCAACGAGGACGCCAACGTCATCTGGGGCTCGGTCGTCGACCCGAACCTGCAGAACGAGGTGCGCGTGACCATCATCGCCACCGGCTTCGACCAGAACGTCGCCCCGGCCAAGACCACGCCCAAGCACGAGCTGGTCAACAACGGCTCCTCGATCCGTCAGCAGCAGACCCAGATGAGCCTGCCCTACACCGCGACCGCGCCCTACGGGCAGCGGGAGGCCGACTCCGGGCCGCGCAACGCCTACTCCACCTCGGAGATGCCCCGCGTCTCCCCCTCCCAGGAGATCGCCCACCAGGATCACGCGCGGCACGCCCAGGTTCCCTACTCCAAGCCGGACTACCTGAAGAAGCTCGAGATGGCCCAGTCCCTCCCCCCCATGCCTCCCAGTTCGTAAATTCCTGAACTATTCCATCATCAAAATACGATTTTCAGCTTGACCTCCGGTTCGGTTCGTTTATAAAGACCTCCGGTTTTCTGGATGGATGCCGCTCATCCATTCCCATCAATGGAAGGTTGATAATTCCCATGGCCAAACAGCAGACTCGTCGTTCCATCTCTGTCCGCGGTGAACTGTACGACCGGATTCACGATTATTGCGAATCGAACAACATCAGCATGAGCTCCTTCGTGGAGAACCGCATCTCCTCCTTCCTCAACGGCTCGCTGATGGACGAGCAGCCCCCGTTGCCCTACGTGGACGAGTACGAGCCCGCCGAAGCCGGCGAGGCCTCCACCGCCGCCGCGCCCCAGGCGAGCCGCCCCGTGCTGTCCCACTCCGAGATGGCGTCGGACATCCAGCAGCACTTCACGTTCTGAGACCCCGTCCCCAAGGAGCCCCCCATGCGCCGACCGAACCCGGGGTGGATCATTCTTCTGCTGATCCTTGCGACCGCGGGGACGCAGTCCCTTGCCGGGTGCAAGAAGAAGGATCCCTCGCGGCTCGACTCGCGCCAATGGGTGGGCCGCAACCTCCAGTGCGCCAAGGAGACCCTCGCCGACCTCGAAAAGCGCGTCCAGGACAAGGTCGCCGAGGCCGAGAAGCTCCTGACCGAGCTGCAGGAGCACCTGCAGAAGCACCAGTGTCCCGTGGGCAAGCACCCCGAGTGCGACCCCGGCGCCGGCATCACGGCCGTGGCCACCCTCATCAGCGGGGCCCGCGTGCCCGGCGAGGACGAGGCGGATCCGAAGGAAGACCGGACGCCCGAGATCATCGTCCCCGAAGGCCCCTCCCTCGACGCCGAGGGCGAGGCCGCGGCGCGCAAGGCCAGGGCGGGACGCCTGGTGAACGAGGACATGGGCGACAAGATCGTCGACAAAAAGCCCGAGCCGCTCCCCGGGGACGCGCCGGCCGCCGAGACCGAGCCCGGACCCCAGGAGATCGCCAAGCGCGCGGGCTGCGGCATGGACGTGCCCGAGACGTGCTCCTTCCTCTCGCAGGATCCGGTGGTCTCCAAGTTGGCCCTCTTCTGCGAGCAGGCGGCCCAGCTCGAGCTCGAGGTCGCCCGTTTTCTCGCCGCCACCGGGCAGGAGCTCCCCGAGAAGCCCCTGGCCGAACTGTTCGAGAGCATGCGCGTGCTCGAGGGCCAGATCCACGAGCTCGTGACCCGCGAGGAGCTGGCCACCCGAAGGAAGGGCGACGACGAGGCCTTCTACCGGTCCCTGCATCCGCAGGTCATCAAGGGCATCCTCAGCGACCTCTCGCTGGCCGTGCCGAAGAAGATCGCCGCCGATCTGCGGCTGCTGGCGCCCCGGATCCAGAAATCCGCCCGCTTCTTCGACGAGCATGAGACCGAATGGAACCAGAAGGTGGGCGCGGCGATCCGCCACCTGCACAAGTCCCAGCGCGTGCACGCCAACCACTGCCTCGAGCGGCCGAACTGCTGGCAGTTCAGGCAGTGCGTCAAGCGCTACAACCTGCCCGGCATCCTGATGCTGGAGTAGACCCCCCGGCACCCGGAGGTCCCCTTTGTTCTGCGTTCATACCCAGAAAGTGCGTCATCTGGTCGGTTCCTTCACCCGTGGCATGGAATTGCCGGCCGCCTTCTCGCGGCTGTTCACCGACCATGGGATCCGGTCCGGCCACGTGGACCTCGCCGGCCAGCTCGAGGGTTTCTCCCTGCTGACCGAGCCCCGCGGCGTTCCCCTCGTCGTGAACGCGCCAGCGCTGATCCTGCGCTGCGCCGGCTTCGTCGCCGACGTCGACGGGAAGGTGTCGACCCACCTCATGGCCACCCTGCAGGTCCCCGGACCGGCGGGGCCGCAGATCGTGGGAGGGCTCCTCGTCTTTGCCCGCATCCTGTCGTGCGAGTTCCGCCTCGACGCCTTCGACGACGTCTTCATCGTGAAGCGGTCGGACCCGAAGCTCCTGTTCCCGACCTGGGCTGACTGCTTCACCGAGACCGCCGGGGCGCCGGACCGGCAGGGTCCGGTTTCTCTGGACGCCGCGCCGGCCGAACCCGAGACCGAGTCCCCCATCCTCGTCTCCGGGATCGAGGACGCCTCCGGCGGCAGCTCCGGAACCGACGGCTTCGCGCTGCCCGGCGCGGGGGACATCGTCGAGCACTTCAAGTTCGGTTCCTGCCGCGTGCAGAAGGTCGACTCCGGCGACATGCTCGAAGTCTGGCTTCCAAGCAAGAACAAGGCCCGCCTGAGCATGCAGGTGCTGACGTTCGACCTGGTGGGCGAGGATCCCGACGGCACGCGGCGCTTCCTGGCCCGCCCCATCAAGCACCGGTGAGACGATCATGGAGAGCCCGGACCGGCTGCAGCAGGAACTCGTCGACGGAAACCTGGACCTCGTCCGGAAGATCGCCAACGACGTGCACCGGCTGATCCACCGGAAGATCGAGGTGGACGAGCTCATCAACATGGGGACCATCGGCCTGATCGAGTCCGCGCGCCGGTACGACCCGCAGCGCGGCTTCCAGTTCTCCACGTTCGCCTATTACCGCATCAAGGGCGCGATCCTCGACGGGGTGCGCCGCCAGTGGTTCCAGATCGGGCACCAGTCCGAGCTCATCGCCGAGGAGACCGCCAACGCCTACCTCCAGGAGAAGAGCGTGCCCCTGCAGCGGGGTCCCGCCGCCCCCTCCACGGCCGAGCTGGTGGACCGCCTCTCCTCCACCCTCGCAGGGCTGACCACCTGCTACCGCCTCTCCTCGGAGCACCTCGACGAGCTCCCCGACGCCCGCGGCGGAGCGGGCCTCGACGAGGTCGAGCGGCGCAGCGATCTGGCCTGGGTCCGCTCGCAGGTGTCCGGGCTGCCCGAGGAGTGGCAGGAACTGGTGCGGGCGGTATACCACGACGGCCGGTCCCTCGATGAATTCGCCCGGCACAAGGGCCGCTCCAAGAGCTGGGCCTGCAGGCTCCACTCCCGGGTCATCGACCAGCTCCGGCAGGGATCGGGGGCCCAGCCATGAACCCCGAGCTCCTGGTGAGGCAGGAGGTGTTCGCCGACCTGCGCGAGTACTTCACCGAGACCATCGGCGAGGTCGCCTTCGCGCGGTTCCTCTCCCTGCTGCCGGCCACCCTCAAGATGGTCTTCGCCCGCGAGGGTGACCCCGACGCCTGGATCCCGGCCCGGGAATTCTCCATCCTGCTGGCCGCCGTGGACATGCAGATGCACCCGATGCTGGCGGACTTCGGCGCCGTCTGGGGACGCCGCTTCGTGACCTCCCGTGCCGGCGAGTTCGTCGGCGACCTCTCCACGTCCCAGCTCGACGCCCTGTCCCGGATGTTCCACCAGAAGCGGTCCACCTCCATCCTCCACGTCGCCTCCCGGCTCCAGCGCGGCCTCGAGCGCCTGCCCAACTGGTTCTTCCCGCTCGAGGCGGCCGTGGACGAGCGCGTCTCCCCCTCCCAGATCGCGTTCCACGCCCTGGCCAGGCCCGTGAACCTGCCCCTGTTCTGCAGCGTGATCGCCGGCTTCGCGGGAGGCATCCTCGAGCTGCACCGAATCCCCTGCCTGCGCATCCACGAGGAGAGCTGCATGACCACCGGCCACACCACCTGCTCCTTCGTGATCCTGTTCGAGCCCGAGACGCCCCTCTCGTTCTTCTGACGGACGGCCTTGACAGACGGCGCTTGATATCTGCCGGGTTCGCAGGCTATACTCCCGTCCCTGACGGCCGGGCCGGGAGGGACAACCCATGAAGGTCACCTACAAGTCACTCAAGGATTTCGCCTTCGCGCACTTCGCGCAGGGGAACATGGAGCAGACCCTGGGCAGCCTGGTGGCCGCCCTCAAGGCGGACCCGCTGGACCTCGAGCTGCGGTTCCTCACGATCGACGTGCTCGCGCGCCTGCAGGCCGTCGAACCGCTGGAGAAGGTCCTCGTGTACTCGGCCGAGATCGCCATGCGCGCGGGGCATCCCATCGCGGCCATGGCCTTCCTCCATCTGCTCGAGCGGCTGGGCAAGGACGCCGATCCGCTATGGAAGCGGCTCGCCTACCTGTATTCCGCCAACTCCACGCAACTGTCCCAGTCCGGCTCCAAGGTGGCCCCCCTGCCCGACGAGACACCCGTGGACGGCCCGGCCGAGGTCCTCCCAGCCCTGCCCGAGCTCGTCGCCACGGTGACCGGCCTCGCCCAGACCATCACCAAGGCCGAGGACTTCCCGGCCACCCTGCTGCCCATGCCGCTTCTGTCCGACGTCCCCGCCCACCACTTCGTCGAGGTCGCGCGGGTGCTGCGCCTGATCCCGCTGGCGCCTGGCCAGGCGCTGATCCGCGAGGGTGAGCCAGGCAACTCCTTCTTCATGATCGGCACCGGCGCCTTCTCGGTGTTCAAGACCGACGCCCTGGGCCGCGTGACGCCCCTGGCGACCCTGCACGCGGGGGCCATCGTCGGCGAGATGGCCCTGGTCCAGCGGGCCCCCCGCTCGGCCTCGGTCACCGCCCAGAGCTGGGCCCAGGTCCTCGAGTTCCCGGCCGAGGCCATCGCCCGCCTGGCCGAACACCTGGAGCAGGTGGCCGTCGCCCTGGACAAGTTCACCCGTGAGCGCCTGATCGGCAACCTGCTGGCCACCAGCCCGCTGTTCAAGCCCTTCTCCCGGACCCAGCGCATGGATCTGCTCAAGCATTTCCAGGCCTACGTCGTGGAGACCGACACCGTGATCGTCCGGCAGGGCGAGGAGGGCACCGGACTCTACCTCATCCTGGGCGGCGAGGTCGAGGTCGTGCGCGACCTGGACACCCCCCAGACGGTCTCCCTGGCCACGCTGCAGGCCCCCGAGAGCTTCGGCGAGATCAGCCTCCTCCTCGGTTCGGAGACCACCGCCTCGGTCGTGGCCACCCGGCGCACCACCCTGCTGTTCCTCTCCCGTCATTACTTCCTGCGCCTGGTGCAGAGCGTTCCCGAGATGCGTGATTACTTCTCCCAGCTCGCCGACAGCCGCCTGACCCGGACCCAGGAGACCCTGGCCGCCCGGGCGGCCGACGCCGAGGAAGAGGAGATCGTCCTGATCTGACGACCCCCGGAGTTTCATGCCCAAATTCAGGAAAAGCCAAATCTTCAATCTCGTCGTCTTCCTCGTCGGGACCGTCGTCATCTTCGGCCTGATCCGCAACATCGGATGGGACACCACGAAGGAGCACCTCTCCCGCACGGGCTGGTCCTTCTTCTGGCTCTTCCCCATCTACCTCGTCACCATGCTCGGGGACACGGTCTCCTGGCGCCTGCTGATCCGCCGGCCCGTGTCCATGATCCGGGTCATGCTCGTGGCCAACTCGGGGACCGCGATCAACGCGCTGACCCCGTCCGGAGACGGCGGCGAGTTCGTGAAGGGAAACCTCATCGGACCCGTGATCGGCGCCCACGAGGCCGTCTCCTCGCTTCTGCTGTGGAACTTCCTGTACGCGGTGACCAAGAAGCTCGTCACCGTGGCGGGTCCCCTGCTGTATCTGGTGTTCGGCCCCTTCGACACCGATCCCCGCCCCATCGGCACGGTGGTCGTGCTCTGGTTCCTCGGCCTGGGGCTCCTGACCGCGCTGTATCTCCCGCTCGCCTGGTGGCTGGTCACCCGCATCGGGGTCAAGCGCATCGCGCGCTGGCTGCACCGGCTCCCGCTGGTGCGCCGCCTGGATCTATCCAAGGTGGAGGCCTTCTCCCACGAGCTCGACGAGACCTTCCGCGACTTCGGTCGGAACCATCGTTGGCGGCTCCTCGCCGCCGCCCTGCTGCTGCTGCTGGTCCACGTGAGCGTCTGCTACGAGATCTGGTTCGTCCTCAGGCTCCTGGGCGTCGAGGTCTCCTGGGCCACGAGCGTCTTCCTGTTCACCGGGAGCTCCCTGCTGCAGACCGTGGTCTCGCTCTCCCCCGTGGAGATGGGGGTCACCGAGGCTGGCAGCATGGGCCTGTACCAGTGGATCGGGTTCGACCCCGTGTACGGCTTCATGCAGGAGTTCATCCGCCGGCTGCGCCGCCTGGTGTTCAACTTGCTGGGGCTGGCCTACCTCGGGTGGTGCGCCTTCTTCCCGTACGCCGGTCCGAAGGTCGGGGAAGAAGCCTGCGGAGAAGACGCGCCAAGAACGGATGACGACGGCGCCGCGACCGGCTCCGAGGCCTCACCGTAGCCGGCGACGGCGCCAAAGACGCAGGAACAGCAGACCCGCCAGGAGCGGCAGCGGGGTGACGGTGCGGCCCCGCGCCCCGAACAGACCGGGCCGGGAGGCGCAGGCCGTGGAGCCGGCGGCGTCGAACAGGGTCGGATCCCGCTCGTCTCCCCGCACCGAGAACACCGCGGGTTCGAGCCCGCCGTGGGTGGCGGTCACCACGTTCGGGCCGCGTCCCGGCACGAAGGTCACCGCAGCATAACCGGAATAGCCGGTCTCCACGGTGGTGACTCCGTCGTCGTCCCCCTCGAAGGTGCCCGCGTCAGCGGTGAACGTCACGGCCTGGGCCGCCAGCGGTCGCCCCTGGGCGTCCAGGAGCCTCACCACGAGCGGGATCTCGAGGGGTTCCCCCTCATAGCCCCACTGTCCGTCTCCGGCGACCTTCTCGAGGCGGGCGGCATCCACCGGCAGCACGTCGAACGGCCCGGACTCGGCCGAGGCCTGCCCGTCCGAGGCGAAGAGCGTGATCCCCTCCCCCGCGTCCAACACCACCACGTAAAAGACCGCCCGTCCATCCGCGAAGCCCTCGTGCCGCGTGGGCTGGAGCCGGGCGCTGCCGGCCGAGAGCAGGACCGGATCGTCGTAACCGGCGAGCAGGGCGCCGTCGGCGTCCACCGCCTCCACCGTCACCGGAAACGGCACACCCTGGAGCTGGGGACCGACGATGGGACCGAACCGCAGGGCGGCGGCCCCCTCGTCGTAGCGGTAGGTGACCGCGACGGGCCCCAGCACGGGCGTGTCGGCCCCATCCCCGGAGAGGGTCGCGCGCAGCATGAGCGAGCGCTCCGCCGGCAGCTGGGGGAAGCCAGCGGCCAGGTAGCCCGGCTCCATGCCGACCCCGGCCGAGACCGTCCAGGCCAGGCCGTCGTAGACCTGCCAGCTCGCGCCCGCGTCGGTGCTCACCTCGAACAGGAGGGCCGTCTCCGCCGGCCGCGCGGTGGGCGCGAGGAACCCCACCGCCTCCCAGCGGGTGATCCGATGGGGGATCACCAGTTCGGGTGTGACGACCTGCCCGGGCCCCGGGTCGAAGCGCGGCACGGCCAGGGAGCCGACCGCCTCCATCGCGGGCTCCGGATGGACGAACGGGCGATGGTCCTTGACGGTGGTCAGGTGCCGCTCATCCCCCAGCGCGGCGTCCTCCACGAAGGCGGCCACCGGCGCCGTGCAGGTGAGCCGGGTCCCGGCGGCCAGGGCGCCCAGCAGGAGCTTGTTCGGGAACGGCGGCGGCGTGGCCTCGGAGGTCACCTGGGAGAGGGGCGTCCCCTCGGCGGTGGCGGTCGCGCACACGGTCGCGGGGGCCGTGGCGGCCAGCGCGACGTAGGTGGCGGCGCGGGGCAGCACGAAGTCCCGGCCCAGCAGGCGTCCCGGCAGAAAGGCCACGCTCTCCCCGCCGGAACCGTCGGCCTGGGACAGCGCCCCCACGGGTTTGTCCGCGACCAGGTGCAGGGCGGGTCCGCTCCCGGCCGTGGCGCCGTAGGACAGGGTCAGCACGGTGTCACGCTGGAGCGTGTGGGTCGTGGTGACAAGGTCGGACTGGTGCACGGTCAGCCGCGTGTCATCCTCGAGGGCGGTGACGTACACGGTGCCCAGGGCCGCCCCCCACAGTTCGGTGGAGGCCGGCACCAGGGGATGCCCGTCGTAGCCGTCGGCGGTCCAGTGGAAGGCGACCACCGGGTTGTCGGAGAGCAGGCGGTAGGTCCCCGTGGGCACGTCCACCGCGAGGCTCTGGGACGTCAATTGGCCGACGGTCGCCTCCGCGAGCACGGCCTCGCCCTGCAACAGCCGGACCTGCGACACGCCGAACGGGGAGAACACCTCCAGCACGTCGAGCCCCCGCTGGGCGGCGAAGGTGAAGGCGCTTCCCGCCATCGAGAAGGGCACTGCGATGTCGGATGCGTTGAGGTCTCCCGCCAGACCGTACGGACCGTTGGACGCCACGACCCCGGGATCGGCCGCGAAGGTGAGCGGCTGCGCCGTCACGTCCACGGCCGGCGCGGCGCCGACCTGCACCCGCGCGGGCTCGAGGGAGACGACGCTCACCTGGGAGGTCCCCGGGAAGGGCCACCACGCCCCGTACCTCAGGGAGGACCAGCGGAAGACCGCCTGCCAGGAGCCGGCCTGCGTGGCGGCGGGATTCCCGAAGTACAGGTAGATCCGCGTCTGCCCCGGAGGCAGGGTGGGCAGCTGGAGCCACAGATCACCGGTGCGGGCGATGAAATCGAAGTTCTCCACCCACACCTCGGTGATCTCCACACCGTCGGCGTCCACCAGGCGCAGATCCGCCCCGTCGATGGCCGCGACATCGAAGAGCTCGGCGGGCAGCCGGGACAGATCCACGTGAACGGGGTACTCCTCGAGCTGGACCGGGGTCGCGTTCTCCACGTAGAACTCGAGGCGGGCCGCCCAGCCGGGCAGGTGCCAGTCCGGGGCCGCCGCCAGCCGGGCGGCGCCGTCCTCCACGACCACGTTGTCGCTCAGTTGGTAGCTGCCCTGCTGGAACGGTCGCATGGTGAAATCGAAGTACAGCGTGTTCTGCGCGCCGAACAGCAGCGTGCACATCAGCGGAAGGATCATCGGACACCTCCCTTGCCCACGGGGCCGTTGCAGCCGGCCTCGGAGACGGCGCCGGCGTTGTTGTCCTCACGGCACTCGTTGTTCAGTCCGCCCGCGGTGCAGGCCGGGGCCTCGTTGTCAACGCAGGCGGAGACCTCCGCCCTGGCCGGGTTCAGCGGCGGGGAGGTCCACCAGCAGGTGACCGCCTCGCACTCCTCCGGCTCCAGGGTCACGGTGGTGGCCGCCGGCGTCTCACAGGCGATCGCCGTCCCGGCCACGGTGTCCCAGAAGGCCACCGGGACCCCGGGACCCACGCGCAACGAGCCATAGTTGCAGACGCGCACCCGCAGACCCAGCCGCCCGTTGCACTGCGTCCGGTCCACGCCGAGCCATTCGATCTGGAGGTCGGGCGCCGCGAAGACGTCGTAGTCGGGGAGGTTCTGGCGGAAGTTGTTGTACAGCAGCCAGTTCGGCAAGGCGCCGTAGGGAGGCAGCAGCCCGTCCTCGGTGATGTTGGTGATCGCGTACATGTGCTGGTTCCAGATGCGCCGGGTGGGCACCCAGCGGTCCAGACCGTCACCCCAGACCTCGATGCCGTGATCGGGGCTCCCGGCCACGGTGGTGTTCTCGATGAAGACGATCTCGGCGTTCCCGTCGTTGTCGACGTCAGCGATGATCGGGTACTCGAGGCGCGTGTGGGACCGGTTGGGTTCCTCGAACAGGATCGTGCCGTCGGTGCCCCGGAAGATGCGGAAGTTTGTCTCGTCGTTGTAGACCACCTCGGCCTGGCCGTCGCCGTCGAAGTCGAACACCGAGGACCCCGTCACGCGCGACGAGCAGTCGTTGTTGGGCACCGACCACCGGATGCCGGGCGCCGAGCAGGTGTCGGCCCCTGCGGGCACGGCGAGGCAGTCCGGCAGCGCGTCGCAGCAGTCCAGGTCGAACACGGCGTAGAAGTCCGCGCCGGCGACCCCGATCTCGGCCCGGCCGTCCCCGTCGAAGTCCGCGATGGTCGGCGGCCCGCCCTCGTTGTTCGCGCAGTCGTCCCACGGGATCAGCATATGGGCGAGCACGGCGCCGTCGTGCTGGAGGATCCACACGTCCCCCGAGCGGACGATCACGACCTCGCCCTCGGGGTCGGAGTCGAGATCGCCGGCCGCGGCGTAGCCGTCGCAGGGGCGGCTCCCGGACGCGCAGGGGGATTGGGCCGAGGGGTAGGCGAACTGCCAGAGCAGCAGCCCGTCGGCGCGGTACACGGAGCTTCCGGCGATCATCTCGGGCCGGCCGTCGAGATCGAGATCGGCGGCGAAGCTCATGGGGCCGAGGAAGGCGTTGATGCCCAGCCCGGACACGCCGCGCCACTTGATGAGACCTGTGAGCCCGTCCAGGACGACGCGGCCCACGAGGACCTCGGCGATGCCGTCACCGTCGAGGTCGACGATGGCCGGCTGAACCGCGGTGAGGGTGTCTTCCCCCTGGGGATGCGGGCTGGTCCACTTCACGACGCCCGTGTTCGAGTAGGCGACGGTGCCGCTGGTCCGCGTCATTCCCACAATGTCGGGCACGCCGTCGTCGTCAAGGTCGCCCACGGCCAGGCCGGCCGAGTTGTCCAGGGCGGGCGTGGCCACCGAGAAGTGCTCCACCAGATGACCGTCGTCCCCGCAGCGCCCGGAGACCACGCGCAACACGCCGGGCGTGTTGCAGCAGCCGTCCTCGGCCAGGCGGTAGGTCACGAAGAGGATGTCCGGTATGTCGCGCGTGTCGATGACGCCGTCGCCGTTGTCATCGGTGAGGTTGGCCACCGCCGGCGTCATGACGACGTCGTCGAAGGCCGAATACTGCGCGGACGAGTTCCAGCGGCACTTCAGGACCGGCACGAAGTCCCCGGGCGGCGGGACGTACCGGCAGACGCGCACGGGATCGTCGAGCTCCACCGCGTCCCCGTCCGGCGCCGGCCCGTCCGTGACCACGTCGCCGTCGGCCACCGGTCCGTCGGGCAGGGGGATTCCACCGTCGAGGTCGGGCACATCCACCCCGGTGATCCGTCCCGGGACGCAGGTGAGGGTGTCGGGATCACAGACCTGCCCGCGAGCACAGTCGTTCACGGTGCGGCAGGCCACCCGCGACCCGTCACGATCACAGGAGACAAACAATAAACAACCGATCATCGGAAGAATGCGCCATGTCCACATGATCGAACTCCTCTCGGGCAGGCACCCCGAAGTTCACAGGAGTCATTTTTTTAGCACATTCCAGGATTCGGCACCACCACCCCGCGCGGCGCATTCCGGGGTGATCGTGACCGTCCCCGTCGAAATCGAAATCGAAATCGGGGTACGACCTTCCGGTCCTTGATTCCGCGAACTCCCCGACGCGGCGCGACCGCGAAGAAGACAGGAGACGTTCCGTAAATTTCACGCATTTTCTGCCCCCGGGAAACACAAATAATTCATTGATTTTACTATGAAAATATCGTGATAATATTCGGCTGAAATGTCCAACATCGCAAATAGTGGCAAAAAAACCTTGTTTTTCTTTCTCAACTGGGTACAGTGACCTCACTCGGATGCTGGAAACGCCACCAGACCTGGATTTTTCCCGGGTTGGTGAGACCGAATTCCTTTTTTTCTAAAATTTGGCTTGGAAGTTCCGAGTAGAGGCTTTTGTCGTTCAGATGTTTTTGCCTTCACCGGCAGATTTTGGTTCATTAACCGTTTTCACTCAAGGAGTTATGAAATGACCGAGCAGACCGTCCCCCAGAAACCGAAGTCCCGTGGCCGTGCCCGTGGAAGTTACGAAATCAGCACCGAACTGCGCATGCGCATCGCCCAGATGCACGAGCTTGGCGCCTCCCTGAAGGAGATCGCCCGCACCTTCAACGACGAGGGCATCCCGGCCGCCCGTGGCGGTCAGTGGTCCCAGAGCACGATCCGCGCCGCCCTGAACCAGATGGGCAAGGACACCGGTCGTTTCCGCATCGTGAAGGACGTCAAGGAGCTCATCCTCAAAATGCACCGCGACGGCCTGTCCGCCTACCGGATCGCCCAGGAACTGGAGAACCAGAACGTCCCCAACTCCCGCGGCGAGGTGAAGTGGTACCCCCGCACCGTCGGTCGCATCGTCAAGGGCGGCACCGAGAGCGTCCGTCACTGATCCGGCTCCTCCCCGGGGGCCTCCGCCCGGTCGACGCCGCCTCCCGGATTCCAGGTGAAACCCGGTCTCCGCGCGCGTATCCTGCGTCGGTCGGAGGGGGGTTCCGACACACCCCGTGAGGGTTCTTTTCTGGATCCTCCGGATTGACATTCGAGACCGAAATATATAGAACAGTGTTCCTGAATCAGCTTCGGGCTGATCGGTCACCCCCAGGAGTTGGCTTCCCATGAAAGTGATCTGCGATAGTTGCCACGCCAAATATTCGCTCTCGGATGACAAACTGACCAAGGGAAAGACCTTCAAAATCAAGTGCAAGAAGTGCGGTCACGTCATCATGGTGAAGCCTGCCGACGAGGGCGGCGGTGAAGACGAGTCCACACGTGTGGTGGACTACGGCGCCATGTCCGCCGGCCAGGCCGCGGCCAGCGAAGCGGACGCCAAGATCTGGCACGTGGCCATCGGCGACAAGACCGACGGCCCCATGAGCGTGGCCGAGGTGGCGGACCAGATCGCCACCGGCGCCATCCCGCCTGACGCGCTCGCCTGGAACGAAGGCCTCCCCGACTGGAAGAAGATCAGCACCCTTGGCGAATTCTCCTCCTACTTCCCCGAGGGCGGCGCCGAGGCCGAGCCGGCGCCGGCCAAGGCCGAGCCCGCCAAGGCCGAGCCCGCCCCGGTCAAGGCCGAACCCGCCAGACAGGCCGCGCCGGCCAAGCAGGCCGCCCCCGAGCCGGCCCCCGAGCCGGCGGCGAAGCCCGCAGGCGGCGGTTTCTTCGGCACCGAGGAAGAGGATTCCTCCGCGGCCACCGCCCTCAAGGGCCAGCGCCACGAGAACTCCGTGCTCTTCTCCCTGGACAACCTTCAGAACCTGGCGGCGTCCTCCGCGAAGAAGCCCTCTCCCCGGCCGGGTTACATCAACCCCTCCAGCCAGGGCTCCGGGCTCGTCGACATCCAGGAAATGGCCGCTTCGATGAACACGGGGAAACCCTCCAAGCAGGACGCGATGCCCTTCGATCTGCCGGCCGCGCCCGTGGTCGCCACGCCCATCAGCATCGCCCCGGTCCTGATCCCCACCCAGATGGAGTCCGAGAAGCCCAAATGGATCCTCCCCGCCATCATCGGCGTCGTCGTGGCCGTGGTCCTCATCGGCGGCTTCGTGGTGTGGCAGATGACCTCCGGCAAGAAGGAGCAGGGCGGCACCCCGGTGGCCCAGAACAACAAACCCGCGACCAACAGCGTCGCGACTGGCAACAACAAGAACCCGGGTGACATGCCCGCGGCCAACAACGTCATGGGCCCCGGCGACATGCCCCCCGACGGTGACATGCCCCCCGACATGCCCGCCGACGGCGACATGCCCCCCGACATGCCCGCCGACGGCGACATGCCCCCCGACATGCCCGCCGACGGCGACATGCCCGCCGACATGCCCGTCGAAATGGGTGGCGATCGTCCGGTCGAGATGGGCGGCTCCATGGATCCCGTCGTGGTCATGGGCGGCCCCATGGATCCGGTCATGACCCCCGACATGCCCGTCGACATGCCCCCGATGAACGATGACATGCCCGCCGACGGCGGCTGCACCAAGGTGTGGTGCATGCTGAAGAACAACGCCCCCGACT
>Ga0302247_1001640_pt1 | contig 16658 bp, 14 predicted proteins | sample AAG_UR_Ile_MG_FD_193529 | JGI IMG/M metagenome (GOLD analysis project Ga0302247, IMG submission 193529) | Enriched activated sludge microbial communities from anaerobic digester in WTTP, New Holstein, Wisconsin, United States - AAG_UR_Ile | ecosystem: Engineered > Bioreactor > Anaerobic >...
ACTTTATCCGTAATGGTAAGATAATGATGGATTCCCTGATATGATATGAATTCAACAGAAAACTCTCTGCCCTCAATAAACTCCTCGATTATCACTTGTCCAGTTAGTGAAATGCTTTTAGCTTTGTGAACCGCATTTTCCAAGTGATCCATTGTCTCAACTTTTGTTACGCCAAGGGATCCTGATCTATCAATAGGCTTTACAATCACTGGGAAAGACAAATCTTTAACATCGTTCAAATACCCCCCAGTATATAATACAAATCTTGGACATGCAACACCTTCAGAAGATAGTTTTGTTCTCATCTGATATTTATTGGTTGAAACCCTTGTACAATCCAGACTATTTCCCACTAAGCTCATTTTGTCTGCTATATAGTTCACAGTAGGCATCGCGAGGTCAGAACCAATTGATGTTATTCCGTCGATTTTAATTCTCATGCATTCCCTGAGGATTTCTTCCTTTTCCAGAATAGAGATTGGCATGAAATGGTCAGCTATACCTTTACAGACAGCGCCATCCTCCCAGGCAAATACAAAGGTCTCGTATCCCAGTTCCCTGGCTTTCAGCACTAACGGTTTTTGCAGGTAACTGGCCCCTATAATAGCAAGTTTCTTCATTACTTCACCATCCTCAAAAACTTGGCTGGGTTGCCAGCCCAGATTTCTTTTTCGCCCACATTTTTGGTCAGCACCGCACCCATGCCAAGGGTGGCATGGTCTCCGATGGTCAGGTTTTCCCTTAAAGTCGCGTTCAGGCCAATGTGTACCCCGGTACCGGTCTTGATATAAGCCCCAACCACGGCTTGGGCGGCTACATGGTTATAAGCCCCTAATTCGGTGTTGTGGCCGATACTGGCTCCCACCATAATCAACGAACCGCGGCCTAACCTTGCCCCGGCGGAGATCATCACATAGGGCATCAATACAACCCCAGGCTCAAACACCGCATTGGGAGCATAATACGCCGTGGGATGGATGAACGTAGCCAGATCGCTGTCGCTGAGGCCCAAGCTTTCAAAAAGGTCCAAGCGTTCAGCCTGTCCGTCGATACGGTAGATCGTGTTGATGAACTTGTAGCCTTCCGCTGCAAACCTGGACGCTTCTGAAAGGCATCCCAACACAGGAAAGGATTCGATATAAGATCCCCGCTCCTCCCTGTCATTCAGGTATCCGGCCATCTCAAGCTTGCCGTACCCCCGCTTGTTGGCATCCGCGATTGCTTCCGCGATCACAGTGCCATTGCCAATACCGCCCAGAATGATCACTTTTTGCATATTTCACCTATAGATTTTTTGATTATGTACTTTGGCCGCTGTTTCGTCTCTTGAAAAATGCGGCCTAAATATTCGCCAACCACTCCCAGAAACAGAAAGTTCAACCCAAAGAGAAAGAGCGTCAGCACTATCATCGAAGTCCAGCCCGGCGCCACCATACCCATCATCCTTCTAATGATCAATACAATCCCGGTCAAAAAACTCAGGGCAGAGATCAGGGTCCCGGCCAGGATAGCCGCCCGGATTGGAAACATGGAAAAGGAAAAGATCCGGTCCGCCGTAAGCTTGAGCATCTTTTTCAAATTGTAGCCGCTCTTGCCGGCAAAGCGGGCATCACGCTCAAGTGGCACCGCAACATAATCCACCCCAATCCAATAGAGTAAGCTCAGGGTCGTGGCGGTTTTTTCAGTATACTTTTTCAGCTCTTCGACCACCTCGCGGCGGATGGCGCGGAACACACCCAGATTCGGCTCGTGCCTGATATTGGTGATCTTTTTGCTAACCGCAAAGAAGAGCCTGGACACAAATTGTTTCAGAAATCCGTCCTGCCTGCTTTTCCACTGGGCGATCGCCATGGAGGCGTCGTTTGCCAAAAGCGCGTCTATAAGCTTGGGAATATCCTCCGGCCTGTCCTGCAGGTCGGAATCCATGATCACCACGATATCGCCGTTCACATTGTCCAAACCGGCAGCGATAGCGTTCTGCTGGCCAAAGTTGTGTATCAACTTCAAGCCCTTGACCTGACTATCCTGTTGATGCAGGTCTTCGATGATCTGCCAGGAATTATCCGCGCTGCCGTCGTCAACAAACAGGATCTCGTGGTCAGGGTAGTATTGGTTCAGCAGAGCTTTTAACCGTTGAAACAGCTCCGGCAACACTTCCTGATCGTTGAAGACAGGGATCAGGATTGAGATTAATAGTTCCATATGTTTCATAGACAACAATTATCGGTGAGAGAAATTGTACGCATTAGGCAAGTTGCTGTATAGGCCATAAGCCACTTTATCACAGTTTCCACTCAAGCCAATCACGCTGCGAGCAAGCTGCGGAATTGTTTGATGTTTCGGATATAATACAGATAAACATAGGGTAAGGAAAGCAAAGCGGCAAGGCCAATCAACTCTAAAGTTCCGAGGTTGAAGAATTGACGAATAACCATAAAAACGACCGCCAAAGGCAGCAGTTCCAACAACCTCTTCCACAGGAAACGCAAGCACCCATTCTGTTTGACTCCAGCCTTAGCAGCAATATAGATGGTCTGCCAGAGGAGCACCACAACATTTACCAGAGAGAAAACCGCCAAGGTCAGCACAACTTCCGCTCCTGCCATACCCATGGTTATCAGGATCAGAGCCCGCAACGCCAGGGTCGCGAGAGTGAAACGGGTATACTGGCGCTGATGGTTAAGCACTCCATACAAGGGCAGCAGGCTCAGATTCAACAGGTTTGCAAAACTCCACAACGCCATGGCTTGAGCAAACTGACCGGAAACCAGCCAACGCTCACCCAGAAAGACACTAAACAGCTCCGGCCCTACCAGAATAATCAACAGGAATGGCAACAGAGAAAGATATACCAAAGCCCGAAAGACATTGTTGATAAACGGAGCAAGGTCTTTGCCGTTGCTGACCATGTCCGCCGCTTCCTTGTGTAACACCCGGTTGACCGAATCTCCCAACAGCAGCACAAACATATACAGGATTGTGAAGGCTTTGGCATACAAGCCTGATGCCTCATTTCCCCAATACCTTGCTATCAGGATCACCGGTAGGTTAAAAGCCAGCAGATTGGCCAAAAAACCCAAGTATTCATGTTTAGGGTAATCTTGGTATTTAACCGCAACTTCCCTGATTCCCGACCAGCTGGCTTGTTTGATTACACTGCGAGCATCAATCCACAGAAACGATACCAAGAGTAGCAGGGGATAACAATAAAAAGCTATACTGCGCACCATTATCATCTGGGTTTCGCCAATGTTGCGCTCAAAACCGAGCTTTAAAAGCAGGATAACCGGAACTATCTGCAACAGGATGGTTGATGCTGTTTGCAATCCAAAACGCTTGTGGTGTGAAGCCCAAAACTTGAGCAGTGTAGCCAGCGAACCCGCGAGAAGCGAGCTCAGGAAAAAAAACTTGTAGCTTCCAAAAGGAAAGCTACCTTTCAAACAATTACCTAACAGAGGATAGCCAAGTGCCACCAAGGCAAAAAAACCGATAAATATCAGCAAAGACAGAAGCAGAAGGTTAGATGCTTCCCGCTCGTTGCCAGCCTGAACAATGGCAAAGTTGTAGCGCAGGAAAAGTGCCGGGGTCAGAATCTGCAACACTGAATTGAAGTAAGCTCCCAAACCATACAACTCCGGCCCCCACATACGAGAGATCCATGGTTCAGCCAGAAAGCCTGCCAAGGATGCGATGATGGGTCCTAACGAGACCAAACCCACATTCTTTATAAAGAGGCTCTTGTTTGTCACAAAAAAGATAGTTCCATTAGGTTAAGTGCCACTCTAATCTTATCCGGTGCTTGAAGTGGTCAAAGGTTATTCTTGCCAAATCGCTTTCGCAGGAATTATCAGAGCTAGATATGAGTTTTTTACTAAAATCTAACAAACTGATATACGGACCCATCTGAAGTTAATATCAATAATGGCATCTGATTGAATCAGTGCCAAGTCAGGCTCTGAATTACACATCTTTAATCTATCTTCTCTTTACAATACGTAACTGTAGTTTACCATTATGCGGGGCACCATCAGTGGCAACCATCATCTTATCATTAATTTTGAAAATATTGAAAGTGTGCATTTTTGTTCTGTTCCAACCATCCTGTTTAAAAGACAATGGAGAATTCTCAATCTCTTTTTCTCTATAGGTAGTTTCAGATAACTCAAGAATTTCCATCATTCTTACTTTCTCCCCGTACATATTCGAACAATCTTGAACTGGTCTGTATAGCTTATTATTCATTTCGAATATGTTACCAGCATTGCGTGCAATTCTTTTGTTTTTGCTAACAACTGGGTTCATTGGATGTTCAACATACGGACCGAAAAAGCTATTGGAATAAAAGATATGTACATCTTCGTAAACATATGGAGTTGAAACAAACAAGAAATATGTGTCTCCCGATTTATAAATTGATGGATCTGACCATGGGCCAGTAAGCAGAGTATCTACACAGGTCCAAGAATAAGGAAAGTCAAGTGCCTTAAACAATCTTATGTTATTAGCCTTTACACCCTCAATTGTCATATACTTATCTTCACCTTCCTCATATATGATAGGGAATGAAATTGACACTTCATCTTCCAGCACTATGCTATGATGCTTATAGGATACGCCATCATCTGAAACAGCCAAAGCAATAGCCCCTCTTCTGTCATTCCTGTCAATCAATCCTGCTTCATAAAACATCAGGTATTTCCCATTGTGTTTGAAAACAAAAGGATCAGCTACAAAATATGTAGGCTTCTGCGCAACACTGGATTTGGTTAGAACGGGGTTATTAACAGATTCATTAGTATTAAAACTATCATCAACATCATAAACTCCAATAGCCCAGGGTATTCTAGCCATATGTATTTCATAGCTTAAAAGAAACCATGTTGCAGCCAACAAGATGATGACTGGAATCAATACTGCAAGTGGCTTTATTTTCATAGTTCGAATCCTTCAAACTCCATTGCTTGCTTTCACACTAAACTCAACAAACAACTTTGGGAACTGCCCAATTCATTAAGGCTCAATTTCAAACTAAGTGGGTTGGTCGTTGATTGCAGGCACTTGGTTCGTTCCCAACAATGCATCACTATATTTGCACCAAAAAACGTAAAACGCTTACTATTCCGTTTTTGCTTCATACCGCCCTCCTTTGCTGCTACTGGCTTTGGGGGCATCATCCTTAGGTCATCCCTCACCAGGTTAAGGATGACCCCAGGAAAATATAGACTTAGCCACTGCCGGCTAATGAGGGCAGGCTGATAATCATCGCTTTTGTTTGTGCGTTAGTCGTTAAATTATTATATCCATTTGGGTTGAAAGAAAGCCTTGATTTATTGATAGGTTTATGCGCTTAATAGAGCTTTGTCACCTTATCTTGTGGGGATAATTGGGATCTCTGTTTTGGAATAATAGTGTATTCCTGTTCAGGATAGTTCCGTTGAGTACATCTATACTATTCATTATTGTCTTACTGGTTTCCCATCCACTGCTACCTTTCATCAGAATCGGTAATAAAGGCAATAAGGCAAGGCTAATCTCTCTTGATGCGGCATTCCACAGGTAGGATGGAGTATGATCCACCGCATAATATAACACTTTGGGGCTAACCTGAATGGTAGGTTTATCCAGAGTAGTTGGTGTGGCAAAATAGAATCCCATTCCCTTATCGCAACTTACATCGATGATGGCCGTCCCGGGTTTGAGCATATCCAGTTCGCTTTCTTTGGTGATAAACATTGTAGGATTGCACACGTCCTGATATACAGCATTGCATATTATATCAGATTCAGCCAGTTCAGCGATAAGACAATTCTCCACTCCCTCAATATTAAAGGAATGCCAGGCATTGTTTTTCATTATGATTTGATGGTAATAGCAGTTTGGGTTTCTGTTTTCTATCAAATGGGGATCCCTGCGGGTATAAACATGTATGTTATTGAATCCTCTTCCCTGTAGTGCATAAATGATGCCACGACTTACTGCCCCAAAGCCAAGCACGCTTACTTTTCTTCGCTGTCCATAATAGCCGTCTATGCCCAAAAGGCCCAGAAGATGAATTATACCTGCATATCCAGCCAATTCCCTGTTTCTGTTGAATATATATATTGATTTATCTTTTCTGTTGTTAGGATCTTCATTATACATGTTTTCCCACGCAATTAGAGTTAACTGCTTGTCAATCGCAATCTGGGCTATCTCAAACTGCTGTGTTGTATGCATCCACCCACACACTATTTGACCATTGCGGGCTTGCATCAGGTCTCTAACCGTAACCTTGCAAATCAGCAACAAATCACATTGAGCAAAGATTTCATCTCGAGACAATATGTTTGCCCCCATGTCTCTGATTTCAAGATCAGTTACTCCGAAACGCATTCCATAATCTTCTTCAAAATATAGATTCTGAAGTAGCTTCGGGTCGATCCTATCAATATGATTGGGAAAAATCGGGATTCTGAATTCTTCCTTTTTTGTGGATTTTCCCAATACGCCTACTTTGATATATTCTTGTTTCAAAGTATTACTCCTCAGTTCTGATTTGTTATTGCTGACACTGATGCTACGATTAACTTGCTATTCCGTGTGTTTATCCATCAATCATTTGGGAATTCTGGATATGATTAGGGGAACTTTCCCAGATTCACGCTTAATCAATGAATCTACTATAGCAAACTTGAAAACCACACTATTGTCAATCCCCTTAATTTTTCTGAAATTATCTTCAATATCCTTAAAGTATTCTTCCTTAAACTGGTTATCTACTATCAGATTAACCCGTATAAGGTTTAGTTCTTCCTGGATGTATTGAGCTGTAATTATTCCTTTCGCATAACCTAATGCACCATCAGCAAAGTACTCTTTTCTTCCATTTGGCAGTATAAGATAATCATCCATCCTGCCTTCGATATCCATCACTTCCCGGTTGGATGATTCCTGATACTCTGCCAGTCTGATTTAATCCCTGGTCTGATAACGTATGAAGGGCATTGCATAATTGTAGAAACTTGTCCCTACAAGTTCGCCGTAGCCATCAACCGCAGTATGTACCTGCGGATCGACTATCTCCGGGTAAAAGTAATCCTCCATCAGATACTTTTTCTGATCAGGTTTTTCGCAGATCATGACCGCGTTTTCCGCGTGGCTGTAGAAGTCGTAAAGATGCGCGCCATACGCTGACTGCACAAATTCGCGGATCGGCTGGGTCACCGTTTCGCCATAGACAAAGATACCTCTGGGGCTGGCAATCTTGTAATCGTTGCAGATATTGTTGTAGAAATCGATAAAACTCCTCGCATAGCCCTCAAATATGGACGGCTTATACCTGGCAACCAGCTTGGCGGCGGCAAGGCAGTTTTCTTTGGTCATTTTGCTGGAATTCAGATAAACCATGTTGCGTAAAGGATCATAACCGTAGGGTTTGGACTTTGACAGGGACAGCCCCTTAATAATAAAACGCAAAGCTCCGGGCCGGTAACCAGCCCAACGGTAAGCTCTGGCATAGGCGGCATACTTATTGGCCCGGCTGTGTTTATCGATCATCAAGGTCAGGGGGGTTCCGGTGGACCCGCTGGTCTTTTCAACTTGAGCATCCAGTTCGTGAACCGTGTCCGCTATGAACTCTTTCTGTCGTGTGCGGAGTGTCTCCTTATCCAGCAAGGGGATCTTTTGCAGGTCTTCGATCCCCCTAAAGGTGGAGGTGTCCAGCCCAATTTCGCGGAACAGCTTGCGATAGTACGGCACATACTTGCCGGCATAGGTGACAATCTCTTTCAGCTTTGCATTCTGGTAATCCAGCACCTGCTGGCGGTTCCAATGCTGGCTCTTTTGATAAAACAGATACCTGCGAAATATTTCCGGGGCTTGCGTAATGTGGTTTGGCAATTTCATCGGTCTATTCCGTCAGGTGCCCAAGCTTTTTGCGTCTGGCTTCAATCAAATCATGCCGGTTAAGCACTTTCTTGGCAGCGATCACCATGGGCGGACCGATAAACTTGCCATCCTTGACAGCAACACCTTTCCCCTCTGCCTGGGATTCATCGTAGAGGCGCAGCATTTCCACAGCGTCATCGTATTCCTGCTGTGTGGGAGAGAAATACTGATGCACCAGGGGCAGCTCCTTGGGATGCAGCACCAGCATGCCCTCAAAGCCCAGATTCTTGGCCAGGATGAGGTTTTGTTCCAGGTCTTCCAGATCGTGCACGTTGATGTGTACAGTATCGATGGGAATCACTTTATTGGCCCTGGCTGCCAGGGCGATCAGAGCGCGGGGCGTGAAAATGCTCTGTCCCTCGTGGTCATGAATCCCTTCCAGATCACTGACGAAATCCTCACAGCCAAAGGCGATTGCCACTACTCGCTTTGAGGCACGGCAGATGTCCTGGGCGTTAAGCACCGCCCCCGCCGTCTCGATGAGGGGAATGATCTTGTAGGTGCCAACGGGGATTTTCTTTTGGTATTCAATGGTTTCCAGCAGTTTATCGAAGAAATAAACGTCCTCTCCAGTTCGGGATTTGGGATACATGAAGCCGTGTATGCCCTCAATCGTCAGGGCTTGCACATCTTGAAGCAGGTGCCCGCTTTCGCGGTCGTTCACCCTGGGAAAAACATAGTAGTTTGACAAGCGCCCCGAACTGACCCATTCCACGATTTTCTTTCTGGCCAAAGGCTTGTTGGATTCCGGCTGCACCGAGTCTTCCAAATCCAAAAGCAGGACATCGGCGTCCGATTTGGCGGCGCTGGTGAGCAACTTTTCATTGTGCCCGGGCACGAACATCAGGCTGCGCATGATGATATCTGTCATCTCAAGCTCCTTTTTTGGCGATCAGGACGTGACGGCGGAACCTCAGCACCGGTTTGCCGTCCTGGTTGAAAGCAGTGGTTTCCACATAGATGATGCCTCGATCAGGTTTTGAGGCTGAAGGCCTGGCTTCCAGGATCTCTGTTTGGGCGTAGATCGTGTCGTTGATAAACACCGGGCCCAAGTGTTCCACCTTTTCGTATTCCAGGTTGGCAATCGCTTTGCCGCTGATATCAGGCACCGTCATCCCCACAACAATGCTGAAGACCAGGGTGCCTACAACCAGAATCTGGCCATGCTGGCTCTTTTCGGCAAAGTCCCTGTTCGTATGCAGGGGATGGTGGTTCATGGTCAGCAGGCTGAACAGGTTGTTGTCGCTTTCAAAAATCGTTTTACTGGCAGAATGTCTGATGATATCGCCAGCTTTGAAATCCTCGAAAAAATGGCCAATGGGACTCGGATTCATTACTCCTCCCTTGGGTATTAAAAAGTGATTTGTTTAACAACCCGCAGACTAACTGGAGCGGGTGCGCCTCATCATGCTCAGTATTGGGGACTTGTGGATATAAAACATATACACATAAGGTGCCGCAAGAAGAGTCCCAATCACCAAGGTATAGATTTTGGAAAGATCAAACAAGGTTTTGACAGCAATAACTGCCAAGATATACGGGATAAGCTGGATCAAGCGGGACAGTATTGATTTTCCCAGATCTTGCAGATTGACTCCCGCTTTCCTTAGTATGTAGTGAGATTGGAAGAAAAGAACAGCAAAATTAACCAGGGAAAATACCGCGATAGTGAACGTTATGCTGAATTCAAGTAAGCCAAATACAATCAAAACCAAGGCACGCAAGAACATCAATACTATGGTAAAGACCGTATATTGCTTCTGCTTGTTTAAGACTGCATAAACAGGCACTATCGACGTACAAACAATCCCGGACAAAGCCCAGATAGCAATATAACGCGCTATTTCACCGGATATAACCCAGTTTGCTCCCAAAAAGACGGAGAATAGCTCAGGTCCAAATAATATAATCGCTACCGAAGGTAATAAGGCCAGCCTCGATAAATACTCAGTTGTCTGATTGAGAAAAGAACCTATTGACTCACCACGGTTTACCATATCTGCTGTTTCTTTGTGTAAGACCCGGTTAACAGCATCTCCAAGGAAAATAATGAACACATAGATCAGATTATAGGCTTTTACGTAGTGGCCATTACTCTCCGGTCCCCAATACCTGGTGATCAGAATCACCGGTAAACTGACCGATAGCGTATTCACCAGGAATCCCAAGTACTCATAGCGAGGATACTGTGAATAATTTCTTGCCACACGGACAATCCCTTTGAAACTGACGGACTCAAACGTGTTTTTCAGATCATGTTTAACGTAAGGCCACAGCAGAATGAGAAACGCCAGTACAAAGCTGAGTGTACGTATAAGTATGATGCTCTTTTCGTCCGCTCTGCCAAAGTAGGCAAAGACCAGCTTCATGGCAATATAGAATAACGACGCCGAAACTGAGGACTGAGTTAAAACAATAAACTGCTTCTTCCCAGAATGCCAATACTTTAACAATGTTGATAAGGAATCCACAATTATGCTAAAACACAATATATGCTTGAATTCATGAAAAGGAAAGTCTGTTTCCAGGTTTTTGGTGATCATCCCATAAAATGGGAAAGCTATAATGGTCACCAGAAACAATATTAATATGCACAGTACCAGCAGATTGTGACTCTCCCGGGAATCCTTGGCCTGCACGATAGCATAGTTATAACGAAAGAATAACAATCCGGACAACAGACTGACAATGTTAAAATAATAGGAACCAACACCATAAACAACAGGACTCCACAATCTGGCGATCCAGGGTTCGGCGATAAAAGCCGCCACAACCGCTATAATGGGTCCCGCAGAAACAATGCCTATATTCTTAACAAAGTCTCTTTTCACAATATGATGGTCATATCATTGATATCATGCAGCATACCAGACCCTCATATAAACCCAAACATATCTAACCTATTCCCCATTTTTCGAAAACGTTACCTGCCCAGCCATGAAATCCTCGGAAATAAGACCGACGAGCCTGGAGTTATAACTCCTCCTCCAATAGACGGAGCAGGTACTCACCGTATCCACTTTTTCTAATGGGTTCAGCCAGACGCCGTAATTGTGTTTTATCTATGTAGCCCTTTCTATACGCAATCTCTTCTATGCAACTTATCTTGAAGCCCTGGCGCTCTTCGATTATCTCCACAAACTGGGATGCCTGAAGCAATGACTCGAAGGTGCCGGTGTCCAGCCAGGCTGTGCCGCGGCCAAATACAATGACTTCCAGCTTGCCTTGTTCCAGGTATGCCCTGTTCACATCGGTTATCTCATATTCGCCACGCGCGGAGGGCTTTAGATTTGCGGCAATCTCCAACACTTTGTTGTCATAGAAGTATAAGCCGGGGACTGCATAATTAGACTTGGGCTGAGTGGGTTTCTCTTCCAAGCTGATAGCTTGTCGTTTTTCATTGAATTCAACCACGCCATAACGCTCCGGATCTTTCACAGGATATGCTGTGACAATGGCACCGTTGGGACTGACGCAATTGCTCAGCCTGGATTGGAGATCCGCACCATAAAAGATGTTGTCGCCCAGGATCAGGCAGACATTGTCCTGACCGACAAAATCGGCTCCGATCACGAAAGCTTGCGCCAGGCCGTTTGGCACCTTCTGAACTTTGTATTCAAAGCGCATCCCCAGTTGAGAGCCATCTCCCAAAAGCTTTCGAAACCCAGCCTGGTCTTCCGGAGTGGTGATGATCAGCACTTCCCTGATGCCAGTCAGCATCAGGGTGGAAAGGGGATAGTAGATCATCGGCTTGTCATAAACTGGCATCAGCTGCTTGCTGACTGCTATCGTGAGAGGATGTAAGCGGGTACCGGCTCCGCCGGCAAGGATGATACCTTTCATCTCAGACTCCTTGTCATATTAAACATCAATCGAGCTACACATATCATCTGGAAGTCTCCATATATTATCTTGTCGCTATCCACAAAATGATATTTTTACCTTAATCACTCATTGAGTTGTATGCCACAATTGGCAACAGGCTGACTTCTTTTAGGCAGGTATATCACTCTTTGAAGGATTGGAGCATAGTCGAGGTTGTCGTAAACTATATCATCTATATCGGTGGTTTTCCAGTAGTTCAAGGTAGCATCAAAATCGTCGGATTGAATCAGGGGTAAAACCTTGATCGCGAATCCCGTGCTCTGATAGAAGTTGTTGTTATTAATAGTTGGTTGAGTAACTCCTCCGTACCAAGCACGGGATAAATCTATACTCACCGGATTCGCAAAGAAGTTGTTAAACCGGATCGGGATTCTGGTTCCAGTGCAAATGATGGCGTTTTCATTCTGGTCAAAATTATTGTTCTCAATGATGTGGTAAAAAACACCAAATGAAAAAATGCCCGTGCCGTTGGAGATGAAGTAGTTGTTTTTGATCCTGATCGCCTGACCCTGGGTACGTAACCCATCAAGGCACTTGTAAACGATGTTGTTCTCCAGGGTGTGGTTTATTGTCCCGCTGCCTGCCGATTGGTCGTAAAGAGTGGCTCTGGAAGCTATGCTTTCAAACAAACAGTTGAGGATGTTTGTCCGTGTTGCCCCGGCATAGATTCCATTGTCTGAGACCCGGAAATAGCTGTTCGAAACCGTGCAATCATTGGCCAGCAAAGATATTCCCGTATATGCACCCCAGCATACCATATTATGAAGAGTCTGGTTATCAGAAAGAATCTTAATTGTGTTCCACTTTTGATACTTGCCTGATCGTGACCCGTTATCCAGAGGAGTAAAATGGGTATAGTCGGAATCAATATCAGATGTGATTTGACCAAGAATGCTAATCTGCACATTTTGGGCAAGCTTTATCCGCGATTTACCCAAGAAGGAGCAACTGCCAACTATGGTAACGTCACTCAGCGCATTGTATGTATGGTCTTGCTTGAAAGTGATGGGTGAATCAATATAAGAGCCTAACACAACCAGTGGGTACATAGTGATATTGATGTCGCTGCTTGTATTATTCTTTACAACATTGATGTTGTATCTGTATATAGTCCCCCAGCCATCTTTGCTGGCAATCAGGTTATATGATCCGGCGGGAACTTCTTTGAAAATAAACTTACCTGCCGCGTCAGTTGTAGTAGAAAACATTGGTTCCGAGGCTGCCGGGTCAAACCCAAGCTCCTGATCCAAGATCACGCCAATTTCCGGATATTCCTCATTGAGCCTGACCAAGGTGGTGTCCAGTTCTACTGTTTTGAACAATGATACCCTAACACCCGCGTTATCGGTCGGATCAAGAGCGGGGTCGGCTGTGTCGTTTTCCAATATCACCGAGCCCGAAAGAGAACCTGTATCCGGTTTGGTGCTTGTTTTACAGCCGATCAGCCCCAATAAGGCAATCAGCAAAATGATCAAAAACAGTCCCTTTCTGTTCATGCCCGTGCATTCTAAGCAAATAATTTTCATGTCCACCTCATCATTTACTGCGGATTGTTTGTTTGGGTGGTAAACACCCATCCAGGGCATTGGCCGAATCGATCATATTGACCAGCATGATTCTGGCTGGGTTATTGATCACAGTGTCTATACTGGCTACGCAGCCAACAATGTTAGTACCTTTCGTGACATTTTAGAGTTTCTGGTTCAACCAAAAAACACCCAATATAATAGGGAGCTTTTGCCCCATGAACCGTGAGCTATTTATGAAAAGTCCTGATAAACTCCTCAACCTCCGGGATGCCGCCTTGGAAGATGAGGTAGCCGTTGTAGGGTTCACCAGCGGTGATGTCTCCGGAGATTGGGGTGAGCATGAGTTCGCGCACCTTTTTCGGGTCGCTGGTTTGCCCCAAAGCCCAGCCCAGTTTGATATAGGCAACCTCGGGCAGCAGGTTTTCGCCGGGCACGATACCCATGCTCATCAGGTCGCGGCCGGTATCGTAAACGAACATATGCACAAAGCCCCAGAGGGTCTGCACGGTCATATAAATCTGCACGCCTTTGGCAACCGCGCGCTTGATAGCTGGATAGACTGGCTTGTTGACGTGGCCCAATCCGGTACCGGCGATCACGATACCCTTGTAGCCATTCTCGGTGAGGGAATCGATGATGTCCGGATGCATGTTTGGATAGTAATAAACGATGGCTACCCGCTCTTCGAAGAAGGGCAGCACAGTCACTTTTTTATCAGAGCGGCGTTTGTTATAATCCGTCTTTATAGGGATCACGGAATCCCTGGTGACGCGGGCAATCGGAACTTCGCCGATGGTGCGGAAAGTGCTGCGATAGGAGGAGTGCATCTTACGCACCCGGGTGCCCTGATGCAGCAGTCCATATTCATCGCTGGTGGGGCCGAACATGCATACCATCACCTCGGCGATGTCGGAATGACCGGCGGTGAAGGCCGCGTGCATCAGATTGAGCGCCGCATCCGAGGAAGGCCGGTCGCTTGAACGTTGCGAACCCACCATCACTACGGGGATGGGCAGGTTTTGCAGCATGTAGGAAAGCGCCGCCGCGGTGTGGTGCATGGTGTCTGTACCGTGGCCGATGATGATCCCTTCGATACCCTTGCCAACCTCTTCGCCGATGGAGACCGCCAGTTTTTTATACTGCTCAGGGCCCATATTCTCAGAGAATACGGCAAAGAGTTTTTCTGTTTCCAGATTGCAGATCTCCGCCAGTTCCGGCACTGCTCCGTAGAGTTCGCCAGGCGAAAAAGCAGGGATCACTGCTCCGGTGCGGTAATCCAGACGCGAGGCGATGGTGCCGCAGGTGCCCAGCAGTTTAACCTTGGGCAGACCCGGGGTAAAGGGAAACTCTTTTTCCGGGATCTTATAATGCGCTTCCTTGTATCCGGTTTCGCGCATTTCCAAAATTGTATCCACATCAATGCCCACATTGTAACCGGTCGCCAATTTCAACACTATGTGACGGTCGTCGTCGTTTTCACTGCGGGGCAGGATAATGCCCTGGAATGTGCCGCGGGTGGTCTGAACTGTATTGTCACCCCAGACCCTGGCCTGGAAGTGTTTCAGCACCTCCAGCGCGCGACCTTTGTAGCCTTTAAAAAGATCCAGCATCTATTTCTTTGTCCACGAATTACGCGAATTTACACGAATTATGCACTTAAAGTAGTACGCGTTCATAATGCAGGCTGGTAGTTCCAAAGTTGATCAATAGCCCCAATTTCAGTTTCGATGCCTTAAGATAATTAAGGATTTGTGCCATATGTTCTCTGTTTAACTGACTAACTGCCTTCAGTTCTACGATGATGTTATCGTAGCAGAGGAAATCTACTACCTACTTTTTTACGAGGGTCATACCTTTGTAACTGACGCCTAATTCCTTTTCACGCTCATAGGGTATCCCTTTAAGCTGGAATTCCATTGCCAGAGCTTCCTGGTATATAGGTTCCAAAAATCCGCAGCCTAACGTTCTATGCACTTCCATGCAAGCACCTACGATTCTGTAACACTCATCCTTAAAAAGCAAATCCTGACCGGTACCTGCCATATTTGTAATCAATACACTATAATCCTGAATTCGTGTTAATTCGTGTAATTTGTGGATAGTTCATTATCAACAGCCTGGCGCAGTTCAGCCAGAGGGATGTTCCCCAAGGCTATAGGGCGCAGCCGACCCATCATCCATCGTGCCTGGGCGTCCGGGCGTTTCAAGCCACGAGTTTTAGCCCGGCTCCACATGCTTTTCAACAGGGGAATCTGTTCCAGTATCTCTTCGCGGCTTACTTTTTTGAAGTTCAGCACGGACAGCACAGAGGAAAACTGCATATTGGGCTGATCGAAGAGCACTTTCAGCATCTCAGGAATAATATCCGCGGCAAGCTTGTTTTTGGCGGCATACTTGAGCAGATCAGAGACGCGTTGATGGCTGAAGGGCAAAGGATCACGCCCCTGCAAACTTTTGAGCTGATGCGCGTAGAGCAAAGCCAGCCGTTTAGGCGGGAATGAGTATTGGTCAGAAAGTTCCACCAACACAGGCATCAGGTTGTTGCGCAGCAGATAGATATAGGCGTCGCGGGGAACCCCCCATTCCGCCAGTTGCTCCAATCTCTGTTCCAGACCTACGGGTAGCACGGCCCTGGCTTCTTCAATCATCTCCTCGGTGACCGGGATCGGAGCGGAATCAGTATCCGGATACATGCGGTCAGCGCCGGGCAACACCCTTTCAAAGAGAGTGGTCCCATCCGGCAACGACTTGCGGGTCTCGTTGGGCACTCCCGCAAAGGCCATGAGGCAGCGTTCCCCAATGGTTTCCAAGGCAGTTTTAACGTCTTCCTCAGGCGCCCAAAACAGTATCTGCGCGTCATCCGGAGCAGCTTTCAACTCCTGCCTTATCCTATCCCAATCGCTTTCCGCAAGGCTGGGATGCAATTCTTCGCTGTGATACATATTGGGCCATTCCAGGCAGGCGATTACCTTGAGCCGGTCAGAAATCTCGTTGGCAAAACAGCGTCCGGGCTGATTGAACCAACTCAGGATGCCGCCAAAGCCGGGTAAGTTGACGGCAACCAGCTTCCAGTCATCCGCAGCGCGTTGTTTGAGGAGGGGGATGTGCCGCCATTCCGTGGCGTCCAACTGGCAGTGGGTAATCTTCCACTTGTCCGGGTCTCCCAGTCTGGCATTCAGTTCATCTTTGATGAGGAGCAGGGATTTCTGCCGGAAAGCTTCGTTGTGTGTAAGTTTGGGAATCCAGGTGATGTGGGCCACGCCCTTGATCTCCACCCGGGTGCCGCCGGTAATGGATACGTTCACATCTTCGCGCGCC
>Ga0302247_1001648_pt1 | contig 16606 bp, 15 predicted proteins | sample AAG_UR_Ile_MG_FD_193529 | JGI IMG/M metagenome (GOLD analysis project Ga0302247, IMG submission 193529) | Enriched activated sludge microbial communities from anaerobic digester in WTTP, New Holstein, Wisconsin, United States - AAG_UR_Ile | ecosystem: Engineered > Bioreactor > Anaerobic >...
GTCCACGGCTTCAAGGCCCGCTTCCACCTCTACACCGTGCCCGGGCAGGTGTTCTACGACGCGAGCCGCAAGTTGATCCTGAAGGGCGTCGATGGCGTGGTGTTCGTGGCCGACTCCCAGGTCGAGCGCATGGAGGCGAACATGGAGTCGCTGGACAACCTGCGCGAGAACCTCGAGGAGCAGGGCTACAACCTCGACGCGCTGCCCTACGTCGTGCAGTACAACAAGCAGGATCTCCCCAACGCCGCCCCCATGGAGGAGTTGAGCAAGGTCCTGAACCCCACCAAGGTCCCCGAGTTCTCCGCCGTGGCCACCACCGGCGACGGCGTCTTCGGCACCCTCAAGGCCGTCGCCAAGCTCGTCATGATGGACCTGCGCAAACGCAAGTGATTCCTAGAAAAATTTAGAGAAAGAACCCGATTTCGATTTCGATTTCGACAACGCCTAATCTCGTGGTTCCACGTGCACGGTGATCAGGGTGCCCTGGCCGAAGGCCTCCTTGACGCGGTGCTCGACCTCGGTGGCGATGTGGTGGCCCTCGCAGACGGTCAGCGAGGCGTCCACCCGCACGTGTAGCTCCGTGGCGATGCAGTTGCCGATGCGGCGGGTCCGCAGGTTGTGCGGATCGGACACGCCCTCGACGGACTGCGCCAGTTGCAGGATCCGAGCCTTGTCCTCGGGGGGCAGGGCGCTCTCGAGCATCTCGCTCATGCTGCCGTAGGAGATCTGCAGGGCCACGCGGAGGATGAAGAACGACACCGCGATGCTGGCGATCGGGTCGAGGATGGTCCAGTTCTCGCCGAGCAGGATCGCGCCGCCGATGCCCACGAGGGTGCCGACGGAGGACAGCGCGTCGGAGCGGTGGTGCCAGGCGTTGGCGATGACGGCCTGGCTGTGGATCAGGCGTCCCACCGCCGCGGTCCAGCGGTAGAGCCACTCCTTGGCCAGGATGGAGACCGCCGCCGCGATCAGGGCGATGACGTGCGGGCGCGGCACCGACTCGCCGTGGGTCACCCCGTGGATGGTCTTGATCCCGCTCCAGCCGATACCCGCGCCCACCAGGAGCAGCGCCACGCCGATGATCATGGTCGCCAGGGTCTCGAACTTGCCGTGGCCGTAGTCGTGGCCCGGGTCCGTGGGCTGCCGCGTGATGCGCATGGTGAGCAGCACCACGAGGTCGGTGGCGAAGTCCGACAGGCTGTGCACGGCGTCGGCGATCATGGCCGCTGAGTTGCCCAGGAGCCCGGCGGCCAGCTTGAACCCGGTCAGGATGAAGTTGACCGCGGAGCCGACCAGGGTCACGCGGTTGGCGCGGTCGACGCGTTCGTTCTGGGAGGGGGCGGCGGGCGCGCTGGTCATGGGGGGACTCTAGGAGGACGCCGGTTCCGTTTCAACGGTTTTTTTCACCGTCTCTTCGACGTGGGCGGGCAGGAAGATCAGGAAGGAGGTGCCTATTCCGGGCCGGCTCTCGACCTGGATGGTGCCCCGGTTCTGGGCGACGATGCCGAACACGGTGGCGAGGCCCAGCCCGGTGCCCTCACCCTGGGGCTTGGTCGTGAAGAAGGGGTCGAAGATGCGCTCGACGAGCTCCGGAGCCATGCCGCAGCCGTCGTCCCGGACCGCGAGCAGCACGCCCGGGCCGCCGGCCCCCGCGGCGGCGCCGACGGGCAGCGGGTGCCGGGAGGTCTCGAGGCGGATCGTCCCGGTGTCGGCGATGGCGTCCCGCGCGTTGACCACCAGGTTCGTCAGGACCTGGTCCAGCTGGGAGGGATCCATGAACACGGGGGGGAGGTCGTCCCCGGGGACCCACTGGAGCTCGAGGTGATCCCCCACCAGGCGCCGCAGCATCCGCACCATGTCGGCGACCGCGTCGTTGAGCTCCAGCACCCGGGGGGTGGCCGGCTGCTGCCGGGCGAACGCGAGCAGGCGGCGGGTGAGCTCGGCCGACCGCCGGGCGGCCCCCGCGATCTCGTCGAGCTCCGTGGCTGCCGGCGAGTCCGGCGGGAGCTCCTCCCGGGCCAGATCGACGCTGCCCAGGATCACGCCGATCATGTTGTTGAAGTCGTGGGCCACGCCCCCGGCCAGCTGGCCGAGGCTCTCGAGCTTGCGGATGCGGGCGATGTGGTCCTGGAGGCGGCGCTGCTCGTCGAGGGAACGCTTGAGCTCGGAGACGGTGCGGTCGAGCTCCCGGTTCAGGCCGGTCAGCCGCTCGTTGGCGGCGGACAACTCGCGGGTGCGCAGGCGCACCTGCCGGCGCAGCAGCAGGGTGAACGCGCCGGCGAGGATCAGCAGCGAGCCGACGCCGACGTTGATGAGGATGACCCACAGCGGCACGCGGTCCCGCCGGACCTCGGGCGTCTGCAGCCACCGGCGCAGGCTGGCGTAGTAGATGGACGAGTAGTCGTCCTTCATCCGGGCCAGGTGGGAGTCGAACGAATTGGCCAGCTCCTCGCAGCCGGTGCGGCAGAAGGCGACGTGCAGCCCGCCCGGGTACAGGATGAGGTGGTTGGGCACGATGCCCGGGCCCTTGTGCGGCGAGTAGTAGAAGAACCGCGAGGCCACCAGGGAGTCGGCCTTGCGGGAGCGCACCGCCTCGACGGTGGCGGCGTAGTCGGGCAGGGGCAGCAGCTGGAGACGGATGCCGAAGACGTTGACGACCTCGGAGGACAGGAACTGTTCCTGGATCGAGCCCTGCAGCACGGCGACGACCTGTCCGTCGAGATCGGCGATGCGGCGCACGCGCCGGTCCTCGAGGGTGTACACGTCGATCCAGCTCTCGAGCACCCAGCCCCGGCTCAACAGGAAGTCGTCGGTCCGGTCGGCCGACTCCGCCACGTCCACGAGCAGGTCGATCTGCCCCTCGCGCAGCCGCTGGAGGTTCTCCTTCCAGGTCCCGGGAACGTAGGTCAGCCGCCAGTTTTCCAGCCGGGCGATCTCGTCGAGCACATCCACGAAGATGCCCATGGGCACCCCGTGCTCGTCCACGAACACCTTGGGGTGGTTCTGGTACACCCCCGCCCGCACGACGCGCCCGCGGTCGTCCGCCCGTGCCGGCTCCGGGAGCGCGGTCACGGCGGTCAGGGCCGAAAGACAGGAGAGCAGGAGAAAAAGGACGTGTATCAAATAAATTTCTCGTTTTCCCATAAAAATTACTCCTTTTCCGGGCCCTTGTCATGAGAAATGTTGACGATCTGCGACCACCCCGGGGCTTGACAAGGAGCGGGATCCGGGGAAAGTACTTCCCGAGCGAGGATGCCCATGTCGTTCGTCCGTTTTTCCATCGTCTGTCGCCTGCTGACCTTCTGCCTCCTGCTGCCCCTGGCAACCGGGTGCGAAAAGGATCCCGCCCCCACCGGCTGGGAGGACATCCCGACCCCGGACTTCTCGGGACCCCAGCCCGGGCTCGACGACCCGGGCGCGCGCCCGTGGCGGCACGCGGGCAGCTTCTACCCCGAGGCGCCCGCGGACCTGTACCGCAACATCCTGGGCCTGATGCGCGACACAGGCGTCGGGGAGCGGCGGGCCGCGGCGGCCGTGATCACCCCCCACGCCAGCCTGCGATACTCGGGGACGGTGCAGGCCGAGGTGTTCGCCCGGATCACCGTGCCCGAGGTGGTGGTGGTGCTGGCCTCGGACCACGAGCTCGAGGGGCGGCCGTTCGCCGTGTGGGGGCAAGGGCCGTGGCTGATCCCGGGGTACCGTGTCGGCGTGCGCGCGGACCTGGTGGCCGACCTGCAGGGGCGGCTGCCGTCCCTGGCCCAGGACGAACCGCCGTTCGCCGGGCACCCGGCCGAACTGCAGGTGCTGTGGTTGCCGTACCTGAACCCCGAGGCCGAGGTCTTGGTCATCGCCTTCCACGACAACTCCTACAATCATTTCAAGGACTGGGATCTGGCGCGCGTGAACGCCGCGGGCGCCGCGCTGGCCGCCTTCATCACGGACCGGGAGGCCGCCGGCGAGGGCGTCCTGCTGCTGACCACGACGGACCTGGTGCACCGCGAGCTGCTCGACGTGGCCCGCGAGCAGGACGCGGCGCTGGCGGACCACGTCAGCCGGCTGGACGTGGAGGGGCTGTACGAATACATTCTCGACGGATCCATCACCATGTGCGGCGAGATCCCCACCGCCGTCATGATGGCCACCCTGCGCGCCCTGGGGCACGAGACGATGGAGATCGTCGCCGAGTCCGACAGTTACGCCGGCAACGGCAACGCCGACAGCGTCACCGGCTACCTGGGGGGGATCGCATGGAAGTGACCCGCCGCCAGTCATCCTGGAGCCTCCTGCCGTTCCTCTCGCTCCTGACGCTGCTCCTCCCCGCCTGCCAGGAGGACCTGCACACCCTAGGCAGTTTCGTCCTCGAGGAGCCGCCCTGGCGTGTGTACGACGCCTCCCGGACGCCGCGCGGGCAGTGGCCGGCGGGGGCGGACACCGTGGCCGAGGCCGCAGACGCCCTCACGCCGCCTTTGGCCCTCGAGGGGACGGACACCGGGGAGGACGGCATCCTCTACGCGGCCGCGCTGGGCGGGTACTACCTGATCAAGGTGCAGCGCCCGGACGGCGGCTTCGGCTACCAGTACGACTACCGGACGGGGCGCTGGGCCGACGAGGACGAGATCCACCGCCAGTGCGGCAGCACGTTCACCCAGGCGTGGCTGGCCGAGCTCACCGGCCGGCCCGAGTTCTCGCTCTCCACCGAGTGGGCCCTGCGCTGGCTCACCTCCCAGGTGACCGAGCTGGGCGGCTCGGCCATGCTCACCGACCTGGGCGGCACCGCGCTGGTGCTGCTCTCGCTCACCTCCCACGCGAAGCACCTGGGGGACGCCTCCCGGGACGGCCTGATCGACCGCCTGGGTCAGTACCTGCTCGACAGCATCGCCGAGGGCGGCGTCTTCACCCGCGGGGGCTCGCTGCAATGGGGGCAGAGCCTGCAGGCCCTGGGGCGCTTGTACGACTACACGGGGGACGCGCGGTACCTCGACGCCATGGAGGCCACCAGTCATTGGCTCTTCCTGCACCCCGAGCGCTCCTACGAGGCCACCGGCGAGGGTTACCTGATGAGTCTCTGGGTGGGGGACCCGCTGGTCCGGCTTTACTCCCACCGGCCGCTTTCCTGGATCCCCGAGTACCTGTTCCGGCTCACCGACGCCATCGTCGACCGGCAGCATCTGCCCCACAACACCGGCGAGCTCGACCGGCTGGGCCACTACATCTGCGAGGAGGCCGGCGGCGATCCCACGTGGCGCACCGCCCTGCGGCTCGAAGGCGTGGCCGACGCGGTCGCCCTCGCCCGGCTGCTGGGGGACGAGGCGCGCCTGGCCCGCTACCGCGAGAGCGTGCGGTTCGCCGTGTATGCGCTGCAGAAGCTCCAGTTGCGCGCCGGGGACACCCGCGGCGCGGTGGACCCGACCCTGGTCGAGGGCGCCTGGCCGCTGTCCCCGGACAGCCGCACCCTGCGCGCGGACGTCACGCACCACACCGCCAACACGCTGCTCAAGGCCGCCCTGTATCTGGAGTTCGAGGGGATCGGGCCCTGACGGACGCAGGATCGTCCTCCAGACTTTTTCCTTCTTCTTCCCCCGCGGAAGTGCTATAAATCCCCCGCTTTCGCAGGGAAAAACCTGTCCGAAACGAACCCGAAAGGAGCCCTTCGTCATGGAACTGCGCAACATCGGCATCATCACCTCCGGCGGCGACTGCGCCGGCCTGAACGCGGTGGTCAAGGGCGTGAGCCTGACCGCGCTGGCCCACGGCATCAAGACCCTGGTCATCCCCAACGGCTATGCCGGCCTCTACAACCTGATCGAGTTCGATCACCTCACCGAGCTCACCCCGCGGCGCCTGGACAACGTCAACGTGTCGGTGGCCGGCTCCGAGGCGGGTCACAGCCGGGTGAAGATCTCGTCGATCAAGGACGAGAACAAGTACAACCGCATCAAGGAAGGGCTGGCCAAGCACGAGATCGACGGCCTGGTCATCTCCGGCGGCGACGACACCGGCTCGGTGCTCGTGGATCTCGCCTCCAACGGCATCCGCTGCATCCACGCGCCCAAGACCATGGACCTGGACCTCAACTCCTACTCGGTGGGCGGCGACTCCACGATCAACCGCATCTCCGAGATCACCCAGGACCTCAAGACCACGGGCCGCACCCACAACCGCATCATGGTCATCGAGGTGTTCGGCCGCTACGCCGGCCACACGGCCTTCCGCGGCGGCATCGCCGGCGGCGCCGACGCCATCCTCATCCCGGAGCTGCCGGTGGACTTCGACGTGCTCTACGACCACCTGCGGACCGTCTACTGGCGCCGCATCCTCGAGAGCGACGTCAACGCCGGGACGTATTCGATCGTGGTGGCCGAGGGCATCCGGGACTCCTCCGGGGCCGAGCTCACCGACGACACCGCCGGCATCGACTCCTTCGGGCACAAGAAGCTCTCGGGTGCGGGCAAGTACGTCGTGCAGGAATTGAAGAAGCGCATGGAGAAGGACTCGACCGTCCGCAACAACATGCGCCAGACGGGGATGTTCGTGGAGAAGCTCTACGAGATGCCCGAGATCCGCATGATCCAGCCGTCGCACCTGGTGCGCTCCGGCGGCTCCTCGGCCTACGACGTCAACTTCGGCGCCGAGATCGGCGTGGCCGCGCTCGAGCTTCTGCTGGCCGGCTACTCCGGGGTCTCCGTGGTCGAGGTCAAGGGCACCGAGGTCCGCTTCCAGAAGACCACGGACCTGATCAAGCAGCGCTTCGTGGATCTCGAGGAGTGCCGGTTCTTCGAGAACATGGGCATCTGCTTCGGCCGCAGCGTCGAGCCCGCGCGCCCCACCTTCAAGGAAGTGCAGGGCCGTGTCGACCGCATCTACTAGCCCCGTCCCCGCCGGATCCCGCCTGTCATGACGACCTCGAAGAAGAAGCAGTCCGTCGCCACCGGCAAGATCGTCGTGCGCAACCGCAAGGCGCACTTCGAGTACGAGCTCGTGGAGCGCCACGAGGCCGGTATGGTGCTCAGGGGCTCCGAGGTGAAGAGCCTGCGGGCCGGCCAGATGGACATCGCGGACGCCTACGTCGAGGTCGCCGGCGCCGAGATGTGGCTGGTGGGCGCCCGCATCACCGAGTACTCCCACGCCAACCGCTTCAACCACGACCCCCTGCGGCGCCGCAAGCTGCTGATGAACCGCGCCGAGATCACCCGCATCACCGTGAAGGTCCGGGAAAAGGGGTTGACCCTGATCCCTCTCACGGTATATTTCAATGAGAGAGGAAAGGCGAAGCTGGAGATCGCGCTGGTACGGGGCAAGCGTCAGTACGACAAGCGCGAGGACATCCGGCGCCGCGACGACGAGCGGCAGATGGCCCGCATGCGCGACTGAAGCCCTTCCCTGCGAGGTGTCCCATGCTGCTCTCCACCCGTCTGATCGAGCTCATCGAGGCCAAGGCCCCGGCCCTGGGCGCCCGCTGGAGCAAGGTCGTCCTCGAGCACCCGCTCACCACCTCCTACCGGCGCCTGTCCGAGGAGGAGCTCCGCCGCCGCGCCATGAACGTCTATTCCTCCCTGGGGCACTGGCTGGATCAGCGCATCTCCCGCGAGGAGGCCAAGGATCGCTACTTCGCCCTGGGACGGCGCCGCTGCGCCGAGGGCTTCGAGCTGCTCGAGCTGGTGGTGGCCCTGTCCCTGGAGAAGAGCATCCTCATGGACGTGCTCGAGGAGGAGAGCCTCTTCTCGGACGCCCTGCACATGCACGGCGTGTTCGAGTTGATGACGATCATGATGGACTTCTTCGACCGCGCGCTGGTGTACACCATCCAGGGCTACGAGACCGAGCGCCGCTCGGGGCCCACGGCGGCGCCGACCGAGCCCCGCAAGGTCCGCCCCACCATGACCTGGTTCGCCGTGGGTGACGAACCTGCCGATCCCGGGAAGAAGTGATCTCCGCAAACAAACTAGCCCCGGGCAGCTCCGCTACCCGGGGAGGAAGAAAAAATCCGCAAACAGGCTAGCCCCTGGCAGCTCGGCTACCAGGGGAGGAAGAAAAATCCGCAAACAAACTAGCCCCGGGCAGCTCCGCTACCCGGGGAGGAAGAAAAAACTCGCAAACAGGCTAGCCCCTGGCAGCTCGGCTACCCGGGGAAGACGTCAATACGCGCTGCAGTCCACGACCTCGACGTCCCAGGAGATCGCCGGGTTCGTGCCCGTGACGCTGACGTGGTAGGTGTGGCCGGCCTGGGTCGTCCAGCCCTGGGGAATCATGGAGATCGCGTACGAGCTGCCGTAGTTGGCGTTCAGTTGGGTGACTGTGACCGGGCGGGCGGTGCCGCCGTCCATGGTGATCGTGACCTGCGCGTTGGCCAGGCTGATCGAGTCGCTCTGCAGCGTCCAGCCGGTCTGGTCGATGGAGGACCACGAGGGGTTCACCGCCTGCGACGGGAAGACGCCCGGTCCGGGGAAGGCGGTCCAGGACTTGCCCGCGCTCCCGCTGCCGAAGGCCCACATGCAGGAGTAGGCGTCGGTGGTGCCCAGCCCCGTGGGGCCGAACGAGTTCGACAGGATCCAGCGGCGGTGTCCCATGGTCGTGGGGTTGCCGGGGTCGACCATGTACAGGTCCACGGCCTGCACGCCCGGGGTGGAGGCGAGGTTGGACGAGCCGGCCGCGTTGGCCCCGTCGGCGGAGTAGCACTGCCAGGAGGTGGGCGGAAAGTGGTTGAGCGTGTTGTTGGCGGTCATCATCAGCGCGCACTGCTGGGCCTTGGCGTCCAGGGCGGGGTCGGTGGTCACCGGCGGCAGGTCCACCAGCCAGCGGTAGAGGTTCACCACCCGCAGCGCGTTCGCGCGGCCCGGGGCGCCGATGTCGCCCGCGCTGCACGTGTTCACGCTGCCGGACCAGATGCCCTCGGAGAGGTTCGCGCGGTCCGTGTTCCACCGGCCGCAGGTGATCTCGGCCTGGGTGTCGCCGCAGCCGCCCTCGTCGAAGGCGCAGCCGGCCGTGCAGCCCAGCGTGCCGCCCACGTAGCCGCGGGTCTCGCAGGTCTGGCCGGCCAGCGCGGCGCCGTCGCAGGCCTCCCCGGCGGCGGCCTGGATCACGCCGTCCCCGCAGCGCCCGGCGGCCTCGCACGAGGCGAGCTCCAGCGCGCAGGACGCCGTGCAGGCGAGCGCGCCGCCGTGATATCCCAGGGTCTCGCAGGACTGGCCGGCCAGATCGAGCCCGTCGCAGGCCTCCTCCGGATCCGCCGCGCCGTCCCCGCACACGCCCGCGGCCTGGCAGGCGGTGGTGTCGGGGGCGCATTCGTCGGTGCAGCCCAGCGTCCCTCCCGCGAACCCCAGGGCTTCGCAGGTCAGGTCGCCCAGGTCGTTCCCGTCGCAGCGCTCGGCGCCCTGGACCTGTCCGTCGCCGCACACCGCCTGGGCCGCGCAGCCGGCGTCGTCGAACCGGCACTGCGCCGTGCACTGCAGGGTGCCCTCGCCCAGGCCCAGGCTCTGGCAGGTGGCGCCGCCCAGGTCCCCGCCGTCGCACTGCTCGAAGGCTGCCTGGCGCGCGGCGTCCCCGCAGCGGCCCGCAGCCTCGCAGCCAGCGAGCTCCCAGCCGCACTCGGCTGTGCAGGCGAGCGCGCCGCCGTGGTACCCCAGGGAGACGCAGGTCTGTCCGCGCAGGTCGGTCCCGTCGCAGCTCTCGGCGCCGGTGGCCTCGCCGTCCAGGCACACGGAGCTCACGCCCTGATCATCGTCGCAGGCCGCCAACCAGAACAGGCACAGGCAGGGGATCAGAAATTTCTTCATGAGGGGGACCTTCCTTTCGTGGGCGAACTATAGCATAACTTCCCCCAGGAGGAATGACCCATGATGCCCGACTGGATCCAGGAATTCGACGGCGCCGTCACGGTCTGCGACCCCGACGGCGTCATCCTCTACATGAACGACCGGGCGGCCCGCACCTTCGAGCGCTGGGGGGGGCGCGAGCTCGTGGGGCGCAGCCTGATCGACTGCCACCCCGAGCCCGCCCGGAGCAAGCTGGTGCACCTCATGGAGCACCGCCAGAAGAACGCCTACACCATCGAGAAGGCGGGTGTCCGCAAGCTCATCTACCAGGTGCCGTGGTTCGACCGGGGAACGTACGCCGGGTTCGTGGAGCTCAGCCTGGAGCTGCCCGCGGACATGCCGCATTTCGTGCGGCAGCCCCCCGGTTGACGTGACATCGCCATCTTCCCACTTGACAACCGGGGGTCCTTTCGGGACACTATGTTTTCTGTTTGTTTCCTGTGCCCGACCGGGCCATGGAAAGGAGACCTGCGATGCCTCTTTCTCCCAAGGACCTCGAAGAAATCCGCGCCGATCTCATCCACCGTCGCCAGAAGCTGCTCGACGCCGCCAAGAACCAGTTGTCCTCGGATATCGGCCTGGATCGGGACGAGCTGGCCGACGAGAACGATCTGGCCTCCAGCGAGTACCTGCTGTCCTTCGAGCTGCGCATCCGCGACCGCGAGAAGTTCCTGCTGCGCAAGATCGAGGACGCCCTCCAGTTGATCGAGGAGGGGAACTACGGAATCTGCGAGTCCTGCGGTGAGGAGATCACGGCCGGGCGCCTCAAGGCCCGCCCCGTGACCACCATGTGCATCCGCTGCAAGGAGGAGCAGGAGCGCAAGGAGAAGGAATACCTGGACATCTGATGCCCGGTCTCCCGTCTCCTCTCCCCGCGCCGCGCCGCCTTCCGACCGCCTCGCCCCGGGATTTCCCGTCATGAAAAAGAAAGCCGCAACCCAGACCCCGTCCGGATCCGCAACCCGGACCCCGTCCGCGCCGGCCCCCTACGACGTCGTGGGCTGGTTCTTCCGCTGGTTCCCCGGCCTCGACTTCCAGAGCGTGTTCGTCGCCGTGGTCGGCAGCGCCTGTCTGATCCTCTACCTGTATCACGGCCGGCCCGAGGACTTCGTGCGCATGTTCCCGCAGCAGGCCAGGGGACTGGCGCCCGCGAAGCTGGGGCTCTACACCTATCTGTACTCGCACGTGGCGGCCTTCGTCGTGCTCCTGATCGTGCCCCTGGTCCTGTCGAGGGTCGTGCTGGGGCTCCGGCCGTCGGAGCTGGGGGTCCGCGTGCAGGGTGCCGGGCGCGAATTCCGCGTCGTCCTGCTTTTGTTCCTGGCCTTCGTGCCGGTGGTCATCCTCATGGCGCAGACGGCCGGCTTCCAGGCGAAGTACCCCAAGCTGCCCCTGATCAAGAACAACCTCGACTACTTCCTGCTGTACCAGGCGGCCTATCTCATCAAGTGGCTGGCCTGGGAGTTCTTCTTCCGCGGATTCCTGCTGTTCGGCCTCTACAAGCGCTACGGCGAGGGGGCGATCCTGTTCTCGACGATGCCGTTCGTCGTCGCGCACTGGGGCAAGCCCGAGGCCGAGATCTTCGGCGCCATCGCCGCCGGCTTCATCCTCTGTCGCCTGAGCCTCAACGGCCGCTCCATCGTGCCCGGGATGGTCCTGCATTTTCTGGTCGCCGGGAGCATGGATTTCATGAACTGCACGTTCTGGCGGTAGGGCAATCGGCTCCGGCACCGGGGCCGTAGGAGGCTTGCATGAAAAAATCGTTCGTTTCCGCCCTTCAGTTGATCGTCGGCCTGCTGACCTTCGCCGCGTGCGGGGCCGGCGGGGGGGCGCCCCCCACCCAGTCCAAGGGTCAGTATCCGGGCACCGAGGCGGGGCTCAGGCAACTGATGGGGGAGATCGTCGGCGACGCCCCCAACGCGGCGAAGCAGAGCCAGAAGCTGCGCCCCACGGCCGAGGATTACGCGGCCGTGTTCGAGGGCGAGTTCGCCAGGAAGGCCGAGGAGACCTTCGAGGAGCTCTGGAAAAAGGGCCAGCTCGTCCTTCGGACCAAGCCGGGGCAGACGGAGATGAAGATCATCTCGGCGACCACCGAGGATCTGAAATCCGGGAGCCGGAAGAGCCTCGATTTTCCCGGTGGCTGGCTGAAGATCGCGCCCCTCCTGAAGCCCGGGCTCACCATCCATTTCGTGCGCTTCTCCGAGCCTGGGAAGGAGCATGGCCTGCGCATCGACGGACTCATTCATGTGAACGGGCGCTGGCGCATCTTCCCCAAGCCCTGGCGGGCCCGGCAACCCTGATATTCTTCTTCCGGGCGGTGGCACGCGCGTTCCCCGGACCCATTTCGCGAAAGTTTTCACCAATTTTGCCGGGGCCGAAGACCTCCCGGGTCCCGGGGGGCCTGAAATGGAAGAAAATTCGTTGTCAGATCTGGGTTTTTTTATTCGGGAAAAAGCCGGTTTTTTTTCTTGACCCAAATTGATCTTTCGTTCAATTCTCGCTGGCAGGAGGTGTTCATGTCAGAGGCAAAACAAACTCCGTACACTGCGATTCATGCGAAGTTGGGCGCCAAGCTCGTCGACTTCGCCGGCCACACCATGCCCATGCAATACGAAGGCATCCGCAAGGAGCACCTGGCCGTGCGTCAGGAGGCCGGGCTCTTCGATGTCGCCCACATGGGGGAGATCCTCTTCCAGGGTCCGGGCGCCCTCGAGACGATCAACTACATGGTCAGCAACGACGTGGCTTCCATTCCCGACAACCACGCCATCTACACCCCGATCTGCCATCCCCACGGCGGCATCGTGGACGACTGCATCGTCTACAAGCGTTCGGCCACGGACCTCATCGTCGTGGTCAACGCATCCAACAAGGACAAGGACTTCGCCTGGTTCACCGAGCACGCCAAGGGAGTCCGGCCCGTGGACGTGAGCGAGGACGTCGCGCTGCTCGCGCTGCAGGGCCCGAAGGCCGAGCGCATCCTGGCGCTGGCCGCCGGTGCCGACCACCTGGGCTCCATCCCGGGCTTCGGGCTGGGCTGGATCACCCTGTGCGGCAAGAAGATGATGATCGCCCGCACCGGGTACACCGGCGAGGACGGCTTCGAGATCTTCATCCATCCGGACCAGGCCGAGGACGCCTGGGCGCGCCTGTTCGAGGTGGGAGGTCCGCTGGGCCTGTCCCCGGCCGGCCTGGGCGCCCGCGACACGCTGCGCCTCGAGGCCCGCCTGTGGCTCTACGGGAACGACATCGACGACACCACGACCCCGTGGGAGGCCGGCATGAACTTCACGGTCAAGCTCGACAAGGGCGACTTCATCGGCCGTGAGGCGCTGGCCCGCCAGAAGGAGGAGAAGCCCAGGCGCAAGCTCGTCGGCTTCGTCGCCACGGGCAAGGGAATCCCCCGCGAGCATCACGAGGTCCGCCTGCCCGGCGCCACGCCCGATGCCCCGGGCGCCCGGATCGGCCACGTGACCTCGGGCACGCGCACGCCCTTTTTGAACCAGTCCATCGGCCTGGCGTACGTGCCCACCGAGCACAGCAAGCCCGACACCGCCATCGTGGTGGACGCCGGCGGCAAGCTCGTGCCCGCCACCCTGGTGAAAGGACCATTTTACAAACGTTCCTGATTCAGTCTGGATGCGTTTTCACACGAGGATTCGCGGAATCCGTATAGGAGAGACAGGTAATGAGTGAGTATCCGAACAATCTTCGCTATTCCCGCACGCACGAATGGTTCGATCCCGAGACCAACCGCATGGGCATCTCCTCGTTCGCGGTCGGTCACCTCGGCGACGTCGTCGAGGTGGACCTGTCGGTGGACGAGGGCGACATCGTCGACGCCGGCGACGAGGTTGGCACCATCGAGTCCGTGAAGACCGCCAGCCCCATCTACGCCCCGATTTCGGGCAAGATCATCGCCTTCAACGAGGATCTGGCCGACGCTCCCGAGCTGGTCAACGACGCCCCCTACACCGACGGCTGGATCCTGGAGATCGAGCCCACCGGTGCCGACGACACCAGCGACCTCCTCGACGCGACGCTGTACTCGGACCACTGCGCCTCCGAGGAATAGCGACCCCGGCCTGGGGCCGTTCCACATCTTTCCGGTATCCTCCCTTTCGAAAAGGAGTGTGCATGCGATATTTGCCCCATTCCCCCCAGGACATCCAACACATGCTCGAGACGATCGGGGTGGCGGACATGGAGACCCTGTTCCGCTCCATCCCCCGCGACCAGCGCACCGAGCACCCAGACGACAGCCCGGGGCTGCCCGAGTGCCAGCTGCGCCGCTACATCGAGGGCCTGGCCGCCCGCAACAAGCACTTCTGCGTGACGCTGGCCTCGGCCGGCGCCCCGTTCCACGCCGTCCCCAAGGCGGTGGACACCATCGTGTCGCGCTCCGAGTTCCAGACCGCGTACACGCCCTACCAGCCCGAGGTGAGCCAGGGCACGCTGCAGGCCGTGTTCGAGTTCCAGACCATCGTGTCCGAGCTCATGGGCCTGGACGTGGCCAACGCGTCCATGTATGACGGCGCCTCCGCGGTGGGCGAGGCCCTGCTCCTGGCGCTGCGCGCGCACAAGGGCAAGCGGCAGGTCGTCTGGGTCTCCGAGGGCCTCCATCCCCACGCCCGGACCGTGATCGACACCATGCTCCACGCGTTCGGCGACGTGACCCTGCGGTGGCTGCCGCTGGACGAGACCACGGGCGCCACCGTGCTGCCGGGGCCTGTCACCGCCGACGTGGCCGCGGTCGCGGTGGGGTATCCCAACTTCCTCGGGGTGATCGAGGACGTCGCGGAGGTCTCAGCGGCCGCCCACGCGGCCGGCGCGCTGTCCATCGTGAGCGTGACGGATCCCTCCCACCTCGGGGTCCTCGCCTCCCCGGGCGCCCTGGGCGCCGACATCGCCGTGGGCGAGGGCATGGGCCTCGCCGGCACCGCCGGCATGGGCGGCCCCGGCCTCGGGCTCATGGCCGTGCGCGACGAGTACGTCAAGCAGATGCCCGGCCGGATCGTCGGCCAGACGGTGGACAGCCGCGGGAACACGGGCTACGTGCTCACCCTGGCCACCCGCGAGCAGCACATCCGCCGCGAGAAGGCGACCTCGAACATCTGCTCCAACCAGGCGCTCGTGGCCCTCGCGTTCAACGTGCACCTCTCGCTGCTGGGACCCTCGGGCCTGCGCGACATGGCCACGCTCTCCCGCAACCGCGCCATGGAGCTGCGCCGGGGCCTGCTCGAGATCCCGGGCGTGCGCCCGCTGGTGACGGGCCCCGTCATGAACGAGTTCGCCCTGGTGTTCCCCCGGGACGCCGCCGGCCTTCGCGCGCGCATGGCCGACAACGGCATCCTCTTCGGCGTGCCCCTGGCGCGCTTTTGTCCCGGGCGTCCGGCGTGGCGCGAGGCGATCCTCCTCGCCGCGACCGAGACGGCCTGCCGCGACGACATCGCGCACACCATCCTTTTGGCCAAGGACTTCTTCCGGGAGGGCAAATAGATGACCACCCAGATTCACTCCGGTCTCCTCCATCGCGAGCCCCCGATCTTCGAGCTCAGTTCCCCCGGCCGCACCGGACACGCGCTGCCGCCGTCCGAGGCCCTCGACGCGGCGGATCTGCCGCAGGCCTTCCTGCGCCAGAAGGCGCCGCTCCTGCCCGAGCTCTCCGAGGTCGAGGTGGTGCGCCACTTCGTGCGGCTGTCGCAGTGGAACCACTGCATCGAGGCGGGGATGTACCCGCTGGGCTCGTGCACGATGAAGTACAACCCCAAGATCAACGACGCGATGGCCGCCCTAGAGGGCTTCACCGCCGTGCACCCGCTGCAGGAGGACGAGCACCTGCAGGGTTCCCTCGAGTTGTTGTTCCAGCTCGAGGGGCTGCTGTGCCGCGTGTCCGGGTTCCACTCCGTCACGCTGCAGCCCTCCGCAGGCGCCAACGGCGAGTTCACCGGCCTGGCGCTGATCAAGAAGGCCATCGACGTCCGCGGCGAGGGCGCCCGGCGCAGGAAGGTGCTCATCCCGGACACCGCCCACGGCACCAACCCGGCTTCGGTCGTGCTCAACGGCTTCGAGCCCGTCTCCATCGTCACGGGACCCGAGGGTGTGCTGCTGCCCGACGCGGTGCGCCCGCACCTCAATGACGAGCTGGCCGCCATCATGGTGACCAACCCCAACACGCTGGGCATCTTCGAGAGCCACCTCAAGGAGATCGCCGGCCTGGTGCACGGCGCCGGCGGCTACGTCTACATGGACGGCGCCAACTTCAACGCCATCATGGGCAAGGTCCGCCCCGCCGACCTCGGCGTGGACACCATGCACTTCAACCTGCACAAGACCTTCTCCACCCCCCACGGCGGCGGCGGTCCGGGCGCGGGTCCGGTGGGCTGCACCGCGGAGCTCGCGCCCTACCTTCCGGTGCCGCGCGTGCTGCGCACCAACGAGGGGAGCTACCGCCTGATCACCGAGCAACCGCACACCATCGGCCGCGTGCATCCGTTCTTCGGCAACTTCGCGATCCTGGTGCGCGCCTTCACCTACATGCTCGAGAACGGCGGCGTCGGGCTCTCCCGGGTCACCGAGATGGCCGTGCTCGGCGCCAACTACGTGCGCGCGCTGCTCAAGGACACCCTGGCGGTCAGCGTGGACGTGGACACCCTGCACGAGGTGGTCTTCACCGACCGGGACCTCAAGAAGGAGACCCACGTCTCCACCATGGACGTGGCCAAGCGGCTGCTGGACTTCGGCTTCCACCCGCCCACCGTCTACTTCCCGTTGATCGTGCCGGGCGCCTTCATGGT
>Ga0302247_1001651_pt1 | contig 16574 bp, 23 predicted proteins | sample AAG_UR_Ile_MG_FD_193529 | JGI IMG/M metagenome (GOLD analysis project Ga0302247, IMG submission 193529) | Enriched activated sludge microbial communities from anaerobic digester in WTTP, New Holstein, Wisconsin, United States - AAG_UR_Ile | ecosystem: Engineered > Bioreactor > Anaerobic >...
CTGAAAAGCGTTGGTATTACCCTCTTTGTATTTATTGGGGCATTTGCCAAAGCAGATTTATCCAATTTTTATTCATTTGTTTGTACAAAATCTAGGTAACTAATTAGTTGGAGGCGAGATGGTCATGAATAATATTTATAAGGTATTTAAATATCAGATACATGATTTTTGGAAAGCAGTGATAATATTTTACTTCATTATCTTATTAATAACATTTGCAATTACTGCTGTGGTTTCGGTAAATTCGGAAAACATATCCTTCGGCGGCCTGGAAGTGTCAACGGCAATATTTATGTTTGTGGCAGGATTGAATTGCTTTAAAACAAATTTTAAATTCATGCTTGCAAATAATGTATCGAGAAAGAGATTCTATATTGGCAATATAATTGCTTTGGTTGCAGTATCGGCATTTATGGCATTGGCAGACGCGATATTGAAAAGTGTCCTTAGTTTGAATATTCCTTATGAAGGGATTGTCATGCAGCTTTATAGGAATAACTCCTTCTTTGCAGGGTTCTTGTGGCGTTTTGGTTTAAATACATGGGCTGTCTGCTTTGGATGGTTTGTAACCATGTTGTACTATAGATGCAACACTATAATGAAAATCGTTGTTTCATTTTTACCTGTTCTGGCATTTATCATATACCAGCACGTTGACAGAATATTGGGTGGATTGGCAGACAGGGCAGTTATAGATTTTCTAACTAGAGCTATGGGCTTTGCTTACAATAATAATGTCTATATTGGCGCTCTAAGCCTTATTGCAGGAGCAGCTGTAATTGCACTGATCTGCTTTTTGCCCCTTCGCAATGCAATTGTAAAGGATTAGATAAGGGCAGAGTGAGATGGCAGAACAATTCAAGGAAGTAAAAAGCAAGCTTGATGAAGGGCAGATAAAAGTGATCTAGTAAGAATGGAGAATCAATTAAATAAATGATTGAAAGCCTATGTTTGGGATGCCAAGTATGGGCTTTTATTGTATAGGAAAAATGACTATAGGCTGATAAGCTGATAGAACGATACCATAATCTTGACAACATTGGAGTTGTATAAAAGTAAATAAAAGCGGTATAATAGGAGTAGGAAATTCCAACTTTCCTACTTTGCATCCGAAAGGAAGGTGATATAATGATTACTAGAATCAAAAACAAAAATCAGGTTACAATCCCAGCCGATATCGTAAAAAAGCTTAAGCTTAAAATTAATGACCAGCTTCAACTGGAGGTTATTAATGGCAGAATTGTAATTACACCTGTTGAAGTAATAGAAAAAGACTTTTTTGAGACTGAATTGGGCAAGGAGATTAAGGAGGCACTTGAAGAGTATAGAGTAGAAAAAGCGAAAGGGAATATTAAAACATATGATACTGTGGATGAGATGTTTAATGATATAGGGGTAGAAGCAAATGAGTAATTTCAAGCTTGATGAAAAGGCTGATATAATCCATAATTCAATGCCCTGTTTGATGGATATAAGCAGCATACTGACATATTAGAACGTATTGAAAAAGTGGTTTGACAAGATGAAATAATTATGAGGCGTTTAAATAGTTAATGGGCAATGCAGACGTCATTTGTCCATTATTTTTTTTTGATTTAGTAAGTTTGCATACAAAAGCTACAAGTTGACAGACAGCGCTTAGGGAAAAAAGTTAAGTTCGGCTAAGACTGTCGAAAAAGTGGTATTATAATAACAAAGCGAAAAATGTACAAAAGCAGAAAGAACCGTCCCCGCTGCTTCCCCGCTGCTTCATACTTTGGAAAGGTAAGGTGATCTTATGAATAAAGAAATATGGCTTGCCGGAGGGTGCTTCTGGGGTGTGGAGGAATACTTCTCCCGTATAGAGGGAGTAGTGGATACCTCTGTGGGATATGCCAACGGGGAGACGGAGAACCCGTCTTATTACGATATTCCTTACACAGGGCATGCAGAAACGGTACATGTGGTTTATGATGCGGATAAAACAAGCCTGGAAGTTATACTGGAGCATTTTTTCGGTATAATAGATCCCACAATTTTGAACAGGCAGGGCCCTGACGTGGGTACCCAATACCGCACAGGCATTTACTATTCCGATGAAAAGGACAGAGAGGCTGTAGAGCAGGTGATAGCCAAAGAGCAGCAGAAGTATAAGGCACCGATTGTTACCGAGGTGAAGAAGCTGAAGCATTATTATCCCGCGGAGGAGTATCATCAGGATTATCTGAAGAAAAATCCCGGGGGATACTGCCATATAGACTTTTCTTCCCTGAAGGCTGTGTCCCGGCCGAAGGTGGACCCGGCATTGTATGAGAAGCCCTCCCGGGATGAAATAAAAAAATCCCTATCCGATGCACAGTACAGTGTTACGCAGGAAAACGCTACGGAATTGCCTTTCAGAAACGAATACTGGGATAACCATAAGGCAGGCATTTATGTTGATATTGTAACAGGAGAGCCCTTGTTCCTTTCCGGCGACAAATATGATTCAGGCTGCGGATGGCCCAGCTTTACCCGCCCTATTGACCGGGCAGTGCTTAAGGAAAGAGAGGATAAAAGTCATTTCATGCATCGTACGGAAGTGAGGAGCCGGGTAGGCGACAGCCACCTGGGGCATGTTTTTGATGACGGCCCCGAGGACAAAGGGGGATTAAGGTACTGCATCAACAGTGCTTCACTTAGATTTATACCTGTTGAAAAAATGGAAGAGGAAGGTTACGGGGACTTTATAAATTATGTGAAATAGCATAAATATTTCAGGCAGCTTATTAAGCTGCTTTTTTTTATTTGGGAGGACTCATTTCAAAAACACAATTCTATTTGGTACATTCTATCAATATATTTTATCAGCACAATAAAAATCCTGGTAATATTTATCAACCAAGCCCCATATATCACTAGTGAAACTAGTAAAATAGCGCTTTTTTGTTTTGGCATGCCTGTTGCTATAATACATAAGACGAGGAGGCATTCCTATGTCAAATAAATTCTTCCCATTGATTTATCAGAACCCAATAATAGCGGCAATAAATGATTTGAACAATATCGAACTTGCCGCAGAATCACCCTGCAATATTGTTTTCCTGCTGAAGGGGGACATTTCAAATATTGCAGGCATTGTTGACAGGTTCAAAAGTGCCGGTAAGGGTGTTTTTGTGCACATGGACCTTATAGAAGGCTTTTCAAAAGATGCTGTGTCCTTAAGATATTTTCATGACAATATAAAGCCGGATGGAATTATCACCACAAAAAGCAACCTGATTAGAATAGCTAAAAACAACGGCATATTCATAATCCAGCGGCTTTTCGCACTGGACTCGCTGTCACTGGCAAGCGGAATAGAATCCATACATACGACAAAACCGGATGCTATTGAGATCTTACCCGGAATAATGCCAAAGGTAATTAAAGAGGTTCATGGTCAAACAAGCATTCCGGTAATAGCGGGCGGCTTGATAAGAGATAAAGAGGATGTAATTGATTGCCTGAATGCCGGTGCACTGGGGGTATCCACCAGTAAAAAGGAGCTTTGGTATATGTAAAGCCGTTAGTATTCACGTCATGGCAGCGACGGAGGAAATATGGAAGAAGGGAGGTCAGATCCTATGAAAATTTGGATTATCCACCGTTAATAAAATGTATAAAACAAGAACACATTACTTTGGAATAATTAGAAAGAGTAATTTTTTTATCTCCAGGTTAGGGCAATCCACAAAAAGGAGGTGTGTACAAATGACACAAAAAGGTGGCATGAATGAGACCAAAGGAATAGAATCAAAAGATAGCAATACTGGCAATGCACTAAATGATGAAATAATAGAGGAACTAGGAAAAATAAGCGTTTACTTGGATACTCATAATCGAAAGACTAATTAGATAAGCAAACACACAGAAGTATTAGCTACTATGTGCTGCAACACAAAGTAGCTTTTATTATACTATTTAAAGGAGTGAGCCATATGAAAGTTACACTTGATTATGTTTATGTCTGGCTCAGGATATCTATGTACATAAGCCGAGATAATTCTTCAGCATTTGCGGATTTACGGTTGACAACGTCAACCGTAAATCATATACTATAGTTGACGATATCAACCGTAATGTAAATGAGAGGAAAATACTATGGATAAAAAGATATTAGATATTTACAAGCTGTTGCAGGAAATTGCCTGGTGCTTTGGAAGCCACGGGGTAAACGGAGAATGCTGCGGGGATCTCACATTAACTGAGTTTATAGCCCTTAGAAAGGTACTGGAGAATGCTGATTTATCTGTGCAGGATATCGGTAACTCAATTAACTTTACAAAAAGCGGGGCAACCAGGATTATAGACCGCCTGGAAAGGAAGGGTTATGTCACACGTAGGCGTTCCCCTTTAAATTACCGGGTTTGCTGCATAACGGCCACAGAAAAAGGAACAGAGGTTGTAAAGAATACAATGGAGAAATACTCAGCTTATTTAGAAATGATTCTAGGAGATCTGGATACCCCAATGATAGACAACATTAAAGAGGCCTTGGAGGTATTGGTAGAATCAGTGCATAAACACGAGCCCGTATAGTGAGAGGTCAATAAATAATGGGGGGATATTTTTTTGAACACGTTTATTGAAACAATAAAATATTTTATTGTTATAATGGCAGAACTTACTGTGCTGTTTATTGGAATCAGCACTATCGTGGCACTAATATTCATGTACCTGCCGCGGGATAAAATAAAAAACTGGATGTCGGGCAAAGGCATATGGGGAAATATCATAGGCGTACTTTTTGGAGCTGTTACACCCTTTTGTGCCTGCTCCACCGTTCCGATGACTCTTGGGTTTTTACAGGCAGGAGTTCCATTTGGTACCGTGATGTCATTTGTAATTTCATCACCGCTGATGGATCCTTTGGTATTTTCTTTGCTCACAGCATTTATGGGCTGGAAGGTGGCCGTTGCATTCTTAATTTTGACCTCCCTTTTTGCAGTTGTTTTTGGATTAATCCTTGATAAGCTGGGCTGGTCAAATCAAGTAAAACGTGTGCGTCTTAAGGGTGAGGGGTATTTGCAAAATATGAAAGTACCAAATGGTTTCAGGACCAGACTAAAAATATCCTTTAATAAAGCATGGGGAGATTTCAAAGCAGTATTTATCTATATGCTGATCGGTGTCGGTATTGGGGCAGCAATATACGGATATCTGCCTGAGGAACTTCTGGCAAAAGTTGCAGGGCCGGATAATCCATTTGCAGTCCTGGTCGTTGCATTAATAGGTCTGCCGCTATATATCCGTGTAGAGTCTGCCATACCGATTGGGCTTGCCTTAATGGATAAGGGTGCGAGCATTGGTGCCGTGATGGCATTGATAATCAGCGGAGCTGGCGTAGCTATACCTGAGTTGACCATGCTTGCCAGCATATTTAAGAAAAAAATAATCATTGCTTTTGTAGTGATTGTTTTTGTTACAGCTGTCCTATCAGGGCTGATTTTTAATATGCTTATATAAAAAGCTCAATTAATAAAAAGTGGAAGGAGAATTGTTATGTCAAGTGAAAATGAGAAAAATGGGATATTCAGAAGAATAATTGGAAGCAGGAAGCCTCCTAAGAGTTCTTGTTGCTGCAATGTTGAGCTGGAAGAAATGCCTGAGGAAAATGCTGATAAGGACAATGATAATAAATCATCCGCAGGCAAAGATAATCAGTGCTGCAAATAGTTTTGTTTTTACGAAAAGATTTGCGTCCTTTTTTCAAAACCTTCGTCTTTATTTATGAAAGAAAAAATAAACGGAGGTATGAATATGAATACACTTAAAATTGAATGGAAACACCTTGATGTGGAAGGAGAGACATGCAACCGCTGTTATGATACAGGTGAAAATCTTAATCAGGAAGTAAAAAGGCTGAATAGGTTTCTACGACCACAAGGGATTGAGGTAGAATGGTTTGAGACAAAACTTGATGGTACCCAGATTCCTCAATCAAATACCATACTTTTTAATGGAGTTCCTATTGAAGATATCTTAGATATTGAGGTATCAGAGAACTACTGTGAATCTTGTACTGCCCTACTTGGAAGCAAAACCTACTGCCGAACTGTAATATATGAGGGCAATGAATATGAAGACGTACCTGCAAAGGCCATAAGGGAGGCAGCATTCAAAGTATTGGGCATAGAAGAAGCAAAATCAGTACCGGCAAAAAATTTCGGATGTGGATGCGGATGTGGTAATACAGGATGCTGCTGATAAGAAACTGGATTTTGGGGTGACCGGGATGATTTAAAAAGGCGTATAAACTTTGTTATAGGGTTTATACGCCTTTAAATTTAACATCATCCTAATAATGCAATTATTTTAATTCTATATTTAATTCCTTTACTATTATTTTTGCGACTTCTTCTGCCACTTCTCCGGTAAATCTTATACATTGCACCATATGCTCAGGAGAACCAAGTGTCATACCCTGTGTTAAGGTCCTGCAGCATAAGCACTTATGTCTTTCTCTGAATATGTCATGAAGTTCTTTGGATAGCTCCATGGCTTTGTTAACTTTTATATCTTTCGCTTGAGTCCTTCCGAATAATAGTCCAATGGCCATTATACCACCGACTACTGCTCCGCAAGTACAACCAGAACCGCCCATACCTACTGGAAAGCCTGAAGCCAATGCTATGATTTCATCAGATATTGACAATCCAAACTCATCCTTGATCGTCTTTACTATAGCTTCAGAACAGTAAAAGTCTCCATTGCGATAATAGTCTTCTGCTGTAGTTCGAATCCTATTTAAATTAATGGCTGTATTCATTCCAATCCCCCTTATTCATAAAAAGAATTCCTGATTATTTACGATTATATTTAGTTATTTATTGATTCCAAATATAAGTTTAGCACTTTTACCTAATAAGAGTTATTGATTTTATCAATGGGATGGCACCCATGTATAGAAAAAGTATATAAATGTTCCATATGCAATGGCATGAGCCCTTCTATAGCTGATACTTTTTATTCAATAAACCAAAACAGAAGAGAATAAAAATAGTAATGTTAACTCTATGTAAACTGGATTGACTTTTATTTCTTTACGGCATATTATATGAGTATAAGTGAATATAGTAATATAAGCGAGGTGAAGAAATGAATTTACTTCAGATAATGAAAGCATTGGGTGACGAGACACGTTTACGAATAATTAATCTACTGAATAGCGGAGAGCTTTGTGTGTGTGAGTTGGAGCATTTGCTGGATATCAACCAATCAAATGCATCAAGGCATCTGAATAAGCTGACCGTTGCTAATCTTATCACTTTTGAGAAAAGAGCTTTATATGTGTATTACAATATAAACAAGGAATTGTATGATGAATTTCCTATATTGACTGAGTTTCTAAGCAAGGAATTAAGTAAATTGAAAAAATGTCAGACTGATTTGGAGAGGCTCAAGATTTATAAGGATAGTGGGATTACGTGTGAAGAACTAAAAGAAGGTAAAATATGTTTCAATAATAGTAAGGGGGAATAATGAATGTGTAATAGCAAAGATTTTGGGAAAAAGCATGATGAAGCTCTTGGCTTCTTTGCCAAGTATCTGACAGTATGGGTTGCAATATGCATAGTTGCAGGAGTTATCTTAGGGCAGGTATTGCCGGTAATTCCGGAAATGCTAAGTAAGTTTGAATATGCAAATGTATCAATACCTGTTGCAATATTGATTTGGCTTATGATTTACCCGATGATGCTTAAGATAGACTTTTCAAGTATAGTAAATGCAACTAAGAAGCCAAAGGGACTGTTAGTAACATGTGTTACAAATTGGCTGATTAAACCTTTTACTATGTATGCAATAGCTGCATTTTTCCTATATGTAGTATTCAAAGCTCTGATACCTGCAGATTTAGCAAAGCAATACCTGGCCGGAGCAGTGCTTTTAGGTGCAGCGCCCTGTACAGCTATGGTTTTCGTATGGAGCCATCTTACAAAGGGAGACCCGGCTTATACGCTGGTGCAGGTAGCAGTTAATGACCTGATAATACTTGTAGCATTTACACCTATTGTTGCTTTTCTACTGGGTGTCAGCAACGTAGTAGTACCATATGATACATTATTTTTATCTACTATCCTGTTCGTAGTCATACCTCTTGCAGGAGGCTATTTGACAAGGAAGCATGTAATCAAGGATAAGGGATTGGATTACTTTAACGATGTATTCCTGAAGAAGTTCGATAACATCACTATAATAGGCCTTCTACTTACATTGGTTATAATATTCTCTTTCCAGGGTGAAATAATATTGAATAATCCGCTGCATATAGCGCTTATAGCTGTGCCATTGACAATACAGACCTTCTTGATTTTCTTCATTGCCTATGGCTGGGCGAAAATATGGAAGCTTAAGCATGATATAGCAGCCCCAGCAGGGATGATAGGTGCAAGTAACTTCTTCGAGCTTGCTGTTGCAGTGGCAATATCATTGTTCGGACTCGAATCCGGAGCTGCACTGGCCACTGTTGTTGGTGTATTAACAGAAGTTCCAATCATGCTTATGTTGGTAAAGATAGCAAATAGCACAAGGCATTGGTTCCCAGATATTAAATAATAAAGGAGATAATTATGAGAATAGCGGTAATTGCAGACATACACAGCAATATAGTTTCGCTTAACGAAGTGCTTTTCGATATAGGCTATAGAAATGTGGATTCAATTGTATGTTTAGGTGATTTGGTGGGTTATGCACCATACCCGAATGAGGTGATAGATAATATCAGGGAAAACAAGATATTAACCATCAAAGGCAACTATGATGAGGCAGTTGGAGAAGAGCTTATGGTATGCGGCTGTGATTACCCTGATCCTAAGGATGCAGAAATTGCGGGGATTTCATTAAATTGGACAATTGAAGAAACAAGAGAGGATAATAAAAAGTTCCTGAAAAATTTGCCTATGGAAATGAATATGAGCTTTGAAGGTAAGACCATAAAGTTTGTACATGGAAGCCCGAGAAAGATAAATGAGTATCTTAAAGAGAACTCAAAAGAGGCTGAAGAGGTGATGAGTGGCTTTGATGGTGACATACTTGTTTGTGGACACACCCATAAGCCGTATTATAAGATTTACGGCAGTAAAATGCTTGTGAATGCCGGCAGCGCAGGCAGGCCAAAAACAGGCACCCCTAAGGCTAACTATGTGGTGATTGATTTATACGGCGGGACTCCAAGGGTTGAAATATATGAAGTAGTCTACGCATATGAAAGAGTTGCAAAGGCAACAGAAAAAATGGGATTGCCGCAGGAGTTTGCTGACATTATAAGGACAGGAAAGGCGTGAAGTGTATCATGGCTGTGAGTATTAATAACGTCCTGGAAGAAATGGCGGTACCCTTGAAAGGTTTTGTCAGGAAGCACATCTCTAATGAACAGGATGCTGAAGAGATTACACAGGATATACTGCTGAAAATATTCAACGGAGTAAACACCTTAAAGGATAATAGCAGGATTCACTCATGGATATACCGGATAGCACGAAATGCAATAATAGACTATTACCGGAAAACCGATAGGTCTATTGAGTTCGTAGAGCTGTTTGAAGAAGTTGAAGAGAGATTAAATGAAGAACAGAACTCAAACAAGGAAATTGCAGGATGCTTAAAGGCCATGATAGAAAATTTGCCGGATAAGTACAAGGAGGCTATACTTCAAGTAGAACTCAATGATTTAACCCATAAGGAGCTTGCAGAACTGCTGGGAATATCAATATCAGGTGCAAAGTCCCGTGTACAGCGTGCCAGAAAAATGTTGAAGGAGATGTTAACCAGCTGCTGCAGCTTAGAATTCGATGTAATGGGCAATATAATAGACTATAAGCATAACATGAGTAAATGTAAATATTGCTGAGTATACGGACGCATTTTGCGTCCTCAGATTAATGGCTAAGCACTAAATTGGCATATTACCAATTTGGTGCTTTATTTATCCATTTCCTATTAGATTTTATGATCAAAAAGGAAATATTATCCTAAGCATTAAACACAGTTGGTGAAATATGGAAGTAAATACTTTGTAGTAATTGAAAACAATGTCTTGCCAGTATCATGGCAATCTTTTTCATGTTCTGCACTGCCGCTGTAAGCAGGCATTGCTCACTAACTTTGGTTAATCCACGCAAACGACAGTAGCGAAGTCCATGCAATTCTTTTGAATCTGCAAAACTTCGCTCCACTGTCTCTTTTCTCTTTTTGTATATGTCTCTCCCTTTATCCGTCTTGGTAAAGAAAAAAGCCTTGTCCTTGTGGTCTTCCCATACATGCCGCCGTATTGTTCTTATGTCATTCTTACCTGTAAGACACTTACCTTTAAGCTCACAATTGCAACAATCATTAGCGTTGCTCACATATTCCCGGTATCCGTCTCTTGTTGTAGTCCTGTATTTAAGTTCCTTAGCACCCGGACATATATACTTATCAAGCTCTTTATTAAATACAAATTTGTACTTCGTGTATTTACCTTTTTCATGAGGTCCTAGTCTAAAACCAATAGTCCCTTGTATGTTCCTGTCTGAAAGTCTTTTACATATTGGACTTGTAAAGTATCCCGCATCAAGTCCTACATACTTAACATTAAAACCGAATCTTTCTATCTGCCTGTCCAATCTTTTTATATATGGGTCTACATCGTTTACATTACCTGGGGTTACATAGGTATCAGTAATGATATTACATTTAATATCTACAGTTCTATGATCGAGGTAAAAGAAGCCCTTTGGCTTCCCGTCTCTCACCATATATCCACTTTCAGAATCAGTAGTACTGATTTTGGTTTTCTTCAATTCGGGTGTGTGTTCTTTTTTTTTAATGGCTTTTTACCATGCGAAATTCTATCCTCATCAATTGCCTTATCAAGCTCATCGACGTAATCTTTCACAGACCTTTCAACCTCTTGCTCGATGAATTTTTTCTTATTGGCATTTGCCTTGAGGTGTGTAGAATCTGTATAAAGCACTTTGCCGCTAACAAGCTTATGCTTTATAGCCTGCAGCACAATATTATCAAATATCTGTTGAAATATATCTGTTCCGTTGAATCTTCTTCTTCTGTTTTGACTAATGGTAGAAGCATCAATGATTTTATCGGTTAGGCTATAACCTAGAAACCATCTGTATGCGACATTTACTTCAACATCTCTTACAATCTGCCTTTCAGAACGTATACCAAACAAATACCCAAGAAAGAGCATCTTAAAGATTATCTTGGGGTCAACTGCTGGCCTTCCGTTATCAGCACAATACAAGTCTTTTACTAGATCGTCTATGAATGAGAAATCGATGTATTTACTTATTTTTCTCAAAATATGATCCTGTGGAACCATATTATCTATACAAACAAATTCGTAATTTGTTAAATCTATATTTTTATCTCTAATATTTAGCATTGTATAACCTCCTTTAGGTCTCTATTTTACTACACAATGCTACTATTTTTCCTTAGCAATTATATGCAAAAAAGCTGCTGACAAATTTTGTTTGTCAGCAGCCTGCGGACGCATTTTGCGTCCTTTTTTCTTTTATCACGTCTTTATTAGTAGATATGAAAGGAGGAGTCATGAATGAAAAATAACGAAGTTACGAATGAGGGCTGTTGTTCCTGCGGACCAGGCTGCTGTGGTGGGGAGGCACCTAAGCAGGCAAATAATAAACAAGTGGTTATAGACTTCCTGTTTCTCGATTTGAGCGTGTGTGAGTGGTGCAAAGGAACAGACAAAAGCCTGGAAGATGCTTTAGCCGATGTTTCCAATGTATTGCAGGCATCTGGAGTTGAAGTCATTTTAAACAAAATCAATGTTACAACTGAAGAGCTTGCAATAAAGCATAAATTTGTCAGTTCACCTACAATTCGAGTTAATGGCAGGGATATACAAATGGAAGTCAGAGAGAGGCTTTGCGATTCCTGCGGTGATTTATGCGGTGACAACGTAGACTGTAGGGTTTGGGTCTATAATGGTAAGGAGTATACAATTCCTCCTAAGGCATTGATTATTGAAGGCATTCTTAAAGCTGTGTATGGCGGAGATACAAAGAAAAGTGAAGAATCTGAGTATAAATTACCGGAAAACCTAAAAAAGTTTTATGCAGCGATGAGTGAGAAGAACAGATCCTGTTGCAGTGGTTCTGCAGGGAATAAGTGTTGCTAAAAAGTCTTGTAGTTTAGCTTTTGAAATTAGAGCAGGGTCACGGATTCTGCTCTAATTTCTTTTCATCCAGTGTTGACAATTAACGGAAACAACGCTAATATTATTATATACCCATATGCGTATATAAGTATTTTATATGACTATTACTGTTATATAACAAAGGATGTGAATGGATGGAAAAGCTATTAAACACTTTCAAGGTGCTGTCTGATGAAACTCGAATCAGGATACTGGTTATGCTTTACCACAAAAAGCTGTGTGTTTGTGAGCTCTGTGGCGTGCTTGAGGAATCCCAGCCCAAAATATCAAAGCACCTGGCGAAATTAAGGGATATGGGATACGTAAAGGATGAAAGGCAGGAGCAGTTTATATTTTATTGCCTTAACAATAATGATGAGGTTCTTAAAGCTGTATTGCAGGACATTGTAGAAAATATTGCTTCTTACCCCTTGCTGGAGGAGGATCTGAAACGGCTCGATGATGCCGAGAAGTTCTTCGAAGTCTGCAAAACAAGATAGTTAAAATTTCTTTTGGGGGAGGTGAAATCAATGGGTTATATTACTCAGATATTCAGCTGGTTAAATGCTCAATTGCTGAAAATGACATGGTTATCAGAGCTTGTCAGAGCTTTGGTTGAGAAGGTATTTGGCTTATCAGTAGACACAAGGCTCGGAGGCAGTATACACTTTTTCATTTATGATGTGATCAAGATTTTCATACTTCTATCAGTGCTCATATTTACAATATCGTATATACAGAGTTACTTTCCTCCCGAGAGGACCAAGAAAATACTTGGTGAAATCAAAGGAATAAAGGGAAACATGTTGGGGGCATTGTTAGGTACTATAACACCCTTCTGAAGTTGCTCAAGCATACCGATATTTATCGGTTTTACCTCGGCCGGGTTGCCGTTGGGTGTAACATTCTCTTTTTTAATATCGTCACCGTTGGTGGATTTAGCATCAATGCTGATCTTAATGTCTTTCTTTGGGGCCAAGATTGCGATTGCATATGTTGTGGTTGGACTAATACTTGCGGTTGTAGGCGGTACAGTCATTGATAAGCTTGGACTGGAAGAATATGTTGAGAGTTATGTAAGGGATATAGAAAATGTTGATTTAGAGATGTCAGACATGACCCGCGATGAAAGGATTTCATATTCGAAGCAGCAGGTTAAAGACATCATTAAAAAAGTGTGGCTGTATATATTGATTGGTGTGGGAATCGGTGCTGCAATACATAATTGGATTCCGCAGAGTATAGTGGAAAGTGTGATTGGGGAAAACAATCCCTTTGCTGTTGTACTGGCAACAGCTATAGGAATTCCTATGTATGCAGATATATTTGGTACTATTCCTATAGCAGAAGCGCTCTTTGCCAAGGGTGTAGACGTAGGTACCGTACTTTCCTTTATGATGGCAGTTACAGCGCTTTCATTACCATCAATAATATTGCTGAGCAAGGTTGTTAAGCCGAAACTGCTGGCGATATTCATTACAATAGTTTCTATCGGTATTCTTATAATAGGGTATTTGTTTAACGCGATTTCCTTTGTATTCATGTAAAGATTGAATTACTAAGTATTAACTCCAGTGGATTGAGACAGAAAAATATTGATTAGCTTAAGGAGGTTGTATCAATGGTTATAAAAGTATTAGGATCAGGATGTGCGAACTGTGAAAGGCTAGAAGCTAATGCCAGGGAGGCAGTAAAAGAGTTGGGTATTGATGCAAGTATAGAAAAGGTAAAGGATTTTAAAGACATACTTGCTTATGGAGTCATGAAGACACCTGCACTAGTTGTTGATGAGAAAGTAAAGGTAATGGGAAGAGTAGCGACTACTGAAGAAATCAAAAAACTGCTGTGATGATTGGGGCCAATTAAGGCTTTAATCACACTATTTATTAATATAAAAGGGGGATTGACAGTGTCTAGGATATGGTATCCGGTTATAGACTATGATCTATGTGCAGAATGTGGAGCATGCTTTAACAAATGTCCTCATGACGTGTATGCAAAAGATGGTGAAAGACCGATAGTTACACAGCCTGATGGCTGCATAGATAACTGTCGTGGCTGCCAGAAGCTCTGCCCCACAGGCGCTATTGAATATGTGGGAGACACCGGGATAAGCAACAGCGGAGAGTGTGGATGCAATTGCAATTGTAATTGCTGATAATAGGAAAATGTATATTATAGAATTTGAGTTAAGAAAAAGTTATAATGAAACCCCTCCATTGACAGATTAAGGCACCAATATCATATAAAAAGATATTGGTGCTTTTATATATAAAAATGTTTATTATGTCTGAGGTTGTAGTGTCTTTTTGTCTATATCCATCATGATATCTCATGTAGAAGTCTTGTATATAAGGCTTAAGCGCATTAAGTATAACTTAATTAGAACTAAAAATTATTAATATGAAAAAATAAGTATTACTGATTTTAAGACGAATAAGGCAAGAAGTTATTACTCATTTTTGTGGGTAATAATTTCTTGCCTTGATACTTTTTACCAAGTAGGTTATATGCTTCAAAGAAAAAAGCTGGTAAAATGTATCAACCTCAGAAGAATATTACTCATAGATCATAGTAAAATAGGCGTTTTTATAACTTGGCATGAAGATTGCTTACAAAATGTGGAAGTAAGATTAATAATACAGACATATTTTATTTACTAATGAATAGCTATATGAACTAAGGAAGACATGCTATAACTGAATGGTATTCCTAACCAGTTCATAGCGGGTCAAGATTAAGTCATGGAAAGGGGGGAATAAGGGAATATACATATGTTCAGAAATTATTGCTTAATAATACCAAAATATTGTTAAAGGAGGAATTGGAATGTCACAGTTTATTGCGGAGTTAATTGGAGTCGCGATAATTATTATATTCGGAGGCGGTGTGGTCGCCGGGTGCCTTCTCAATAAATCCAAAGCAAACAATGCCGGATGGATGGTAATAATCACTGGTTGGGGTGTCGGTGTTGCAACAGCAGTTTATGCTACTGGAACTATCAGTGGCGCACATTTAAACCCGGCAGTAACAATTGCTTTAGCGTCGATAGGGCAGTTCCCATGGGCTCAGGTTCCATCATATATCATTGCTCAATTGCTCGGAGGTATCGTTGGCGGAATAATTGTTTGGCTTGCTTATTTACCGCATTGGGCAGAATCTAGCGATAAGGGAGCAAAGCTTGCTGTATTCAGCACAGGGCCAGCAATCAGAAACAGTTTCGCAAATGTTCTTTGTGAGATTATAGGTACAGTAGTATTGGTACTTGGAATTCTTGCAATCGGCGCTAACAAACTTGCAGATGGCCTAAATCCATTACTGGTAGGCGTATTGGTAGTAGGTATAGGTGCTTCACTCGGCGGACCTACTGGCTATGCAATTAACCCGGCAAGAGATCTTGGACCTCGTATTGCTCATGCAATACTTCCTATAGCTGGTAAAGGCGACTCAGACTGGAAATACTCATGGGTACCTGTAATAGGACCTATCATTGGTGGGTTACTGGGAGCCTTCATCTTCACTACTTTCCTAGGTTAATAAATCATGATAGAATTCTAAATAAGAATACAAACGGGGGTTTGAAAATGAGTAAGTATATCTTAGCACTGGATCAAGGCACAACAAGTTCAAGAGCAATATTATTTGACTATGATGGAAATATAGCTATTGTTGCGCAAAAGGAATTCACTCAGATATATCCAAAGGCTGGTTGGGTAGAACACAACCCTAATGAAATATGGGAAACACAGTGTGGTGTCGCAAAAGAAGTAATAGCAAATAATGGAGTAGCAGCTGAAGATATTGCAGCCATAGGTATAACGAATCAAAGAGAAACGACAGTAGTGTGGGATAAAAATACTGGTGAACCCGTATACAATGCAATTGTGTGGCAGTGCAGAAGAACTGCGCCGATATGTGATGAACTAAAGGCAAAGGGATTTGCTCCTATAATAAAGGAAAAGACAGGTCTGGTTGTGGACGCATACTTCTCAGGAACCAAGGTAAAATGGATCCTTGACAACGTTGAGGGTGCAAGGGAAAAGGCTGAAAATGGAGATCTGCTGTTCGGCAATATTGATACCTGGCTCATATGGAATCTCACTGGCGGAGAAGTCCATGTAACCGATTACTCCAATGCATCCAGAACAATGCTCTTCAATATAAATACTCTTGACTGGGACGATGAAATACTTGCTGAGCTGAATATTCCAAGAGCAATGCTGCCAAAGGCTATGCCATCCAGCTATGTATACGGCTATACAAAAAAGGACTTATTCGGAGTAGAGATTCCGATCTCCGGAGCGGCCGGAGACCAGCAGGCGGCATTATTCGGTCAGGCATGCTATAAGCCCGGTATGGCTAAGAATACATATGGAACAGGCTGCTTCATGCTGATGAATACAGGGGAGAAGGC
>Ga0302247_1001655_pt1 | contig 16559 bp, 18 predicted proteins | sample AAG_UR_Ile_MG_FD_193529 | JGI IMG/M metagenome (GOLD analysis project Ga0302247, IMG submission 193529) | Enriched activated sludge microbial communities from anaerobic digester in WTTP, New Holstein, Wisconsin, United States - AAG_UR_Ile | ecosystem: Engineered > Bioreactor > Anaerobic >...
TCATTTCCGACATCTCCAGGTCGACATTCTCTACATCTCTTACATAACTCTCAACGTATTTTTCAAGTCCCAGCTTGTCAATGACCGTACCACCTGCAACCGCAAGTATCAGTCCGACAACAACATAAGCAATTGCAATCTTGGCTCCAAAGAATGACATCAGTATCAGCATTGAAGCTAAATCAACCAATGGTGATGATATTAAAAACGAGAATGTTACACCCAACGGCAGCCCGGCCGAGGTAAAACCGATAAATATCGGTATGCTGGAGCAGCTTCAGAAGGGTGTGACAGTACCTAACAATGCCCCTAAGATGTTCCCCTTGACACCTTTGATACCACCAAGTATTTTCTTGGTCTTCTCGGGCGGAAAATAGCTCTGTATATAGGATATTGCAAATATGAGTACTGACAGAAGTATAAATATCTTAATTACATCATAAATAAAAAAGTGAATGCTTCCTCCAAGCCTTGTTTCGACGGATAGGCCAAATACCTTCTCCACCAGAGCTTCAACCAGCTCCGACAGCCATGTCATTTTAAGCAGCTGAGCATTTAACCAGCTGAATATCTGAGTAATATAGCTCATTGATCTCACCTCCCCCAATAAGAATACAAATCCCAGTAATGCAAAGGATTTATAACTTTAGCAGCATTTATTCTCTCCACTTCCGCAGCATGAACTTTTTTTAAAATCATCATTGATTTTGTTTTTCTGATCCATCGATTTATAAAACTTTTTCAAGTTTTCAGGCAGTTTATACTCAGAACTCTCACATGCTGTTTCCCCACCATACACAGCTTTCAGAATGCCTTCTATTATCAGGGCTTTTGGCGGTATTGTATACTCTTCTCCGTTGTATACCCATACACGGCAATCTACGCGGTCACCACACAGATCCCCGCAGGAATCACACAGCTTCTCCCTGACCTCCATTTGAATATCCCTGCCGTTTACACGGATTGTAGGGGAACTGATGAATCTATGCTTTATTGCCAGTTCTTCGCTGGTAACATTGATTTTGTTAACAACAACCTCAATACCGGATGCCTGCAATACATTGGAAATATCATTCAAAGCTTCCTCGAGGCTTTTATCTGTACCCTGGCACCATTTACAGACACTCAAATCAAGGTATAAAAAATCTATAACCACTTTTCTTTTGCCAGGCTGCTTTGGTGCTTCTCCACCGCAGCAGCCTGATCCGCATGAGCGGCATCCACCGCTCAAAATTTCCCTATTATTCATTCAAGACTCCTCCTTAATCTCAAAAAGCTGACGCCCATAGCCTTCTATATTTATATGCAGCTTATTATCCTTCAGGTATTTGTCCAAAATATCATTATCAATATATATTACTATGTCCCGAACTAAGAAAGCAGTGAATTTCTCTAAGTTATCAGGTTTTCCCATCAATCCAGATGGTTCTTCATAAGCCACTCATCACCCGTGCATAGAAAGTCTCAAGGTTACGTTCATAGAATCTCCTCTTTGTCTGATATAGTCATACAGCCAAGGAGATACTCCAGCCTTTTTCAGATTACTGTGCATATCAGCTATCACTACTATTCACACCCTTTCATTCTATTTTTTTATTTTTGGCAGTCATGGCTGCCTCCCTCAGTGCATTCTGCACAGACTGAGATACATGCTGAGGTTCAGGGAACCAATGCCTTGTACTGTTTGCAATCTTTACCAATGTAAGCATAACCGGAACCTCCACCAGTACCCCTACAACAGCAGCCAATGCCGCACCTGATTCAAGCCCGAACAATGAAATTGCCACTGCAACTGCAAGCTCAAAGAAATTGCTTGCCCCTATCATCCCGGCTGGAGCTGCTATATCATGCTTAAGCTTCCATGCCTTTGCCCAGCCGTAAGCCAGGAAGAATATAAGAAAGGTTTGTATTGTCAACGGTACGGCTATAAGAGCTATATGCAGCGGATTATTCAATATGATTTCTCCCTGGAATGAGAAAATGATAATTAATGTAAGCAGTAAACCTATTACTGTGGTATTGTCAAACATTTTTAAAAATACGTTGTTGAAATAGTCCAAGCCTTTGTTCTTAATTATATACTTCCTCGAGAAATAGCCCCCTGCCAAAGGTATTACCACAAACAATATAACCGACAGGAATAATGTATCATAAGGAACAGCAACATCACTGACACCAAGCAGAAAAGCCACTATAGGGGTAAAGGCGGCAAGCAGTATCAAATCATTCACTGCTACCTGCACCAGAGTATAAGCAGGATCTCCCTTTGTAAGATGGCTCCATACGAATACCATTGCTGTACAGGGGGCCGCACCCAATAGTACTGCTCCTGCCAGGTATTCCTTGGCCAATTCAGCAGGAATCAGGGCTTTAAATACTACATGAAAGAAAAATGCAGCTATTGCATACATGGTAAACGGCTTTATCAGCCAATTTGTACCACAGGTAACTATCAGGCCCTTTGGCTTTTTTGTTGCGTTAACTATACTTGAAAAATCAATCTTAAGCATCATCGGGTATATCATCAGCCAAATAAGTATCGCTACCGGTATTGATACATTTGCATATTCAAATTTACTCAGGGTTTCCGGCACTATCGGCAGTACCTGCCCAAGAATGACACCCGCAGCTATACATATTGCAACCCACACTGTCAGATACTTGGCAAAAAAACCAAGGGCTTCATTATCCCTTTTTATTGACTTTTGTTTATTGTTCATTTATTTTCCCTCTCATTCACATCCGCATCTGGTTTTTTCTTTACAGATACAATCATCTGTATTTGTAATAATACTCATAAGAAACAATATAAGCTTATTGCAGTTTGTACCGTTCAATGAATAATAGTTCCAAAGCCCTTCTTTTCTGCATTCCACAACACCGCACTCCATCAATACCTTCATATGATGTGAAAGCGTTGGCTGCGTAAAGTCAAAATATTCCAATATATCACAGGCGCACATTTCTCCGCAGGACAAAATATCAATTATTTTAAGCCTGCTTGGATCAGAAAGCGCTTTGATAATTTTTGCATTAGCATTATAATCCTGATTCACTTTATCCCCCCTATATAGATATATATCTATATATAATATATGCTAATACCTCCATACCGTCAATATATATTGTATAAATAAACGCCAAATTAATACTTATATTTGCAATCCTCTATATAAAACTATGTGCAATACCAGAATAATTTTATGATCTCCTATTGACATCATCGTAAATTTCCGATACTGTATATCGTAGAAAAACGATATAGGGGTTGATTATATGAATATATCAAAAATCTGTAATGCTTTAGGAAACGAAGTCAGATATCAGATAGTCAAATCACTGAAAAACAGATCAATAGGTACTTGTTGTAACAGGATTGAATACTATGAAAACGGCATAAGCGTCGGTGATGTGGTAAATGCTACAGGGCTCGCACAATCAACGGTATCACAGCATATAAAAGTACTTCTGGATGCCGGAATCATTTACAAGGAGAAAAGGGGGCAGTGGACCTGTTTCTTCTTAAACGGAGAAATAATCAATAAATTCATTGCAGGACTTTCAGATGACTTGATCCAGTCTGAATTCGACTGCAAAAAATAGCAGGTTAAATTTTTTTAAATAAGTATATCGTAAATTTACGATTAATTTAGGAGGAAGTATAATGATTAATCTTTTGAAGGAAACCATCAGCTATGTTGCCGGCACATTGCTCCACAATGCTCCGGTCCTTGTCTTCGGCATACTCACAGCTGCAGCTGTGAAAGTGTATGCAGACCCGGAAAAACTTAGAAAAGTACTTATGAAAAAAGCCGGTGTGTCAATAGCCGGAAGTGTTGCCTTCGGAGCATTCACCCCCTTCTGCGCTTGCGGAACCATGGCTGTAATAGTCTCAATGCTGACAACAGCCCTGCCTTGGGGACCGATAATGGCATTTCTCACATCATCCCCTTTAATGAGTCCGGATGGATTTATATTTATCTCCGGAATAGTAAGTGTTAAATTTGCCGCAGCGCTTACTGCCTCTTCATTGATTATTGGTATCGGTTCAGGCTATATCACACATTTCATTGAGGAAAATACAAGGTTTTTGGAAAACCAAGCAAGATTCGCAGAAAAAAAAGAAGCCTCATTCTGTTGTGCCCCAAAGCCTGCAGAAGCATGCGGCTGTTCACAGCCTAGGGTCATATTGCCTGCTTCTTCTTGCTGCTGCATCAGTACAGCCTCAGAGGCAGTCTGTTGTTCGGCTGATAACATATATGAAAAAGCCGGGAGCTTTGCAGAAAAATACAAATTAAAGGAACTCCTTAAAGTATTCTATGAAGTGGGTATAAAGCAAGTTCTATTATACTTTGCATTATTCGCCGCAATAGGTTTCCTTATAAACAGATTCGTACCGGCAGAAGTAATTACCAAATACCTGGGAACAGACAACAAATTTGCAGTACCATTAATGGCTCTTGCAGGATTACCCCTATTTGTCAGCGGTTCATCCTCCATCCCCATAATAAATGCTCTTATAGCAGGAGGTGCCAGCCAAGGAGCACTTCTGGCCTTCATGATAACAGGCCCCGGTACAAGCGCAGGTGTGATTGCAGGCTTAGCCGTGATTATGAAAAGAAAGGCAATAGGATTATATATTGCTTACTTTCTGGCATTTGGAATACTCCTTGGATACCTTTACGATTTCCTATTAATGCTTGGTATATGAAACAAGCCGGCATTCGTGCCGGCTTGTTATATCTCCATTTCCATATCATCCTCAAACTGCGCGTTATACAGTGATGCGTATACCCCGCCGCTGCTAATAAGCTCCTCATGGTTTCCCTTTTCTTCTATCCCATTATCGGTAAGCACCAGTATTGTCTTTGCCTTTTTGATTGTAGACAGCCTGTGGGCTATCACAAAAGTGGTTCTGCTGCTGGACAATTCCTCCAAGGATTGCTGCACTATCCTCTCACTTTGGTTATCCAGGGATGAGGTTGCTTCATCCAGAATGAGTATAGGGGGGTTCTTCAGAAAAGCCCTGGCAATGCTTATTCTCTGCTTCTGCCCTCCGGAAAGCTTGACTCCCCTTTCTCCCACATAGGTATCATAGCCCTTTTCCAGAGTCATTATAAAGTCGTGGGCATTAGCCTTTTTTGCTGCCGCTATAACTTCTTCATCCGAGGCCCCGGGCTTGCCGTATTTTATGTTTTCCATTACAGTCCCCGCAAATAGGTAAACGTCCTGCTGGACAATTCCGATATTTTTTCTCAGGGACTTAAGTTTGATGTTCTTAATATCTATTCCGTCAATTTTTATAATACCCTCAGAAGCCTCATAAAACCTTGGTATAAGGCTGCAGAGTGTTGATTTTCCTCCCCCCGAGGGTCCCACAAGAGCAACCGTCTCTCCGGGCTCAAGATTCAGATTTATATCCTTTAATACCTGGCCTCCTTCGCCATACTTGAAGGAAACATCTGTAAATTCAACCCTTCCCTCAACTTTCTCAAGGGATATGCTATCCTCACCGTCCTTTATGTCCGGTTCCGTATCCAATATTTCCAGAAACCTTTCAAATCCCGTCATCCCCTTTTGGAACTGCTCGGTAAAATGGATAAGGGACCTTATGGGCACAAGGAAGGTATTAATGTAGAGCAGATATGCCACGAGATCCGAGGTTGCTGCTGTTCCAAGCTTTATGAAATATGCACCGGCAATAACGGCAAAAATATAAATTATACCGTCAAAAAATTCTATCCCGCTGAAGAAGCGGCCCATATAAAAGTAACTTTCCTGTTTTGTGTCAAGAAAGCCCCTGTTCCCCCGGGTGAACTTCTCCTGTTCTTCTCTTTCATTGGAAAAGGACTGTACAACCCTGATTCCCGCGATGCTGTCCTCAAGCTGGGCGTTTATTTCCGCTACCTTCTGCCTGTTCCTCCTGAAAACAGAACGCATCTTGTTGTTGTAAAAATATGCAAAACCCATCAGCAAGGGTACAAAGGCAAAGGTAATCAAGGTAAGTTTCACATTAATCCTGAGCAGTATAAGGAAAGCTCCGAGTATTTTTATAATAGAAATGAACACTTCCTCAGGCCCGTGGTGTGCCAATTCGCTTATATCAAACAGGTCGTTGACAATCCTTGACATTATCTGTCCGGTCTTGTTATTGTCATAAAAGGAAAAGGACAGCTTCTGGAGATGTGAAAAAATATCCTCTCTCATGTCATATTCAATTCTGGCACCCATGATATGGCCCCAGGCTGTAATGAAATACTCGCAGAAGTACTTGAGTATATGCATCCCGAGCATTAATGCCCCAATCTTTAAAATGATATCAAAAGCCACACCGATTTCAACATTTATACCATGATCCAGCAGGTATCTTACAAGCACGGGGAAAAGCAAATCTATTCCCGCTACCGTGAGTGAACAGAACATATCAAGAAAGAATAAGCCTTTATAGGGCTTATAATATGAAATGAATCTCCTTATCTTATTCATAGGTTAAAACCCCCACAACAAAAAAAATAATAACTGCACTAAGTAAAAAACATTGTTAACAAATATATTATATGCATTTGCCGTATGTATTCCAACAAATATTTGTACTGCTTAATTTCCATCCAACACTTTTTTGCTAAGCATATCAGAGATTTTAACCTCAGGATGATGATACTTCACCCCTTCAGGTCTGCTCCAATGATGTATCGCATTGTACGGACACCATTCGTCACATGCAAAGCACATTTCGCACTTGTGCTGAAATTCCGGTTTTTTATCAACAATTTTAATATTATTTACAGGGCATACCTTTTCACATGTTCCGCAGCCGTTGCATTTCTCATCTATAATAATGCTTTTGTCTGTTAATGGAATCAATTCAAAGTATTTTAATCCCGTATCCATCGGCTCTTTTGCTTTTTCCTTCAAGTCATTTATTACTGACTGCCGTATCAGTTTATATAACGGTGCCATCAGCAGGCCAAACAATTTTTTTACGGTTTTATATTTGGTGCCTCTTTTATTTATGATGCGATAACAAATATCGTCAATTTTAACTTTACTCTTATTGATTATAATTTCTTGATCCCTGATTATGGGAATGGGAATATGATCGTAATCCAAGTTGTTCATAGGAAGCCTTACGGAATACTCAGCCGACAGTTTTCCACCGCAGGACTTTATTATATGTCTCAATCTTTCTAACGAAGGAAGTGCATTAACACATTCATATCCTCCGCAAGTGCAAACCGCAAAAATATATATTGATCCGATATTGGCTATTTTTCTCACAAACCGTTCTACTATAAGGGGCACTCCCGATAATGGAGCCAAATATGAAGGGAAGACTACTCCGATACTTTCAGCATCAACTTGTATTTTGTCCATATGTATGACACTTGGAATAGAAATCAACTCCGCATTTTCTTTCTTTGCTATATTTTTTGCCACAGCAAATGAATTTCCTGTTCCTGAGAAATAGTATATTTTCATACTTATTGCCGGAACCTCCTTGAACCTTATTTATCAAAAAATACCATTACAAAATATATTATATATTTCCTGCAATCTTATTTCAATAGAAGGACATGGGGACGGGGGACACGGGGACGTTTCGCGTGTCTCACTGGAAGTGAGACAGGGGAAACGTCCCCATGTCCCCCGTCCCCATGTCCTCATCGGAATGCTTATTCATCGATAAGCCTATCCGCCATTTCAAAAATCTCTTCCTGCTTACCTTTCGGAAGCCGGTCAATATAGTTTTTCAAATATTGCCGCAATGCCATTTCCCCTTCCGATAAATCCACAGCCTGTATATCAGTTCTAAACGGATGCCTTCTTATCAATGCGGCAATCTCTACATCTTCAAGAATATCAAAAACCGAATCCGTTTCTTCTTCACTGAGCTGTGCGTCAAACAATAAATCTTCCAAGTCTCCGAAGGATTTTACCTTTTCTTTTATAAGCGCAAGCTTATCGGGTGAATGGCGGCACATGAGCAATTCGTCAATCAGCTTTCTGTAATCCTCGTCATGCATCTTCGTCCCGGACAGAAAACGGATTCTGGGTTTCAAGTCCGGCAAAGCCTTCGATATGAAGGTTTTGTTCAGAGTATTCATCCTTACTGCGTGAAGGATATTGGTTATAATTTTCGGCATGCTTCTTTCTATATATCTTTTTAGGGGAAGACTGTCAGCATTCAGCTCTTCAAGCATCTTTCCTGCTGCTTTGCGGAGCTTCAAAGAAAGTGAACAATCGTCGTATTCCGATAATTCATAATGAAGATGCCGGATTTCTTCTGCTGAAATATCCAGTTCCACAACGTTTCGGTTTGCAAGGGAGCACCCAAGTGCCGCGGTCAATACCTGCTCAAAGATATTAATCAGTAAATCCTTATACCCTTTGTCGTATCCGTAAAGCATATGATGGATATCCTCTGGGGCAAAACCCCTGCAGAATTCATTTTCCAGAAAAAGATTCTCAAGGTATTTAAGGATAAATTCGATCCCGATCATATTAGTGACAGGATTACACAGCTGATAATCGATGGATGCGGGAGTCTCATGGGCCTCATAATCGGGGTCATATGCCTTGAAGAAGCTTCCGATACCTTCGTTTATTGTTGAGTTATAGGAATAGTTGGGTGTAAACAATTTATTCTTCCGAACCAGATTATAAATATGTTTTGCGGAATGAAGCCTGACATTAATCAGTTTTCTGCCCTTCTGATACATTTCGGAGACACTTGCCTTTTTTATTTCATTGGCAGCGAAGTCAACATCGGGCAGCGACTTCAAATATAGTCCTATTGTGTAGAGGTTGGATTTCATAATGTTTTCAGCAGCCTCCACTCTTATGGAACTGCTTTCACCGCCGCTGTATCTTTCACATATATTTGCCAATAGCTGTATGCATTGCAGCTGAATGTTCTCCATGTCGGAGTCGCATAAAAGCCCATTGGCATATGCCCCTTGCAGGATTGAAGTAAAATATTGCTCACCGCTCAGCTTATTACTTTCAATGACATGTTGCTTATCAATATTCGCCATCTTCATCCTCCTCATCCGGCATCGGATCCTCCGAATAATCCGGAGGATAACCGTATCTCAAATTACGCGCCATATTGGCAAGCTCCCGTCCGGAAAGCAGTTCCAGGGATCCCTGGCATTTGCCATCAAAGCTGTTTTTCATGAATTTTATCAGATCATCATCGCTCATCAAATCTAGGGTTTCATTTTTGTAATAGTAAAACATCTCCGTAAGCTCATGAATTGTTTCAGCATAGTTGTGCATTGAAATATACGGGGAGTCACAGAATTCCCTGATTATCTTATGGATGGCACCGCCCCCGAATTCGATCCTTCCGTTGCTTTTCAGGGCAATATTACGGGCTTCAACCAGTTCAGCTGCATCGGAGGGGGATAGGGCTAACCCGAATTCGGCTGTGAATTCGTTGCATCTTTCAATCTCTGTTATCGCTTGCTTTTCTATCAGCGACGAAGATATGCCAATAATCTCAAATGACAAAAGCAATCACCCCAATATAAAATTTTATTCTGAAAAACTTCCAAAAAGCTATTGACATATTGACTGTAATGTGATATAGTATAATGGGTGTATTGTATGCTAATATAAATTAACCGTATCTTATAATATACCACTTTTAAATGCAAAAAGCAATATACTTACTATAATAGGAGCGATATTTATACTCGCTTTTTTTATCGTATAGGAAATAATAATTTCCTATACGATGGGGGATGCAAGTGGGAGAAACCCCCTGCCGTCCAAGGAGGGTGCTCAGGATGCTTGCTAACGCCTTAGGGAACCATAGGGTTCCCTAGCGAAAAAAATGTGTCGTAAGACGCATTTTTTATTTGCTCATCATACATAAAACAAAAACTGAATATAACGAGGCGAAAGATGTCCCCCTGCCTTTAAACAGCAGTAAGCACATCTTCCGCCTCGTTGAAACGCTCGGGTAGGTTTTTGCAAGTGTGCAAAAACCCTCATTGAAATCTTGTTATAATGCATCGGATTAAACATAAGTAAAACCCTGGCATTATATTCAGCAGCCTTTATTGGTTATGAAAGAGTATATATGTAAACAGCCGGCACTTATAAACGCAACATGGCTTCCAACTGCCCGAAGCCCTATTGGTTTTGGCCTGCTGGTTTTTTAACCGTTGCTTCTCCTGTTGTCCTTTCTTGTAATTATAACTATTCCGATTATTATCAGTAAAATGGGAACCAGATAATTCTTAATGTCAAATCTCATATATACCCTCAATAATGATGAAAGTCCTATCCCTCCAAGGATACCCACCGGTATAAGCAGCCCCTTGTCACGGTTTCCGAAAAGGTACAGCTCAAAAAGCCCCACTGCAATGCCTATCAGAAATAACGGCCAAAGATCAGCCATAATGTGCCATCCGAAAAAAACATTGGCATAGAACAGCGCTCCATACGTAGTCAGTATACCCCCCGGTACAAGTATGCCGGGGTTCTTGTCAATACCCGTAAAAAATGCAAAATGCATATATATTCCGGGAACCAGCAGTGCCAATGGCCATATATAGTTCCATGAAAAATTCAGATAGCCAAGATTTGACATAAGAAACAATACTCCCATTGTTATTAAAACCGCTCCGATTACTATATTAGAATTTCTATTCATAATATTCCTCCTCAACTGCGCTTCCATAATTACCTTCTAACTAATATACGGAGGCCTCAGGCAAATGTCTGATGGAAATTCATATTTACCTCTGTTATATTAATAATAGTACTATAATTACTATGAAAATCCCTAAGATACATATGGAGGAACACATGAAGGATACTTTAAGGAGACAAGTGCTGCAAGCCAGGAACAAATTATACCCGGAAGAGGTATTTTCCCTCAGTGAAAAAGTTTTCCAGAATTTAATAAAAAACAGTTTTTTCAACAATTCAGCCCACATAATGGTATATCTTGATTTTAAGAATGAGGTAAAGACTGATTTAATAATAAATTATTGCCTTGAGAATAATAAGAAAGTATATGTGCCTATTTGCATACCGGAAACTCATGAACTCTGCATTTCAAGGATTATAAACCTTGAGGAGCTTCAATCGGGCCATTTCGGCATACGGGAGCCAAGGCCGGAGTACATCAGGCTGTCAGACAGCAGCCTTGTGGATCTGGTACTCGTTCCGGGAGTAGCCTTTGACAGTACCGGAAACAGAATAGGCTTCGGGGCGGGCTATTATGACAGGTTTATGAGACGTCTTGAGCCGGGGGCCATTAAGGCTGCTCTCGCTTATTCATTTCAGATTGCGGATATTATTCCTTCAGGCCAATACGACATCCCCATGGATTATATAGTAACTGAGAAACGCACCATAAGCTGCACTGCCAGCAACAAACCGAGGTGATACTATGCTGATGGATATTTTCCTGACATTTTTCAAGATAGGCTCCTTTACAATAGGAGGAGGCTATGCAATGCTTCCCATTATTCAAAGAGAAGTTGTCGACAACAAAAAATGGCTTGGTGAGGAAGAATTTCTGGATTCCATTGCAGTAACCAACAGCCTTCCGGGCCCTTTAGCCATAAACTGCGCTACCTTTGTCGGCTACAAAACAGCAGGCTATGCAGGAGCGGCTGCAGCCGCCCTTGGAGCAGTCCTGCCCTCCTTCCTGATAATACTTGTAATAGCTGTGTTTTTTGCATCTTTCAGGGAAAACCCGATTGTCGAGCATATATTTTCAGGGATAAGGCCGGCTGTAGTTGCGCTTATTGCTTATGCTTTGTTCAAGCTTGTTAAATCAATGGGTGTAAATCCCTTAAACATATCCTTCTCCATTGCGGTGCTGCTGCTTATTTTACTTTTCAATTTTCATCCTATAGTAACTATAGTAATATGCGGCGCCCTCGGATTATTCCTCTATAGAAAGGAGGAAAAACAATGACTGCATTATTGGAGCTTTTTCTGGTCTTCCTGAAAATCGGGGCCTTCAGCTTCGGGGGAGGATATGCAGTGCTTGCCCTGATACAGAAAGAAGTAATCGAGAACAGCGGCTGGATTTCACCGAAGGAATTTATTGATATAGTTGCCATAGCGGAAATGACTCCGGGGCCGATTGCCGTTAATTCATCAACCTTTGTGGGCTACAAGGCTGGTGCTGTTGCAGGATCAGCCGTTGCCACCCTCGGAGTAGTTCTGATCCCCATAACAATTTCACTGATTGTGTCGGTTTACTATAATAAATTCAAACACCTGAATCAGGTCAACCGGATCATTAAAGGAATACGGCCCGCAGTATTGGGGCTTATTGCCGCTGCCTGCATAAAAATCGCATGGGCTTCAATTGTCGATATCAAGGGAATTATAATCGCTTTGCTGACTTTTATCGGAGTCTGGAAGCTTAAAATAAATCCGATTATTGCTATACTTGCATCAGGAGTCCTCGGAGTTGTATTCTACGGAGTTATTTAGTTTTGAACATCATACTGCAGCCAGAAACCGGAATCATGCCATTAAGCTTTCCGGTTTTTTATTTTGTTTTAAACCTCTGTTCTTTTGTCAATAATATATATGCCGTGAAAAAAAATTATCACGATATACTTCATGGAAAGAGGTGATTCAGTGGCTGTCAAAGTAGGCATTCCCCGGGGAATGTATTTTTATAAGTATTATCCTTTCATACAGTCCTTCCTTACCGAACTGGGAGCGGAAGTTGTCCCATCTCCCGAGACCACAAAGGAAATACTTGATAAGGGCGTACTGTACAGTATAGACGATGCGTGCCTTCCAGTCAAGGTACTTCACGGTCATGCATACAGCCTTAGAGATAAGGCGGATTGCATCCTGATACCACGACTTACAAGCGTATCAAAGGGTGAATATATATGCCCCAAATTCGGAGGCCTTCCGGAAATGGTGAAATACTCGGTCCCGGATCTGCCTCCTGTAATTGATACCGAAATAAACCTTATAAAGAGCAGAAACAGCCTGGCTCAAGGGCTGTTTAAATTAGCTTTTGCACTTAAGTTCAGGAATCCGGTAAAAATAAACAAAAGCATAGATAAAGCATTTAAGGTGCATAAAGATTTCAAGGCAGCAGTGCAGGAAGGCAATACTCCGGACTGCGTAATAAAAGGCATCTCTCCCGGGCCATATAAGGCCAGGGCCAGAATTGGGCTTATCGGGCACCCTTATCTTCTGTATGACAGCTTTGTCAATATGAACCTGATAAAAAAACTCAGGAACCGGGGCATAGAAGTAATAACTACGGATATGATCGATCCTCATATAATAAATGAACTTTGCCAGGAGCTTTCAAAAAGGATGTTCTGGAGCAGCGGCAAAAGCCTAATTGGAAGCGCATTGTTCATAATGGACAACGGATCTTTCAATGGAATGCTTGCGCTGACCGCCTTCGGCTGCGGAATAGATTCTCTGGTCGGGGAGTATATAGAAAAGCAGGCACGAAGATATTATAAAAAACCGTACATGGTGTTGAATATTGATGAGCATACAGGGGATGCCAGCTTTAACACAAGGATAGAGGCTTTTTTTGATTTGTTGGATTGGAGGAATACAAATGAGGCTTACATACCCGCACATGGGAGAAGCATATATAGCAGTTAAGAGCCTTATGGACGATATAGGAGTTGAAAGCGTCATACCGGCATTCACTACCAGTTCCACCTTGAGGCTTGGCTCTTCTTTATCACCGGAGGCAGTATGCCTTCCGTACAAGATAATGCTCGGGAATTACATAAACAGCATCAATGCCGGGGCTGATACCATTCTGATAACCGGAAGCTGCGGGCCTTGCAGGTTTGGCTATTATGGCCCCTTGCAGAAGCAGGCATTATGGGAGGCAGGTTATAAAGATACGGATATTATAATACTTGACCCTCCCAGGGAAGGGTATCGGAAATTTCTTGAAGCATTAAAAAAAGTTGCTGGAAAAAACAGCGGAAGAATCATACCGTCTTTTATCAATGCATACAAGGTATGCTGCGAATTGGACAGTATGAATGAATTGCTTTATTATGTCAGGCCGCGAGCCTTCAAGAAAGATGAATTGCGAAGCATCATGCATAAGTTCAAAAACGATGTGATGGCTGTAAATGGATCAGGCCAAATGCTGGAGTTAATACATGACACCAAAAATCGAATAAGAGGAATTGATATTGACAAAAGCTTCAAGCCTTTAAAAATAGGAATAATCGGAGAGATATATACTATAATCGAACCTTTCTCTAATCTCCATACGGAGGAGAGGCTGGGAGATCTGGGCGCAGAGGTACACCGATCAATGACGGTAAGGGATTGGGCACGCAATAATGTTATACTTCCCGCCACGGGAAGGAAGGGATATAAGCTGGAAAAGAAATTGGCAAAGCCCTACCTGCCTGCTCTTATAGGAGGACATACCCAGCAATGCATCGGTCATGCGGTGCATTATGCAAAAACAGGCTATGACGGACTTGTACAAATTTATCCCATGACCTGTATGCCGGAAATAGTATCCCGTTCGATTCTCTCGAAGGTGGAAAAGGATTATAATATACCCATACTGTACCTTATTGTTGATGAGCAGACAGGGGAAGCAGGCTTCCAGACCAGACTGGAGGCTTTTGTGGACTATGTAAATGCCAGGCACGAGGCACAAGGCATCAGACACTAAACACGGCCTTCAGAGTCATCGGCATATTCTTCCGGCATATCCTTAAATTGTGAAGACTCCACCAGTTCATCCACATGCCTGAGGCTTCTTTTCCAAAGATACAGCATGTACGGTATGAAAAGCGCCAGCAAATACAGCTTCTGAGAAAGCAATATAAAATCATATATCCCATGAAGCAATACGGGAATAATAAGTCCCAGTATGATATACTTTCGTCTGTACCGGGGCTTTGCAAACCTGGCAATACCCAGGTAGTATCCCATTACTACGGCAAACAGAGCATGAGCCGGTACTGCAGTCAGTGACCTCACAACTGCCGTACTAAAACCGGTGGAAAGCACATATGCAAGGTTTTCGACGGTAGCAAAGCCAAGGGAAATGAACACGGAGTATACTATTCCATCGTACATTTCGTTGAAATCCCTATGTTTCCATATGCATAAGAAAAAGAACAGAAATTTGGAAGATTCCTCCACAAGCCCCGCCACCACAAAAGCAGTATAACCGGCGGCAAGCAGGTTGGCCTCCGCTATATCAAATATATTCAGTGACAATTCTATAAAAAGTACCGGAACAACGAGCCCTCCGCCGATCAGAAACGCTTTCACAAGCATTTTTCTGGGTTCCTTCTCATATTTATCCCTTGTATAAAAGTAGTATAATAATGCGGCGGACGGGGCAACGGCGGCAGCCAGCAAAAGCATAAAACTCCTCCTTAGAAGAATAATGCGACGCGGGGACACGGGGACGTTTCGCGTGTCCCGCTTTCAGCGGGACAGGAGAAACGTCCCCGTGTCCCTCGGAGAAACGTCCCCGTGTCCCTCAGACACGTCGCATTACTCATATATCATGCTATCTTCCTCAATAATTTTTATATGTTTTTTGCTTAATCCATATAACCTATATATTTCCCTGTCTATTTCATAAGTAACAGCCTTTCTTGCATCCTCATTCTTACAATTTTTGAGCTTTGATGCCAATTCCCCTATAGGATTGACCGCTGCCGGCATGGGGATTTTCATCCTGAGAACGGTATTCGGATAATAATCATAGAAATCTTTACTGACTTTTTTTGCATAACACTTGAAATAAAATTCCAAGAGCCTTGAATTAAGTACGGCTGTAATATATTCCAAGGTTATCCTTCCTTCATATTCCTTTTTTAGTTTAAGGCTGTATACATCGGCACTGCAGTAATTGCCGGATTCATCAACGGCAAAACGGCTGCTTGCAGATTTGAAAGGATATACTATTTTGGGTGTGTCGAAAACCTCATTGGTCCTGCCCCACTGCAGCTGATACCACTTCCTTGTCCCCTTCCTGCATTCCCTTCTGTTCAGCAGCCTGTCCCGATACCTTGAAATGAAGCTTACGGCATTGGGAAAATCCTTTTCATCCTTAATAAAATCCGAATAAATAAGAAACTTATCAGCAGGCTTGATACAATGCTTCTGAATATTGCTGTTCTTAATCCACGGCTTTAACAGTACTTCCTCAATCTTATTCTCTTCTATCTCACTCCAGCTAAGGATAAAAGCCTTGTCACAGCCGGTGATAATACCCTGGTAACTGTCTGCAATCTCTTCCAGTTTCAGGCTCCCCCCCGCTTCTGCCATAGAAAATACTTCATATTTTTCAGGGCTCAGCAGCACCCAGCCCTCATCCTTTAATTCCGCCCTATTGACCGTAAAATGCTCAAAGTCGGACGGGACAAACAATTCAGGCTCATTGCCCTTTATACCCTGCCTTCGCTTCAGGACTGAAGTCTCCCCATCAAATATTCCCTTCCTCAGGGTGATAATACATGCTGCAACCCCCGCATCGCGGAAAACCTTATCCCCATAGAAATCCATCACCTCTGTAACTGTACAATGGCCGGCAATGAATT
>Ga0302247_1001657_pt1 | contig 16552 bp, 12 predicted proteins | sample AAG_UR_Ile_MG_FD_193529 | JGI IMG/M metagenome (GOLD analysis project Ga0302247, IMG submission 193529) | Enriched activated sludge microbial communities from anaerobic digester in WTTP, New Holstein, Wisconsin, United States - AAG_UR_Ile | ecosystem: Engineered > Bioreactor > Anaerobic >...
CTCGGCCTGGGAGATGTTCAGGGCGGGGATCATGTTGATCATGTTCTTGGCCGGGCCGCCGCGCTGCAGCAGCAGGCGCTTGCGCAGGGCCATGTGATGCAGGCGCTCGACCTCGGCGGTGGCGGGATCGCCGTTGGGCAGCTCGAACTCGATGCCGATGGCCAGCCCGCGGCCCTCGATATGGACGATCAAGGGATAACCCTTACAGCGCTCCTCGAGGCGCTCGAGGAAGTATTTCCCCAGGGTCCGCGAGCGCTCGCACAGGTTCTCCAGTTCGAAGACCTCGAGGGAGGCCAGGGCCACGCCGCAGGCCAGCGGGGCGCCGGCGAAGGTCGACCCCAGGGTGCCCGGGCGGACGCTGTTCATGATGGCGCGGCGCCCGAGGATGGCCGACAGGGGCCACATGGAGCCGGCCAGGGATTTGGCGAGCAGGATCAGGTCGGGCACGACGCCGTACATCTCGCTGGCGAACATGGCGCCCAGGCGCCCCATGCCCATCTGGATCTCGTCGGAGATCAGCAGCACGCTGTGCTCGTCGCAGATGCGGCGCAGGCGCTTGAAGAAGTCCATGGGCGGGAAGATGTAGCCGCGGGCGCCCAGCGCGGGCTCCACGATGATGCCGCCGACGTCCTTGTGCTCGCGGAGGATCTCCTGGACCTTGCCCAGGCACTCCCAGTTGCAGGTGTCGCAGCTCTTCTTGCCGAACGGGCAGCGCCGGCAGTACGGATACGGGGCCGTGTAATAGTCCTTCTGCACGTTGTACAGGAACTGGAACTGGTCCGCGTTGTACATGGACAAAGAGCCCGAGGAGCGCCCGTGGAAGGCGTTGGAGAAGGAGATGACCTTGGGCTTGCCGGTGTAGGCGCGCACCAGCACCTTGGCGCCCTCGGTGGCCCGCGCGCCGCCCAGATCGAAGTGCACCAGCGTGTCGGGGATGGGCGACAGTTCGGCCAGCTTCTCGGCCAGCTCGACCTTGACGTTGGAGAGCGTGGCGCTGGTGTGGGCGAGGAGGTTGGCCTGCTTGAGCAGCGCCTGCACGATGTGCGGGTGCGTGTGCCCCTGGTTCACCGTGCCGTAGCCGGCGACCATGTCGAGGTACTCGTTGCCGTCGGGGTCGTACAGGTAGATTCCCTCGCCGCGGTTGAACACGGGGGTCTCGTTTTCGGGGAAATAGGCATAAGAATTGTCGATGCGGGCCAGCACCTTCGAGGCGCGTTCGAGATAATCTTTTTGAGTCTGTGACATCCCATCACCTTCCTTGGGAATCCACCCGGATTCCCCGCTCCCTCGTGGAGCGCGCCGCCCCTATGCAAATATGGGGCCATATAGTGAATCCTGTCAAACTTCCAACCCGATCCTGTGATTTCAACCAATGATGCCTGCATGGGCCGGGAGTAATATTTAAAATTTTGCACAAGGCGATGTGAATTGCTGCCACAGTTGGGCCGTTTTTCACATGGCAAAGTGCATGGAATTACCGGCCTGTTTCAAAAAACGCAGGTGGTTCGTACCCGTAGGAGGCGGGGTTGAAGAAGTCGTCCGTCATGTCGGTGAAGCCGTTGGCCAGGAGCTTGTGCTGGAACCGCGGCCGGATGCCCGTGGGCGTGTGGTACCCGTGGATCTTGCCGTCGTCGTCGCGTGAGGTCTGATTGTACACGAAGATGTCCTGCACGCGGTATTCGCCCTTCTCGTTGAGGGGGAGCACCTCGCTCACATGGGTGATTTTGCGAGTGCCGTCGGAGAAGCGTGCGCAGGAGACGACCACGTGGATGGCCGCGGCCACCTGGGAGCGCACGGCGACCAGCGGGAGCTCGACGCCCGAGAGCAGCGCCAGGCTCTCGAGGCGGGCCAGCGTCTCCTTGGGCGTGTTCGCGTGGGTGGTGCACATGGAGCCGCCGTGGCCGGTGTTCATGGCCTGCAGCAGGTCGAACGCCTCGCCGCCGCGGACCTCGCCGATGACGATGCGGTCCGGGCGCAGGCGCAGGCTCGAGTGCAGGAGATCGCGCATGTTCACCTCGCCGTGGCCCTTGTCGTTGGCCGGCCGGCTCTCGAGGGGCACCAGGTGGTCCTGGGTGAGCTGGAGCTCGGCGCTGTCCTCGATGGTGATGATGCGCTCGTCGTTGGGGATGAACGACGAGATGACGTTGAGCAGCGTGGTCTTGCCCGAGCCGGTGCCGCCCGAGACGACGATGTTCTCCTTGTTGAGCACGCAGGTCTCGATGAACCGGGCGCACTCGGGCGTGATCGAGCCGAACTTGACCATCTGCTCGATGGTCAGGCCGCCGGGGAAGAACTTGCGGATGGAGATGACCGTTCCGCAGCGCGCGATGGGCGGCAGCACCACGTGGATGCGGCTGCCGTCGGGCAGGCGCGCGTCCAGGCGCGGGCGCTCCTCGCTGAGCGGACGCCCGACGTACTGCGCCATGTTGCGCGCGGCGGCGAGCAGGCCGTCGGGGGTGAACGTGGTCTTGGTCTTGTACAGGCGGCCCTTCATCTCGACCCACACGTCGTTGGGGCCGTTCACGAGGATCTCAGAGATGCGCTCGTCCTCGACGTACTTCCAGACGGGGCTCAGGAAAGCCTTCAGTGATTCGAGAAAAATATCCATGATTCCAGCGTCTCCAGCTGTGGTTTTTCCGGCGCTGCCAGGAGAGGTCCGGGCGCGCGAAACATACGGCGAAGCGGCGCGGAAATCAAGGCTTCGTCTGAAAAAAGAAGGGTTGACACGGGTCGCCGAGGTGTGAGACAAAAACCAACGGCGAAGCGGGTATTCGCAACCCCATAAAGAAGCTGAACTCCATGAGCACGCCCCGGTACAAGATTCTCAAGAAATTGGACGCGGGCGGCATGGCCGAGGTCTTCAAGGCCGAGGTCGAGACGCTGCAGGGGTTCAAGAAGATCGTCGCCATCAAGCGCATCCGCCCCCACCTGATCAAGGACGACAAGTTCGTCCGCATGTTCATGGACGAGGCCCGCCTGAGCCTGTACCTGCAGCACGCCAGCATCGCCAGCGTGTTCGACGTCGGCAAGACCGAGGACCACTTCTTCATCGTGATGGAGTTCGTCGAGGGGCAGAACCTGCGTGTCATCCTCGAGATGGCCGAGGGGCACCGCCTTCCGATCCCCCACGTGGTCCACATCCTGAAGGACGTCTGCGAGGCCCTCGACTACGCGCACAACCTGCGCCACCCCGAGAGCGGCAAGCCCCTGGGCATCGTCCACCGGGACATCAGCCCGCCGAACATCCTGCTGTCCCGCCAGGGCGAGGTCAAGTTGGTGGACTTCGGTCTGGCCAAGGCCGCCGACAACGAGAAGTCCGAGCCCGGTGTGGTGAAGGGCAAGTTCAGTTACCTGTCCCCCGAGGCCACCGTGGGCGCCACCGTCGACCACCGCGCCGACATCTTCGCCGTGGGGATCATGCTCTACGAGATGATCACCGGCGAGCGCCTGTTCCTGGGGGAGACCGACTTCGACACCGTCCAGAAGGTGCGCGAGGCGCGGATCCCGCCCATCTCGTCGCGCTACCTCAAGGTCCCGGAGGCCCTCGAGGCCATCATGCTGCGGGCGCTCGAGCGCGACCCCGAGAAGCGCTACTCGACCGCAGCCGATCTCGCAGCGGACCTCACCAACTTCCTGTACAGCCAGGGGGTGGCCGTCGCCCGTCGGGACATCGCCAACCTGGTGCTCTCCACCGAGAGCCGCATCGTGGCCCCCGTGTCCACGCTGGGCACGCGCTCCGAGAGCTTCCTGCGGCAGCTCATCGAAGAGGAGATGGGGCAGCTCGTCTCCTTCGGCGAACCGCAGAACCCCTTCGAGGAGACCGGCGCCGCGCCCATTGATTTGGGCTTCGCCACCGCGCCCAGCCAACTGGGCGACGTGGTGCTGCCGGACATGGACGACCCGCTCCTGTCCATCCCCGTGCCGACCCAGCAGGTGGAGGACTCGGGCCCCCAGCGGACGGGTTCGGGCCCGCAGCGGATTGGCTCCGGCCCGCAGCGTTCGGGGACCGGCGCCCAGCGTACGGTGGGCGGCGCCCAGCCGATCTCGTTCATGAAGAAGCGCGAAAAACGGGGCGGCAGCCTCGGCGTCGTGCTCGGCCTGCTGCTCCTCGCGGCGATCGGATCGGCCGGGTTCCTGTATTGGTGGACCCAGCTGCGTTGACCCCACCCAATATATGATCTTGATTATTCTCCGCCAGCGGGCTATCCTGTCATGTCGAATCGGTCTGCCGGGTGCGTCCTGATCCCGTGCCCGGCGCCCATCGAACGGTGAGCCATGTCCAGACAGGAAATGATCGACGCCCTCGTGGGCACCACCATCGGCAACTACAAGGTCCAGCGCAAGCTCGGATCCGGCGCCATGGGGATGGTCTACCTGGGCGAGCACCCCGAGATCGGGAAGCGGGTGGCGATCAAGATCCTGGCAGCCCACCTGACCGAGGACCGCAGCATGGTCGACCGCTTCCAGACCGAGGCCCGCGCCATCGGCCTGCTCGAGCACCCCAGCATCATCGAGATGTTCGACTTCGGTGTGCTCCCCGACGGCCGCAGCTACTACACAATGGAGTACCTGCAGGGGGAGACCCTCTCCCAGCGGATGAAGCGCGGCATGATCACGCTTCGCGAACTGTATTCCATCGTCGAGCAGGTCTGCGACGCCCTGTACGTGGTCCACGAGAAGGGCATCATCCATCGCGACATGAAGCCCTCCAACATCTTCCTGGCCAAAAAGGGCATGCGCACGGTCGTGAAGATCCTCGATTTCGGCATCGCCAAGATCCAGGACTCCATGCGCCGCGACGGCGAGCAGCTCACCTCCACCGGGGCCGTGCTGGGCACACCGGTGTTCATGAGCCCGGAGCAGGCGCTGGGGCAGAACGAGCGCATCTCGTATTTGTCCGATCTGTACTCGTTCGGCGTCATTCTTTACAAGATCATGACCGACCGCTTCCCCATCGACGGGGTCAGCATCCCCGAGGTGGTGACCTGGCACGTGCTCAACGAGGCCATCCCCCTGCGCTCGGTCAACCCGCAGATCCCGGAGCCGCTGGCCCAGGTCGTGATGAACTGCCTGCACCGCGATCCGTCCGCGCGCTACCAGTCCACCGCCCACCTGTGGGAGGCGTTCTGCGCCGCCTGCGCGGGCCTCGACATGGACTGGATCATCCCCACGAACGTCGGACGCGACGCCACCATGCGGGCCCCGGTCCCCGCGGGGCTCTCGGCCTCGGGGCAGCACCCGAGCCTGGCCGACGGGACGGGGGCCAACAGCGGCTCCGCCTCGTTCTATCCGCCGCCACCGCCGCCGTCCAACATCGCACCGGTGCAGTACCCCACGTATCCGGGGCTCCCGGTCGATCCCGGGTCCGCGAGCGTGGTGGGCGGCGGCAGCTTCGTCGGCGAGCGCAAGGCCGGCCCGGGGCGCGCGCTGGCCCTTGGCGCCTTCGTAACGTTGATCGTGATCGGCGCCGCGGCCGCCTGGTGGTTCACCCGCGACCCCGGGAGCCCGGCGCCGACCGGCCCCACGAAGACGGCGAAGACCGAGGAGCCGGACAAGCCCGAGCCCCGCCCGGTGGTCACGGCCATGGTGTCTGACGAGGCGAAGAAGATCCGCGTCCGGATCGAGGCCACGCCCGCCCAGGCGGTGATCGTCGTGCGCGTCGCCGGCGAGGAGCCGGTCGAGGCGGCGGGTACGAAGGAGCTGGAGCTGGCGCCCGGCACCGTGGCCCAATTGAAGGTGTCGGCCCCCGGGTACGTCGCGAAGGAGCGGGAGCTCACGATCGACGCCGAGTCGGGCATGGCGCCGGTGGTCATCGCCCTCGAGCCCGAGGTCACGGCGGAGCCGGCGATGGCCGATCCGCCCCCGCCCATGCCGGCCCCCATGCAGCCGGCGACCGTGACGACCCCTGTCATGCGGCCGGCCACCGGGCCGGCCATGAAAGGACCCACCAATGACAAGATTGGGAACGACCTGTTGTAGGCTCTGGGCGATCGCCGGCCTCGCCGTGTTGCTGGCGGCCGCGCCCGTGCCCGGCCGGCTCGGCGGCTCCATGGCTGCGGCCCAGGGGACCTCGAAGGCCCAGAACCAGAAGGTCTTCGACGCCTTCATGAACGCCGCGCGGGTGCTCTACGGCGAGCAGAAGTACGACGAAGCGATCATCCAGTTCGAGAAGGCGTTCCAGACCATCCCGGATCCCAAGATCTGGTTCAACCTGGGCCAGTGCCACCGACTGCTCAAGCACGTGGAGCAGTCGCTGCTGTATTACCGCAAGTTCCTCGACGCCCTGCCGACGATCAAGGACCTCCCCCAGGCCAAGAAGGTGGCCGTCGAGAAGGAGGTCCGACAGTGGGTGGACGAGCTCGAGAAGGAGAAGGCGGCCGAGGACGAGCGCCTTCGCCAGGAGGAGGCTGACAAGGCCGAACGCGAGCGCCTCGCCCGCGAGAAGGCCGGCCAGGATCCGAAGACGCCCGGGACGGAGCCGGGGATGGGGCCGCAGGCGCCCGGCTCCGAGGGCGGCCTGACCTCGAAGTGGTGGTTCTGGACCGGGGTGGGCGCCACCGTTGTGCTCACCGCCGTGACGGTGTGGGCCGGCACCCAGGCGCTCTCGTACAACGACGCCTGGAAGAAGGACTGGGATCCCGCCGACCGCGACTCGGCCGAGCAGTTCATGAACCTCACCGATCTGTCGCTGGCCGGCGCTGTGGTCGCCGGCGTCGCGGTCTCGGTCGCCACCTTCCTGCACCTGAAGAACGACCGGCCCGCCCAGGTCAAGGGCGAGACCGCACCGGTGTCGCTGCTGCCGTCCTGCGACGGGAGCGGCTGTTCGCTCTCCCTCACGTTGAAATTCTAGGGGGGTCACCATGAGGCTACGTCTTCGCGTCGGATTCCTGGCGGCCGGATGGGCCTTGTTTTTCGCGCAGGCGGGGTGCCGCCTCGTGATGGAAATCCCCGACGGGCCGCCGACACCGGCCGAGTGCGGCGACGGTGTCCGGGCGGGGGACGAGGCGTGCGACGGCACGGACCTCGCGGGCGAGACCTGCGAGACGCTGGAATTTTCCGGTGGCACGCTCGCCTGCGCCGAGGAGTGTGAGTTTGACACCTCGGGCTGCGTCCAGACCTCCTGCGGCAACGGGGTCGTCGACGCGCAAACCGAGGCGTGCGACGGCACGGACCTGGACGGGGAAACCTGCGAGTCGCTCGGCTTCACCGGCGGGACGCTCTCGTGCTCCACCGGGTGCGAGTTCGACACCACAGGCTGCACCCAGCTCTCCTGCGGCAACGGGGTCATCGACGCCCAGCTCGAGGAGTGTGACGGCGCGGACCTCGGGGGCGCCACCTGCGAGACCCTGGGCTACCAGGGGGGCGGCACGCTCGCCTGCGCGGGCAATTGCCTCCTCGACGACTCCGCGTGCCTCTCCCAATGCGGCAACGAGGTGATCGAGCCCGGAGAGTCCTGCGACCCGGGGAGCCGTCCCCACCCGGGCTGCTCGTTCGACTGCCAGGTGAACGCGGGCTGGGAGTGCACCGGCGAGCCCTCGGTGTGCGTGTCGACCTGCGGCGACGGCATCATCACCAGCGCCGAGGACTGCGAGGGTGCCGACCTGAACGGGCAGAACTGCACCACCTACGGGCTGGGCTACGGGCCGCTGGCGTGCGGCGACGACTGCATCTTCGACACGTCCGCCTGCCACCAGGTGGAGTCCGTCTCGGCCGGGGACCGGCACACCTGCGCGATCCTGGTCGGCGGCGCGGCCTACTGCTGGGGCGACGGGGACGCCGGCCAACTGGGGCAGGGCAACCACGCCGAGTCCAACGTCCCCGTGCGGATCGGCTTCGCGGACCCGGCGCGCGGCATCGCCGCGGCGGCCTCCCACACCTGTGCGATCACGATCGACTCCGGGTTCACGCGGCACCTCCACTGCTGGGGGGACAACGCCAGCGGCCAGCTCGGCATCGGCTCCTCCCTGGCCAGCACCTCGCCCGTCCACGTCTCCGACCCGTCCTCCTTTCTCGATGACGTGCTCGTCTCCGCCCACGGCGACTACACCTGCGCTGCCGTGCTCGACGGCAACGCCTTCTGCTGGGGGGCGAACTTCGACGGCCAGCTGGGCACGGGGAACTACACCAGCTACCAGACCCCGCGCCAGGTGCAGGATCTGACCAACGTGACGGCCCTCGCGACCGGCCTCAACCACACCTGCGCCATCGGCGGTCCCTCCCTGTACTGCTGGGGCGGCAACGGCTTCGGCCAGCTGGGCATCGGCACCACCGGATCCCCGCGCAACCGCCCCGAGTACGTCAGCGTCACCAACGGAGCCAGGTCGGTCGCCGTGGGCACCTACTTCACCTGCGCGGTGAGCTACAGTTCCCATCCGCACTGCTGGGGCCAGAACACCTACGGCCAGTTGGGCAACGGAAACACGACGAACCAGATGTCCCCCACCCTGGTCTCGGGCCTCACCGACGTGGCCGGGATCGCCCTCGGCGCCTATCACGCCTGCGCGCTGCTCAACGACGGCACGGTGCGGTGCTGGGGCTCCAACATGTTCGGTCAACTCGGGGACGGAACGGCCAACAATTCCACCGTCCCGGTGACGGTGTCGGGGCTCTCGGGGATCACGGCGCTCTCGGCTGGGGCCGGCCACACCTGCGCCCTTCGCAATGACGGCACCCTCTGGTGCTGGGGCACCAATTTATTCGGCCAGCTGGGCGACCAGTCCAACGTCGACAGCCTGGTCCCCGTCCTGGTCAGGTTCTGATTCTCCCCGATCATGACGAACCTCTCCCGCAACACCCTCCTCGCCGCCATCGGCCCGGCCCGGGTCATCGAGCTGCTCGCGCCCTTTGTCGCCGACGACCGCGTCGGGCGCTTCTCCCGCGCCGTCGACGCCCGCCTGGACGGCGTCTGGCTCGTGATCGAGAACCTCTACGACCCCCACAACGGCGCAGCCCTGGTGCGCACAGCCGAGGCCTTCGGGCTGCTCAACGTCGTGTTCATCCAGACCGAGGCGGTGAAGAACGTGAGCGACGGCCGGGGCGCGGGCCGCGGCGGCCGCCACCTCTCGCACAAGATCACCATCGGGGCCGAGCGCTGGCTGCGGGTGCGCGAGTTCGACTCCTTCGGCGCCGCCCGGGAGTTCTTCGCCGGGAAGGGCCTCGTCCACCTGGCGGCCGTGGCTCCACCCTCGGAGATCGGCAACGACCACGTCGCCCTGTGGCGCCCACCCGTGCTGCTGGCCGACCTCGAGCCGCCCCCCGCCTGCGCCCTGTGGTTCGGCAACGAGCGCCTGGGGCTCTCCCAGCAGGCCGTGGACCTGGCCGACGGGCACTTCACCATCCCCATGTTCGGGCTCACCCAGAGCCTGAACCTGTCGGTCTCGGCCGGCATCACCCTCACCCACGTCTGTGCCCGGACCCGGGCCCGCCTGGGGCGCCCCGGCGACCTGCCGCCCGACGAGCGGGAGCGGCTCCTGGCCCGCTACCTGCTCGAGTCCGTGGACCGCCCCGAGTCGCTGCTGCGCGAGACCATGGCCCGCCGCGGCCTGACCTGGCCTATTTAATTCCGAGTTGTCTGCGGGCCTGCTTGTACCGGTCCTCGGGGTCGGTGTTGTCCTGCCACCAGGCGTCCCGGTCGAAGGTGTCGCCGACCTTGATGATCTGATCCCGGGCCGCGTCGAAGGAGCCGCCCACGAGGAGGGTGACGGCCGCGAGGTGCCGCAGCCGCAGGGTGCCCGGCTGCGGCAGGTGGCCCGGGGCGTCGACGGAGCGGGCGAGCGCGTGCAGGATCTCGCCCTGCACCTGGGTATCCCGCAGGTACTGGTGGGACTCCTCGACTTTTCCGTCGAACACGCACAGGTGGGAGAACCGGTCGTAGTGCGCCAGGATCGGCAGGGCGGCGGCGTCGACGCCGTCGGGCATCTGCGCGGCCACCTGGCGCGCGTGGGCGAGCGCCTCGTCGAAGGATCCCAGCCAGCGCTCCGAGATCAGGCCCAGGTAGCGGGCGCGGGGCTCGTAGCCCGTGGGGTCCAGCGCGCAGGCCCGGGCGTAGGCCCGTTCGCCTAGGTCCCGGTTGCCCAGGCCCCTGGCGGCGCGCAGCAGGAAGGTGTGGGGGCACGGGTCGCCCGGATCCCGGTGGGCGGCCGCCTCGAGGTCCCGCACCGCGAGCGCGCAGCGGCGCTCGAGCTCGGTCGCGCCGTCCTCCGAGACCGTGCTGCCCGAGCCCGAGCCGCGGGACTCCCAGCCCTCGTTCATGTGCCAGACGCCCCGGACCACGAGCCAGCTGACCTCGCCCTGGGACACCAGCGTGTCGGCGATCGTGGCGCGCTGGGACGGGTGCGACTTCATGATGTACCGTTCGGCGGCCAGCTCCATCACCCAGGTCCGCACGTCCCAGCGACCCCTCGTGGAGGTGAACATGGCCTGGGCGAGCCGCCCGTCCATGGCCTTGAACGACCCGAGCAGGTCCGCGAACTCCGGGAACGCCTCGATGGGCTCCCGGGTCTTGGCTCCGCCGAACAGATTGGAGAAGAATCCCATGACAGCTTCCTTTCCGGAGGAAGGCGCGGCCCCTTCGGAACCATGCGCCGAAAGCGAGCATAGGCCCGCGACCGCCGGAGTGTCAATCGCGTAGGTGGGAGTATCCAATCGAAATCGAAATTGGACCATCCAGGCAGCGTGCGTCGACGACGCTGTCCTCCGGATCAGCCCGAGATGGCGCGCTCCAGGTGGAGAAGCGCCTCGGGCAGGTTCCGGCGGCCGAAGCCGATGCGGAAGCGGTCGGACCAGGCGGCGCCGTAGAGCGGGCCGGGCAAGAGCATGACACCGGCTTTGGCCACCAGATCGTCGCAGAACCGGTCGGCGTCGAGGCCGCCGCGCAGGCCGGGGAAGGCGATGGGGCCGGCCGCGGGGCGGACCCAGTCGAACCGATCCGCGTGGCGGGCGAAGAAGGCGTCGAGCAGCGCCAGGTTGTCGCGCACGATGCCCAAATTGCGCGCCACCAGTTGGTCGGCGTGGCGCAGGGCCAGCTCCGCGAGGAGCTCGCTGGGGCCGGCGCTGCAGATGGTGGTGTAGTCCTTGAGGCGGGCCAGCTCCTGCAGCAGCGCGCGGTCGCGGGTGGCCACCCAGCCGATGCGCAGGCCGGCGAGCCCGTAGGTCTTGGACATCACCCCCAGGGAGACCGCGCGCTCGTCCAGGTCGGCGGCGGCCGGGAGGCGGTCGGCCGGATCCTGCTCGAGGCCGCGGTAGACCTCGTCGCAGAACAGGCGGAACCCGTGGCGCCGGGACAGCCGGACGAGCTCCTCGAAGAAGGCGCGCGCCGGCAGGAAGCCGGTGGGGTTGTGGGGGAAGTTGACCACCACCGCGCGGGTGTCCGGGCGCAGCGCGCGGACCAGGTCCTCGAGCTCCAGCGCCCAGCCGTGGGCGGGGTCGGCCCGCCAGGGCGTGACCTCGGCGCCGATGCCGCGGGCGACCTCGGCCAGGGACTGGTAGCAGGGCTCGTGGACGATGACGTGATCCCCCGGCGAGAGCGCGGCGTGCATGAAGAGGAAGATGGCCTCGCCGGCCCCCGCGTGCACCAGCACGTCGTCGGCGCCCAGGTGCTCGTACAGTCCGGCGATGGCCGCCCGCAGCCCGGGCGCCCCCGTGGACTCGGTGTAGCCGAGCCCCTGCGCCAGGAGCCGCTCCCGGGCGCCGTCCTCGAGCGCGAGGAGCTCGTCCACGTGCCAGGTCTCGCAGTCCGAGGAGCCCAGCAGCCACGGGGCCGAGAACTCGTGGCGGGCGAAGTAGCGTTCCAGGTGGAAGGGGGGGAGCTTCATGTGCTCAGGCCTCGGACTGGGGTGGGGACTCCAGCGGCCGGGGGAGCCGGACGACGTACCGGTTGATACGGTTGCCGTCCTTCTCCTTGACGATGACCGTGTACTCGCCGAGCTCGAGAACCTCGCGCTCGGCGGGGATGCGCCCGATGCGGTCGAGCACGTAGCCCGAGAAGGTGTCGTACTCGCCGGACTCGGGGATCCCCATGCCCAGGGTCTCGTTGACCTCGTCGATGGCGGCCTTGCCCAGCACCGCCCACACGCCGGGCTGGAGCCGCTGCAGGTGCGGCTCCTCCTGGTCGGTCTCGTCGCGGATCTCGCCCACGAGCTGCTCCAGGGCGTCCTCGAGGGTGATCAGCCCAGAGACGCCCCCGTGCTCGTCCACCACGATGGCCAGGTGGTTCTTGCTGCGGCGGAACTGGGCGAGCAGGGAGTCGAGCTTCTTGTTCTCTGGGATGAAGTAGGGCGGCCGCATCAGCCTGCGGACGTCGGGCGGATCCACCGAGCGGGTCTGGTGGGCGAAGAGGTCCTTGATCAGGACCACGCCCACGATGTGGTCGATGTCGCCCTGCATCACCGGGATGCGGGTGAAGCCCATCTCCGCGATGGCCTTCAGGTCCAGGGGCTCCTCGAGGTCGATGACGAACATGTCCCGCCGGGGGGTCATGATCTCGGAGGCGTTCGTGTCGTCGAACTCGAAGATGTTGTGGATCAACTTCTTCTCCTCCTCCTTGATCTCGCCCTCCTCCTCGACGACCTCGACGAAGGTCATGAGCTCCTCCTCGGTGGCCGTGGGGGGGTGCTGGATGCGGCCGGTGAGCTTCGGGATGAAGTTGAGCAGCCAGATCACGGGGGAGAAGAAGATCGACATCAAGTGGATGAAGTGGATGGTGGACCGGGCCACCATGAGGTTGTTGCGCGTGGCCAGGCTCTTGGGCAGCACCTCGCCGAAGATCAGGATCAGCAGGGTCATCGCGCCGGTGGCGAAGCCCAGGACGTAGCTGGGGAAGAGCTCGAGGGTGAGCCAGGTGGCCAGGGCCGAGGCGGTGATGTTCACCAGGTTGTTGCCGATGAGGATCGTCGACAGCAGCCGGTGGGGATCCTCCTTGAGCCGGTGGATCAGGTGGTCGGTGCGGTTGGGCGACTTGGCCAGGTGGCGCGCCCGGGTGCGGCTGATGGAGAACAGCGCGGTCTCCGAGGCCGAGAACAGCGCCGAGAGGAACAGCAGGAGGATCAGGATGAGGATGGTGACGGCCATGATGGACAAAAGACGAAGTGTTCTACGCTCCTGAAACGGACAAGACCACAGATGCGCGCGTCCGTCAAGTGACAGGACCAATTTACAGGGCAGACGAGTTCTACCCAAACGGCATCATTTCATACAAACTTCATTAAACCATGGACTTTCCAGTCGCTTCGCGACCTCAGGTGGCGTGCTGACGCGGCGGCCGTGGACACTTGCGTGTCCCGGGGAGATTCGCTCGCGAATCTCCACAAGAGAGTCACCTTGCGAGTCGCCTCCCTCTTCCCCTCTCTGTCGAACTTGGTCTCCGGTGCCTTTCGGCACCTCCGAATAGAACTCGACCACCTGCCGTTTTTCAAGGCTCGCGGAACACGTAGCGGCCGGCGTGTACGCCCACGTCGGGGGGCACGCCGCGGGCCTCGAACCAGTCGTGGCCCTCCTTCAGGTTCTCCCAGAACGCGCGGTGGGGCGAGCGGGCGCGGGCCTTCATATTCGCGTCCGTCATGTGGAAAGGGAAGACGTGGACCCGGAAGTACGGTTGGCCCGCGCGCAGGGCGGCCTCGACGAGGGTGTAGATCTCCTCGATGCCCGGGTCGGTCATGGCGAAACACCCGGTGGAGACGTCCTTGCCGTGCACCAGGATGAACGACCCCGTGCGCCCCAGGGCGCGGTCGTGGGCGTTGGGGTAGCCGATGTCGAAGGCCAGGTGGAACCGGCTGTTGGGGTTGAGCATCCCCGGGGGCACGAAGTAGAAGCCCTCGGGGGACTGCAGGTCCCCCTCGGCGAGCTTGGGCCCCAGGGTCCCGCTGTGGTAGGCGATCTTCCACGTGTCGAACCGGGTGAAGCGCCCGTCCTTCTCCATCCAGACCTCGAGGGCGAGCTCCTCCTTGAAGATGCGCACGAACACCGGGGCGCCCAGCGTGAGGTTTTTGGCCGCCAGGCGCGGGGCCAGGAGCGCCGCCTGCCGCGCGGTGACCTCCCTCGAGCGCGCGCTCTCGGGCACGGTGGTCTTGGCCGGCGCCTCCCGGGGCGCGTCGGGCTCCGGCGGCCGCGCGCCGTGGGTCGGCGTCGCCTCCGGAGGGCGGGGCAGGGGCTCGGCCGTGCCCTTGCGCGTCGGATCGCCGCGCCCGCAGGCCGGCATCGCGAGGAGGGAAATCAGGATCGCAAGGAGGTTGGGCCAACGCATGCCCGCCACCATAGCAGAGGGTCCCGCCCCCCGCCAGATCACGGGCGCGAACAGGGAAGAGATGATGGATTACTGCAGGGTCTCGGGCTTGAGGTTGGCGAAGTAGTCCTTGGCGAGCGCGGTCATGAAGGCCTCGTCGTCGCCGGACATGGTGATGTAGCACATGGTGTCGTCGTCCCAGGCCTGCAGCATGTTGATGCCGCTGATGTTGCCGATGTAGCCCATGCGGCCCAGGCCCTCGATGTCCTTGGCGCCCTTCATGCTCTTCTTGCCGTTCTCCATGGTCGTCTTGAAGATGGACTCGCTCCAGGTCGGGCACACGATGTTGATGGAGTAGCCGGCCTTGTCCTTCTTGAAGGGGCAGTTCATGACGCGCGGGGGGGCGCCCGGGCCGGCGTCCTTGACCTCGGTGAGGCCGTGCTTCTTCTGCAGCTCCTCGGGGATCAGCTTCGTGCAGACCAGCTTGGGCTCGGCGTCGGCGGCCGGCGGGGTCGCTGCCATGTCGCCCTCGGGGGCGGCGGGCATGTCGGCGGCGGGCATGTCACCCTCGGGGGCGGCGGGCATGTCGGCCGGCGGGGTCATGGCCTCGTCGGGCTTCATCTCTGGGGCCATGGTGGCGTCGGTGGGCTTGCCATCGTCCTTGGCCTTGTCCTTGCTGCAGGCCACGGCGAAGAGGGATAGCGTGAGGATCGCGAGCAGAATCTGGATGTTGCGCATGTGATTGGGACCTCCTGGCGTTCGTGACGCCGCCGAAGGAATCGCCGAATTCCATGTGTTTGTCAACATTTCCCCTTACATGGCTCCAATCGAAATCGAAATCGAAATCGAATCCCCGTCCCCGGTCGCCAGACTACCTTGTCGCGCAGGCGCCCAGCGGGCGCAGGGAGAACGAGACGCGGGGGCCGGCGGGTGCGGCGGCGGCGAAGGCCTCGGCGCGGGTGGCCAGGCGCTCCCAGTCCTGGCGCACCAGGCCCAGGCGCCGTTCGTAGACGCCGCGTTGCGAGGACGAGAGCCCCGGGCGGGCGAGCACGCGGGCGACGTTGTCGAAGCCCAGGCGCAGGCGTTCCTGCTCCTCGGCGAGGTTGTCCCGCTCGGTGATCAGCAGCGGGCGGGCGCCGGGCGTGTTCCCGGGGGCCAGATCCAGCTCGCCCACGTGGCGCAGGTCCGGGCCCGCGGCCACCGAGACCAGCCCGGGGGCCAGGAGTCGGCCGTGGGGGGTCGAGGCGATGCCGCCGGTGACGATCAGGTCGGGGGGCTCGGGCAGGGCGGCGAGCCCCTTCTGCCAGGCGGGGTCGCCCGAGGCGAACAGCACGCGCAGGTCGGCGGCGCCGGCGGCGGCGAGCACACGGGTCCAGGCGGCCGCGAGCTCGGGCGTGTCGGACGACAGGGCGCACACGGCCACCTTCCAGGGGCCGAGGGGCTCGGTCACGCAGGGGACGAAGGCCGGGCCCTCCCACACGTCGGTGACAAAGCGCATGCCCGTCGCGCGCGCGAGCTTCTCGACGGCCTCGCGCCCCAGCCGGCGGTCGTCGCGGCCCAGCGTCATCCAGGTGACGCCCATGCCCCGCAGGGCGCGCACCCACTCGAGCGGGGAGACGGGCGGCGCCTGCAGGTCCTGTGCGAGCTCGCGGGGCGCCAGGCTGTCGGGGCCCACCCACAGGCGGGCGGGGGGCGGCGGCGCCGGGCGGGCCTTTTCTGTCGCGAGGGCCGTCTTCAGGTTCTCGACGGGGTCGCCGGCGCAGGTCTTGCGGTTCCAGGCCGTGTGCGCGTTGTGGATCAGCCACACGCGGGCGGCCGGGGTGAACGCGGGGGCCGCAGGCAGCTCCCAGGCCCGCAGGGGGTCCACCGGAGGTGGGGCCACGGGCGGATGTGGGGACGGCGCGACGGGGGCCGCGACAGGGGGCGCCGGGGCGGGCGCGGGGGCGTCGGCAGGGGTGTGACGGTCGCAGGCCGAGACGACGGGCAGCGACAACAGGAGCAGGGTCAGGGGCCAGTTGCGCACGGGGGCCTCCGTTTCAGGTCGGGGGTTCAGGACAGGTCGGCGTCGAGGATGTGGCGGCTCCACGTCTCGAAGGGTGCGGCGGTGTCGTTGCAGAGGGCCTCCCACGGCTCGAACCGGCCCTCGAGCACGTCGAGCTCGCGCACCGTGACGGTGGCTTCGGCGGGGAGCTCGGCGAAGAACACGACGCCGGTGTGCACGGTGCCGACCTCGTTGGACTCGTCGTTGAGCAGGCCCAGGTAGCGCAGCTCGAGGGGCTCGGGGGAGCGCACGACGACCTCCTCGTCGATCTCGCGCAGGGCGGCGGCGCGGAC
>Ga0302247_1001659_pt1 | contig 16534 bp, 12 predicted proteins | sample AAG_UR_Ile_MG_FD_193529 | JGI IMG/M metagenome (GOLD analysis project Ga0302247, IMG submission 193529) | Enriched activated sludge microbial communities from anaerobic digester in WTTP, New Holstein, Wisconsin, United States - AAG_UR_Ile | ecosystem: Engineered > Bioreactor > Anaerobic >...
CGTCTACACGGCCGCCGAACTCGAGGCCCTGCTGGGGTCAGTCCCCGCCTCCACCGCCGACGCCAGTTGCGCCGACTGCGATCCGCAGGTCGGCTCCACCTGGCAGCGCCGCCTGATCGCGTCCATCACGGGCAGGATCGCCACGGTCACCTTCACGGCCCGCAAGCCCGGGTGACGCCGTCTGTTCAGGGAATCCAGAGAGTGAACGTGTCGTCGGAGATCGGGAGGAAGTAGGCGGCGGCGTCGACGTTCACGACCGGGATCGTGCCGAACGCGTCGGTGACCCAGGCGCCCTTCAGGGAGGTGCCGTCCTCGAGCACGTAATACGCGCTCATGTCGTAGGCGGCGCCGTAATATCCGTTGGCGCCCGTGCGGGTCCAATAGACGAGGTCGAGGTCACGCCGCGCCTGGGCGGTGGCGGGATCGGCATACCAGGCGAGCACGCTGCCGTCCCCGGCCATGGATTCGCCGCCGAGCTCGGTCCAGGAGGCGATGAAGACCTGGTCGTCGGTCACGCCGGAGGAGACCTCGGCGGAGACCGGATTTTCGATGGTCCACTGGACGGGAGTGACCTCGACGATGGCGAGGAACGCCGGGTCGAGCAGGGCCCGGAACCCCGCCGGGTCGTTGAGCCAGGCGCGCAGGTCGGTGATGTACCAGCGGTTGTTCCATTCATCGTTGAGCACCCGGGGGGCCACGGCGCCGGTCGCCTGCAGGGTCACGAGGGCGGGATCCCCGCCGTAGGCGTGCTCGACGATGCGCCAGGTGCGCGTCCCCTCGACCACGAGGGCCCCCAGCGGGAGGCCGGAGGCGGGCACCACGCACGTGCCCGAGCCGTCCGGGTCGACCCAGCCGTCCTCGCACACGTCACACTCGGGGCCTGCCTTGTGATCGGGGCACGGCAGGAGCGCCAGTTCGAGGCGGAAACCGTCGTTGTCCTCATCGGTGACGGTGCAGGGCTCCATGGAGCCGCACTGGCCGCCGCCGTACAGGGTCACCTGGTTCGTGTAGTCGGTCGGAGAAAGAGAGCCCCAAGCCGCCCAGCCACCCGCACAGAAGCTCTCGACGATCTCGAAGCGGGAGTCCGTGAGGTCGATCCCGGCCGTACCGGCTTGCCCCCACCAGTTGCACGCCCCGGCGGTGGCGTAGCCCACCTCGGTCATGCCCCAGCCGTTGATGTACCCCGTCGAGGTCGAGAACGTGAAGTCGTCGAGCTTCACCCGCAAGGAGATCGGATCGATGCGCACGCGGGACCACCGCGTCACCACGTCGGTGCCATAGATGTGTCCGCCCGCCACGTAGGAACTGTAGTTGGTGTCGGGATCCACGTCGAGATACTCGGCGGGCGTTCCGGCCATGTCCTGGCACCAGACCTGCCACGGGTAGCGGTAGTCGCCACCGGCGAAGAGCGTGTAGTGGCCGTCGGTCGCGCCCGGGTCCGACTCCCGAATGTCCGAGCAGGCCCAAGGGTGCCCACAGGCGGCTTCCCCCGTCCACTCCACGCAGATCTCCGGAGCGGTGCAGGTGATCCCGGCGGTGGCGCAGTTGGCCAGGCAGCTGCCGTCGCCGTCGCGGTCCTGATAGCCGTCAGTGCACACGCACTCGGCGGTGCCCGAGGCGTCGGAGCAAACCTCGTTGACGTCGCAGGAGAGCCCCGCGGTGGCGCAGGTCTCGGTGCAGATGTAATCCCGGTCGTTGTCCTGGTACCCGGGGTCGCAGGCGCACCCGAGCCGCCCGGTGGAGTCGTCGCAGACGCCGCCCTCGCAGACCAGCTCCGAGTAGTCGCAGGTCATCTCGCAGGTGCCGTCCATGTCCCAGTCCTGATAACCGGGACCGCAGGAGCCGCAAGCCGGACCGGTGTAGCCCTCGTCGCAGGAGCAGGTCGCCAGACCGGTCTCCTCGTAAACGAAGCAGGAGCCGTGACCACCACAGTCGAACCCGGCGGTCTCACAGGTGGGTTCGCACACGCCGTCATCGTCGTCGTCCTGGTACCCGATGTAGCAGCCACAGTAGGTGCCGTAGAAGTAATAGTCGCCCCAATATTCGTCGGAATAGTCGTCGTTGACGCAATAACCGTGGGGACCACAGTCGGTCAGCCCCGCGGCGCAGGTGGGCAGGCACTCGCCACCCTCGCCCCAGCTGGCCCAGGCCCAGCCCTCGGCGCACTCATCACACCACTCGCCCACGTGCCCGTCGGCGCATACCGAGCAGTCGCTGCCGCCCCAACCCTGGTAGCAGTTGCAGGTCGCGATGCCGGACCAGTCCTGACAATAACCGTTTTCACCGCACACGAGGTCGGCCATGTCACAGTTCGGCGCGCACGTGCCGTCGCCGTCGTTGTCCTGGTAACCGTCGTCGCAGCTGCAATAGGCGGGAGAACCGTCCCCTTCGATGCACGAACTGTTCGCGCCGCAGGTCAGCACCGAGCAACCGGGCAGGCAGTTGCCGTCGCCCTGGACGTCCACATAGCCAGTGTCGCAGGCGTCGCAATCCAGGCCGGTGTAGCCCGGGGCGCACGCGTCACAGAGCTCGCCGGCCCAGCGCTCCCCGTCGCAGACGCACGCCGGGCTGCCGTCCCAGTCCTCGCAGTAGCCGGCCACGCAGGCCAGCGCCGCCGTCTCACAGGTCGGCAGGCACTCGCCGTCACCATCCCAGTCCTGGTAACCTGACGCGCAGAAATCACAGCCTTCGCCCTGGAAACCTTCCAGACATTCGTCACACAGGGCGCCGGTGGCCCAGCCTTCGCAGACGCAGCCGGCAACGCCGGAGAGATCGTCACAGGCGCCGTTGACGCAGACCAGCCCCGCCGTGGCGCAGTCGGGAGCGCAGGTGCCGTCCAGGTCGTTGTCCTGATACCCGGCGTCGCACATGTCGCAGGCGGTCCCGGCGTACCCGGTGTCACAGACGCAGGCGGCGGTGCCCGAGGCGTCGCTGCAGGCGCCGTTTCCGCAGGCAAGGGCGGCGGTGTCGCAGTCTGGCTCGCACGTGAAGTTCCCGTCATGGTCCTGCAGCCCCTCAGCGCAGGCCACGCACGTGTCCCCCGCGTGCTGCGGGTCGCACTCGCACACCGGGGTGCCGGACACGTCCGAGCAGGTCCCGTTCTCGCACACCAGGTCGGTCAAGGCGCACCCGGCGACGCAGGTGCCGTCCTCGTCGTTGTCCTGATAGCCGGCCGCACACGAGGCGCACTGCTCGCCCTCGTACCCTTCGTCGCAGACGCAGGCCGCGGTGCCCGAGGCGTCGCTGCAGGTGCCATGGCCGCACTCGAAGGCGGCGGAGGCGCAGTCGGGCAGGCAGGTGCCGTCGGTGTCGTTGTCCTGGAAGCCCTCGGCGCATTCGGCGCATTCGGCGCCCGTGTATCCAGGTTCACAGCCGCAGATGGCAGTGCCCGACGAGTCGTCGCAGCCGCGATCACCGCAATAGGCCTCGAGGAGCGCGCACGAGGCGGTGCAGATGCCGTCGCCGTCGTTGTCCTGCAATCCCTCGGCGCATTTCCCCTCCAGGTCACTCTCGCAGGCCGACACCAGGAACAACCCCAACAACATTGAAATGAAGATGAAAGAATATCTCATGACCGACTCCTCCTTGGGTGATATACACTAATATTTTCATAAAGTTCCGTCAATCTGATTTTTTGTTTATTATCCTGTGCAGTTTTTACCGCTCCTCATTTCAAGCGCCCCCCCCCACGGTTCCCCCTTTACCTGAAAATGGCGCTGGGGTACCCTCCACGTCATGAATCACCTCGCTCTTTCGCTCCTGTTTCTGTGCGGCTTCCTGGTTCTGGCGTCCTGCGATACGAAGACGAAGAACGTCGACTCCTGCGGGGACGGGTTCGTCGACCCTGGAGAGGAATGCGACGGCGACGTCGGTGAACACTCCTGCGCCTCCCTGGGACATTACAATGGGGCGGGGACCCTGCAGTGCACCCCCTTGTGCGGCTTCGATCGCTCTGACTGCGGCGGGCGCTGCGGGGATGACCAGGTGAACGGCGCCGACGGTGAGGAGTGCGACGGTGGGAACCTCAACGGGAACACCTGCCAGGGACTCGGCCATGGTGGCGGGATGCTGGCCTGCCTGACCGACTGCACCTATGACCTCAGCGGCTGCGAGAGCGCCTGCGGGAACGGCTACCGCGAAGGGGACGAGGCCTGCGACGACGGGAACCAGGACTCCGGAGACGGCTGCTCCGACGGATGCGGAATCGAGGAGGGCTGGTCGTGCGACGGCGCCACGCCCGATCGGTGCGCGCCGATCTGCGGCGACGGCCTGACCGTGGGAGACGAGCCCTGTGACGGGGGTCCGCCCGACGGCCGGACCTGCGTCACCGAGGGCTTCTACGGGGGCACGCTGGCCTGCACCGCCGACTGTCGACTCGAGCTGGGCGACTGCGAGACCGCCGGGCGCTGCGGCGATGCCACGGTCCAGGGCGCCTTCGGCGAGGTCTGCGACGGGGCCGACCTCGACCAGGAGTCGTGCGAATCGCTTGGCTTTCATCCCGGCACGCTCGCCTGCGCCGCCGACTGCCGGAGTTTCGACACCAGCCTGTGTGCCGGGCGCTGCGGGGACGGCACCATCCAGTTCGAGCAGGGGGAGGTCTGTGATCTGAATGACCTGAGCGGCGCGACCTGCGTCACCCAGGGATATTACAGCGGCCTGCTCGGGTGCGCCGCCGACTGCACCGCGTTCAACCTCGACGGCTGCCAGGCTGGCGGCCGCTGCGGAGACGGGACCATCCAGGGCGCCTACGGCGAGACCTGCGACGGGGCTGCCCTCGGCGGACAGACCTGCGCCGGCCTCGGCTACTACGGCGGAACCCTCGCTTGCACCGCGGGGTGCCGGTTCGAGCTGGCCACCTGCGAAGCCGTCGGGCGGTGCGGCGACGGGACGATCCAGGGCTACGTCGGCGAGCTCTGCGACGGAGCCGACCTCGGTGGACAGACCTGCCTGAGCCGCAACTACTACGGCGGCTCCCTCGCGTGCGGCGTCACCTGCTTTCTGTTCGAAGAGGCCGACTGCGCCCTCTACGGCCGGTGCGGCGACGGGACGATCCAGGACGCGGCGGGCGAGGTCTGCGACGGCACCGACCTCGGCGGACAGACCTGTCGCAGCCTGGGCCATCAGACCGGCACTCCCACCTGCGCCCCCGGCTGCCAGAGCGTCTCCGACGCCACCTGCCTCGACGCGGCCTTCCTCGACACCGGGCACAACCACGCCTGCATGGTGCTCTCGGACGCGACCCTGCGCTGCTGGGGCGCCAACGAATACGGGCAACTGGGCGACGGTTCAACCAGCGGTTCCAGGAACTACCCGGTGACGGTGGCCGGACAGTCCGGCGTCACGAAGGTGACCGCCGGGGAGTCCTTCACCTGCCTGCTGAAGAACACCGGCGCCGTGTCCTGCTGGGGCAGAAACGACTATGGCCAGCTCGGCAACGGCACCACCGTCGGGACGCTGGCCCCGGTGACGGTGACGGGCCTGTCCACCGGGGTCGCCGCCCTCGCCGCCGGGAGCGTCCACACGTGCGCGCTCCTCTCCGATGGGACCGCGCGCTGCTGGGGCCTGGGCATCAGCGGCCAGCTCGGCAACGGGACGACCACGGGGAGCTCGGTCCCGGTGGTCGTGAGCGGCCTGGCCGGGGTCACCTCGCTCGTCTCCGGCATGGTTCACACCTGCGCCCGCCTCGGGGACGGCACCCTGAGATGCTGGGGGGCCAACGGCAGCGGCCAGTTGGGCAACGGCACCACCTCCAACGCGTCGACCCCCGTGACGGTGTCGGGCCTGACCGGAATCCTGGAGGTCAGCGCCGGCAACTACCACACCTGCGCGGTCCTGGAGGATCACACCGCCTGGTGCTGGGGCCAGAACTCCAACAGCCAGCTGGGCGACGGCACCTACACCCATCGAAGTACCCCCGTGGCGGTGGCCGGGCTGACCGGCGCGATCGCCATCTCGGGCGGCGACCAGCACACCTGCGCCCGGCTCGACACCGGGAGCCTGAGGTGCTGGGGCGCCAACTGGTACGGCCAGCTGGGCGACGGGACGGAGACCGACCGCACCTATCCGGTGGCGGTCTCCGGGCTGACCGCGGCCACCTTCTTGTCCTGCGGACACGACTACGCCTGCGCCACAACGGGCGGCCGCGTCCGTTGCTGGGGCAGGAACGACCTGGGCCAGCTCGGTGATTCCACCGGAGTCGCCCACCGGACGATCCCCTCCAACGTGAGCCCCTAGGGAGGCGCCCATGCCCGAGACCACCCCGCGATACGCCCGACAGATCCGTTGCGCGCCCATCGGCGAGGCCGGCCAGGCCCGCATCCGCGCGGCCACCGTGCTGCAGGTGGGCTGCGGCGCCCTGGGCACCGTGCAGGCCGAGCTCCTCGTGCGCGCCGGCGTCGGCCGGTTGATCATCGTCGACCGCGACGTGGTGGAACTCTCCAACCTGCAGCGGCAGATCTGCTTCGACGAGGAGGACGCGCGCCTGCGCCGCCCCAAGGCCGAGGCCGCCGCCGCCCGCCTGCGCCGGGTGAACTCCGAGGTCGTCATCGAGGCCCACGTCACCCACCTGACCCCGGAGAACATCCGCGACTTCGTGCGAACGGCCGACCTGGTGATGGACGCCACCGACAACTTCGAGACGCGGTTTCTGATCAACGACGCGTGCGTCGAGGCCGGGATCCCCTGGATCTACGGCGGCGTGCTGGGCATGGAGGGCACCGTCCTGCCCGTGCGGCCCGGTGTGGGTCCCTGCCTGCGGTGCCTGCTGCCCACCCGGCCCGAGTCGTCCGCGCTCCCCACCATCGCCGACGTGGGCGTGCTCTCGACCACGGTCACGATCACGGCCAGCACGCAGGTCACCCTCGCCCTCTGGGCGCTCACCGACCCCGAGGGCGTGGACTGCGCCGTGCGGGCGATTGACGTATGGACCGGCGTCCTGCGGCGCATCCCGCTCAAGCGCAACCCCGCCTGCCCCTGCTGTGGGCGGCGGGAGTTCCCCTCGCTGGGCGCCGCCCCCCTGGACACCGATGGCGCCCCCCTGCCCACCGTCATGTGGGCCCGCAACGCGGTCATGTTCCCCCCGCCCGCCGACGGGACCGCCCGGGACATCTGGGCATCCGCCCTGCTCGCCGCCGGCGGCGCGCACCCCAACGACGACGTCTGGGAGCTGGCGGTGACCGACGCCGACGGCGCCCCCCACACGATCACGCTCTTCGCCGACGGCCGCGCGCTGGTCTCGGACACCCGCGACGTGTCCCTCGCCCGCGCGCTGTGGAGCGCCGCGATGAGCCGCCAAGACGGTTGACAAGCGGCGCCGTTCGCGCTCTCATCTGGGCATGCGAAACCGACTGTCACCCCTGTTCCTGGTCGTGATCCTGCTCCTCCCCCTCGCCTGCGCCGCGGGTCAGGAACCCATGACGGACGCCGGACCCGACGTGACAGATGATGTCACCCGCGAGTGCCTCGTCCCCGCCGACTGCGAGGACGACAACCCCTGCACCAACGACTTCTGCACCACCGACGGCGTGTGCGAGAACCTCGCCAACGCCAACCCCTGCGACGACGGCGATCCCTGCACCGGGGACACCGTGTGCGCCGGCCGGGCGTGCCGGGGCGCCGAGCGTTGCTGCGCCGACGGCCTGGACAACGACGGGGACGGGCAGGCCGACTGCGCCGATGCCGACTGCGGGCTGGACCCCGCCTGCGCCGGAGAGTGCCCGGTCGTCGACGCCCCCGCGCCGGTCCCCCTGTCGCCGCTCGCGGGCGAGGCGACCCCGGGGGCCTACGAGAGCACCGGGCTCGACGGCTTCACCGACGATTACATCCTCAACCAGGCAGGAGCCCTCAAGCTCGGCGTGCGCCGCGAGTGGGGCGGCTCCGTCGTCTTCTTCGGCATGGCCGACGGCGCGCCGGGCATGAACTCGACGAACACCATCGACGCCAACGACACCGGCCGCGAGGTGCAGGTGGCCTTCTACGATCCGGACAGGATCATGCAGGGCTGCGCCCACGACGCCTCCTGCCGGACCACGCCCACCTCCTGCCCCAACTCCATCACCTATCTCGGCTGGAACCCGGTGCAGGGCGGCAACCGGTGCAACCACGGCTCCGGCGTCGAGGCCGTCGACTTCACCGACGGCGTGCTCACCGTCACCGTGAACCCGCTGCACTGGAACCCCAACTGGGACCGCGCGGACTGCGTCTCAGACGCCTGCGACGATCCCGGGCTCTCCTGGCGACGCTCCGATGTCCGCGTGACCCTGGCCCTGCGCTTCGTGCGGTATCACGTCGTCGAGCTCGACACCACGATCGTCAACCTCGGCGACCTCGACCACGCCGAGACCGCCCACGAGCTGCCCACGGTGTACACCGCCAACGGGAACGGCGGCCCGGACCTGTGGCGGCTGTTCACCTCCGACGGCGTCGAGGTGCCCATCGACGTCCCCGCCAACGACGGCTTCTACTACCGCGAATTCTCCAGCCCCGGCGGCTGGGTCACGCTCCAGAATGACCTGTTGACCTATGGCGTCGGGCTCTACTACGAGAACTCCCTCACGGGCTTCCAGGGCTGGCAGAACCGCTCCCTCCCCTTCAACAATTTCCGGGCGATCTTCCCCTTCGCCATCCCCGCCCATGGCACCGTGCGCGCCCGCAGTTACCTGGTCATCGGCGCCCAGGGCACTGTCGCCTCCGAGGCGGCCGCCCTCGACGCCGGCCTGGCCCCGTTCGGCGTCCTCGACGCGCCGGCGCCCGACGCTGCGGTGACCGGGGACACCCTCGCCATCCACGGCTGGGCGCTGGACAACCGCGGCGTGGTCACGATCGAGGCCATCCTCGACGGCGGCGCCCCCGTGGCCCTGACCGCCGGCCAGCCTCGCCCCGACGTGTGCGCGGTGTGGCCCGGCTATCCCGCCTGCCCCGCCGTGGGCTACACGGGCACCCTCGACCTGACGCCCCACTCGTACTGTCACCACCTGCTCGAGATCCGCGCCACCGACGCCGACGGCAACGCCCGCGTCATCGCCCGCCGCCGCTTCTCCCGCGCCCCGTGACCCGAGGGCCAGGGTGAAACGAACGGGGTTGACCCATATACTGGATTGCCGTATTGTGCACGCGCACCGGGGCCGCGGTCCGGGCTGTGCGGGAAAGGCAGTAGTTCCATGGATACCCACGTGTGGTCATTCCTCCTCATCGTCGCGCTTTTCTCCGCTGTGGGCTACTACCTCATGAAGCGCTACGCGGCCTACCACGTCAACAAAAAGACCCAGAAACTGATTGAAGATTTCCGCCGGGAGCAGGGACTCGAGACCGAGGACAAGCCGGTGTCGGTCGTGGAGAAGGAGCTGTTCTCCGACGCGAAGAAGCCCGGCGCGCCGGACACCGACGCCAAGGGGCCCGCTGACAAACAATCCGATTCGGAAAAGGAATAATCCGTTGAGCAGACTCATCGCCTTCGGATCCTCGCAGCCGACGCTCACCGCCCACGCGCTGTACCCGTTCCGCAACCTGTTCCGGGGCAAGGCCCACGAGGGCCCCTACTCCTGGGGCCTGGCCCTCACCCGTCCCCCGGACGAGATCGAGCACAAGCGCCGGCCCATGCAACTGGACGAGCTCGACCTGTTCGAGACCGTCCAGCACTGGCACCCCGAGTACGGCCTGGCCCACATCCAGGTCACCCGCGAACAGCGCGCCCCCGGGGACATCGCCCCGTTCCGCTACCGCAACTGGTTCTTCACCATGCTCGGCGGCAGCTCCCGCCACGCCCTGGTCCGCCAGTGGCTGCAGAGCTCGATCAAGGGCGACCTGCGCTGGAACATCCCCGGCAACACCGAGCAGGAGCTGGTCTTCCACCTGTTCCTGGTCTTCCTCAAGGAGACCTGCCAGCTGGGCGCCTGCGCCCCCGATCCCCGGGCCGTGGCCTCGGCGCTGGCCCAGACCTACCGCAACTGGCGGCAGTTCGCCCGGGACATCGAGGCCGAGTCCATCCCGGCCGTGCTCTCCGTGACCAATGGCCGCTTTCTCATGACCTTCTGCTCCCAGGACGACATCGGCGGCTACCGGCACGTGCAGGGCATACATGACCCATGCCCATACTGCCGCGATCACATCCACCGGGAGGACCGCGAGAACACGCATCCCCTGCTCGAGACCCTGCTGGTCGTCGGGGATCTGGGCACCCGCCCGTCCCAGGTCGGGCTCACCCCCATCCCGCGGGAGACCGTCCTCTTCTACCAGCACGACCACCTCGAGTGGCTCCCCGTGTGAGGTGATGCCCCGACCGGCCCGCTCCCTTCCTTTTGCTGTGCTGGCCCTCTTTGCGGCCATGCTGGCGGTGCGCTTCCTGCCCCCTCCGTGGTGGCAGCGCCTGCTGGGTCCGCTCTTCTTCACCATCGGCCTCTTCGCTTGGATCGGCTTCGGCCACGCGACCGCGCGCTGCCGTCGCGAGTGGGCAAAGCCGTGGCTCATGCTGGCCGGAGCGTGGGCGCTCTTCGCCGTGCTCCGGTGGCAGTTCCCCCCGATCCCGCCGCCGCCGCAGGATCCCTTCGTCGAGAAGCTGCCGGTCCTGCACCTCGACTGGCACACGCTGGTCTTCTCCTGGCTGCCGCTGGCGGCCTTCCTGCAGGCCCTTTCGGACTTTTCGCGACGCTTCGCCGGCGACGTCCTGGTGAAAAACCGCCCCTTCACCGGGCTTTTGGCCCTCGCCGGCGCCTGCGCCGCGCTGCCCGGGGCGGTGCGACCGCTCCCGCCGCTGGACTTCTATCTGATGCTCCCCGTGTGTCTGGTCGCCGTCATCGCTTTTGCGCTGCCCGCGCTTGCACATTCCGGAGACAACCGCTAGAGTTGTTCCGCCTCGCGAGGTGCGACCGACCATGTTCTCTTCCGTGGATCTGTTTTATCTCGACAAGCCGTCCCTGTTCGGCTTCGTCTCCATCCTGCTCGACGTCGGCCTCGTCGCCTTCCTGGTCTACGAGTTCTTCCTGTTCCTGCGCGGCACCCGCGCCAGCCTCATGCTCATGGGCCTGCTGCTCGCCATGGGCGCCATCTGGGGCCTGTCCACCAGCCTGGACCTGTTCACCATCCAGTTCCTGCTGGCCAATTTCCTCAACTACTTCTTCCTCTTCCTGATCATCATCTTCCACGTCGAGATCCGGCGCCTGCTCACCCACGTGGGCAGCGGCATCTCGCTGGTCTCGGCCGGCGACAACGGCTTCGAGACCCTGGACGAGCTGCTCGAGAGCCTCGAGCGCATGTCGGCCATGCGCACGGGGGCCATCATCGTCCTCGAGCGCAGCGCCATCATGGACGACACCGTGTTCTCCGGCGGCGAGGTCATCGACGCGCAGATCTCAAAGGAGTTGATCTGGGCCGTCTTCCACGTCCACAAGGAGAACCCGCTCCACGACGGCGCCATGGTCATCCGCAAGAACCGGATCTACAAGGCCGGCGTCATCCTGCCCATGTCCGACAACAAGCAGCTCGACAGCCGCTACGGGACCCGCCACCGCGCGGCCCTGGGGCTCACCGAGAACACAGACGCCCTCACCATCGTCATCTCCGAGGAGCGGGGCACCATCAGCCTCTGCGACAAGGGCCTGATCGTGCCCATGGAGAACACCATGCGGCTGCGCAACGAGCTCCTGCGCCTGATGCGCAACCAGGGGCTCACCCCAGCCCGCTGGTGGCGCAAGCAGCGCAAGGGCGCGAAAGGTTAGACGGCCGTGCGACGCATCCTCGGCTTGTTCACGCACAACTGGAAACTGAAGGTGTTCTCCCTGCTCATCTCCGTGGGCCTGTTCTACTTCGTGCGCAACGACAAGGACACCGAGGGCACCCTGGTGGTCGAGATCCAGTACACCAACCCGCCCGAGGGGCAGGTCCTGCTCAACGAGCTCGTCCGCTCGGTGAAACTGGGCATCCGCGGCCCCTGGATGGGCGTGCGCAAGTTCGACGGGGAGACCTACCGCGACAAGCTCGTGGTCGACCTCTCGCGCATCCGCGGCGACCGCTACGACCTGGACCCCACGCTGTTCCAGCTCCCCAAGGGAATCCGCGTCACCAGCATCATGCCGCAGTACCTACCGGTGCGCATGGAACAGCGCCTGGAGCGCACGGTGCCGGTCACCCTGAAGATCGACAGCAACCGCAACTTCACGGTCACCGAGACGGCCCTGGAACCCAGCAAGATCAAGCTGGCCGGCCCCAAGTCCGTGGTGCTCTCGTTCCCCACCCTGCCCCTCCCCCCGTACGCGGTGACCCGGGAAGGCACCCAGGAGTTCACCCTCGAGCTGCCCGAGCTGCCCTCCTCGCTCCAGATGACCCCCGCGGTGAAGGAGGTCCGGGTCCGCGTGGTGGTCGAGAAGGCCATCACCTCGCGGCAGTTCTCCCGCATCCCCGTCACGGTCCGGGGCTACAAGGGCAAGTACTCGCTGGAGCCCAAGACCGTGGACGTGACCGTCGAGGGCTCCCGCAAGGGCCTGGCCAACCTGACGCCGGCCTCCATCGTGCCGTACATCGAGGTGGGGCGAAAACCCGCCGAGAAGGAGCTCTACCTGCCGATCCTGCTCCAGAAGCTCCCGGCCGAGTTCCACACCCGGGTCATGCCCACACAGATCAAGATCAAGTTGCTCCCCTGAGGAAGTTCAACTCTTCTCCCCATTGACAACCGCCGCGTTCTGGCGCCTGATCGTCCCCGACGGTTTTAATACCGAAGGAGGTATGTCATGAAAAGACTGGGATTTCTGTTGATGCTGATGGTGTTCGCCGGCGCCGTGGGGTGCCACGGCGAGGAGGACGGGAGCCTGCCGCGGCGGACGGTGCAGAGCGACCTGCCGATCACGAAGGTGGTGCTGTACCAGAACGGGGTGGGGTACATCGAGCGGGCGGGGAAGCTCAAGGGGAGCACGCTGAACCTGCGGATCCGTCACGACCAGGTGAAGGACATCCTGAAGACGCTGACGGTGGTGGACCGCAGCGGGGGGCACGCGGTGAGCATCGCGCTGCCGGTGGAGAAGCGGCGGCTGGAGGCGATGGAGGATCTGCCGCCGCAGGTTCGGACGTCGGGGGGAATTTTGACGATCGCGCAGGCGTTCCGGGGGGCTTCGTGCAAGGTGGAGACGAAGCGCGGGACGTTCGTGGGACGGCTGGTGGGGGTGGAGAACCTGGGGAACGCGAAGGCGAACGAGTACCGGCTGACGATCCTGGAGAGCGGGGGCGTGCTGTCGGTGCACCGGCTGTCGGAGATCCGGGAGTTGAAGGTGATGGATCGGACGCTGACGGTGGGCCTGGAGCGGAGCCTGGACATCGCGCTGGACAAGGGGACGTGGAAGCCTGTGAACCTGACGATCCGGCTGAACCACGGGGGCGAGCACAACCTGGTGGTGAGCTACGTGGTGGAGATGCCGATCTGGAAGCCGGCGTACCGGCTGATCGTGGGGGAGAAGGGTGACAACCTGCTGTTGCAGGGGTGGTCGGTGGTGGACAACCTGAGCGGGGACGAGTGGAACCGCGTGGCGCTGTCGCTGACGGCGGGGACGCCGCTGGCGTTCATGTACGACCTGTACACGCCGCAGGGGGTGCGCCGTCCGGACCTGACGCCGTCGGAGCGGTACGCCGAGCGGCCGCCCGAGCTGGGCGACTCCACCTACGCCGAGGCCGAAGAGGCGCCCGCCGACGAGCCGGCGGCCTACGATAAAAGCGAACTGTCCAGCGATGATGAGGACTACAACGCCCCGCGCTCGGCCCCGGCCGGCGCGGCCATGTACAAAATGCAGCCCGCCAAGCCCGCCGCGCGGCGCGACGGTGCGGGCTACTATCCCATGGAGTCCCGCGTGACCCTCGAGGAGATGCGGGGCTCGTTCAACCGGATGGTGTCGGGGACCTCGGTGGGGAGCCTGTTCCGCTACGACATCGCCGAGCGGGTGAGCGTGCCGGACCGCAGCTCGGCCCTGGTGACGCTGATCAACAAGATGGTGGACGGCAAGGACGTGCTCTATCACATCGTGGAGCAGAGCCAGGACGGGATCCCGTACCGCGCGGTGCGGTTCAAGAACACCTCGGGCTTCGTCCTCGAGAAGGGCCCGATCGCGATCTACAAGGACGGGCAGTTCGTGGGCGAGGCCCTCGGCGGCGTGGTCGAGAAGGACGCGACCTCGTTCGTGCCGTACGCCCGCGAGGGAAAAGTGCTGATCCACCAGGACGTGAAGTGGGAGAACGAGGGTGAGAAGCTGCTCTCGATCATCAACGGGATCATCACGGTGGAGGAGCGCCAGGTGAACATCTTCGAGTACACGGTGACGAACCGGTCCGGCGAGGAGTTCATGCTGTACGTGCGGCGCAACCGGCGGACGAACTGGACGCCGGTGGACTCGAAGGACTTCATCTTCGAGAAGGACTTCTACTTCGTGCCGATCAAGGTGGGCAAGGGGGAGACGAAGTTCAAGATGCGCGAGGAGACGCCGGTTCAGCGGACCTATGGCATCACGTCGTACCGGAGCCGGGAGATCATGCTGGTCCTGATCAAGAGCCCGGAGCTGCGCCCGGACCTGAAGAAGGGCCTCGAAGAAGTGCTGAAGTTGTGGGAGGAGATCCAGGATCTGGCGACGCAGATGGGGACGATCGAGGGGAACCGGCGGATGCTGCGCGAGCAGCAGGACGATCAGGCGCGGAACCTGAAGGTCCTGGGGGACAAGGGGAACAAGGATCTGCGGGACAAGATCGAGAAGAGCCTGGGCGCTTTGGCCGATGACCTCGACAAGCTCAACCGCCGCTGGGTGGAGCTCAACCTGCAGAAGGGCGAGAAGGAACGCCGCCTCCAGATGCTCTTCAAGGCGATCACTTTTAAACGCGAGTAGAGCCGGCGCGGACAGAGTGGACAGAGTGGACAGAGTGGACACAGTGGACAGGCTGTGGGTTTGTAGTACTACGATCTGCACCTGATCAAGGCAAGTCCACCAAGTCCAGAAGACCGCGCCAGCGGTCTTCATGTCCACCAAGTCCAGAAGACCGCGCCAGCGGTCTTCATGTCCACCAAGTCCACCAAGTCCACCAAGTCCGCGTCAGCGGTCTTCATGTCCACTCACCCCTCCAGCAGGCGGGCGGCGAGCTCGAGGGCGTCGACCGGCCAATAGAACTCCGGGCGGGGACGCTGCACGCCGGGGGCGCCGGCGGCGGGGCGGCAGGCGAGGACGGTGTCCACCCACGCCCGGGGGAAGGCGTGAAGCCCGTGCACGGCGCCGAGCAGCGCGCCGACGATGGCGGCGTTGGTGTCGGTGTCGCCGCCCCCGTCGATGGTGCGCACGATGGCCTCCTCGGGGCTCGGCGTGTGCTTCAGGTGGTACAGCGCGTTCTGGAGGGCGATGAGCACCCAGCCCCGCAGGTGCATGAAGTCCTTGGGCGGGGCGAGCTCGGCCAGGTCGAGGACCTCGAGGATGCTGGCGTCGACGTCCAGCTCGGCGGCCCAGTGGCGCAGCTCTGAGAACAGGGTCGGTCCGTCGCAGCCGGTGGCCACCGCGCGGGCGACGGCCATCGCGAACAGTTGGCTCGCCTGCACGCAGACCGGATGCGGGTGGGTGATGCGCGCGTCCTCGGCCGCGAAGCGGGCCACCTCCTCCAGGGTCCGGCGCGCGCCGAAGATGCCCAGCGGGCTGACGCGCATGAGCGCGCCGTTGGCCTGGCTCTGGGGGTTCGGCGCCCCCTGGAGCCCCATGCCCACCGTGCGCCCCACGTCGAAGGGCACCGAGCGAAGCCAACGCACGTACGCCTCGCGCACCTCGTCGGCCGAGAAGGCGCCGCGCCCGACGAGCGTCCGGGCCAGCGCCAGGGCCATCTCGGAGTCGTCCGTGGGCTGGCCGGGCAGCGTGCGCCACACCGGGCTCGGCACGAACGTGCGCACGCCTCCCGGGTGCCGCTCCCGGATGGAGACGGGATCCAGGAACTCCACCTGGCTGCCGAGGGAGTCGCCGGCGAGCTGGCCGATGAGACAACCGCGCGCGCGATCGAGCGGACCGGCGTCGGAGGCGAGGCGGGAGGGATCTGCGGACGGGGCGATGTCGGGTGTGTTGCTCATCACACAAGTAGAACAAAACCGGGGGGGATTACAAGATGATTTTCGAATGCGAAATCGGGTTTCCGGGCTATAGTCTCCGGCTCAGGAGGTCCCCATGAACGGACTGATCTTCGCCTTGGCTCTGTTGTCTTCCCCCGTCGCATCCGAACCGTTCCTTCAGCAGTTGGACCAGGCCGTGTCCGCCGGCGCGCTCACCGCCGAACGACGCCTGACCCTCCTGGAGACGGCGGTGAAGGACCCGGCCTCCCTGCCGTCTCCCTGGCGCGAGGCCCTGGCGCTCCACCCGCTGCGCCCAGAGTCCGCGACGGCGATCCTGGTCGACGCCTTCCAGGCGCGCCAGCGTCTGGGCCAGCGCGCCCTGTATTCCTATCCGGCCGAGCTGCCCAACCTCCTGGATTCCGAGGACTACCCGATCCGTGTCTACTACGACGACGAGCAGGTCCGCGCCCTGGCGCTCTCGGTCCTCGAGGC
>Ga0302247_1001670_pt1 | contig 16457 bp, 15 predicted proteins | sample AAG_UR_Ile_MG_FD_193529 | JGI IMG/M metagenome (GOLD analysis project Ga0302247, IMG submission 193529) | Enriched activated sludge microbial communities from anaerobic digester in WTTP, New Holstein, Wisconsin, United States - AAG_UR_Ile | ecosystem: Engineered > Bioreactor > Anaerobic >...
CCAAACAATACTTATTACACCTATTCTTCTGACGATGGAACTAGTTTTACTGTTTCGGCAATCATGTCTGATACCTATGCTTATTCCTATGATTCCAGTGTTGGCGCTTATGTCTCCTTATCAGCCATCAATGGTGTTTGTGGTTCAGCAAACAAAACTTATTCATTTACTGATACTTCCTATGGTTCTGATACTTTTTGTTCAACTGGAATAACAACTCCAAGCTCTCCTGCTTTCCCTGATCCTGGTAATACAACCAATTGGTCTTGTAATGGCCAGAATGGGGGATCTAATGCTGATTGTTCTGCTTCTCATAACCAAGAGTTTGATGAATATGCCAAAAGACAGCCCATTACCATCAATTCCGCTTCTGCTTTAACAGACTACCAAGTCAAACTAACCATTGCTTACGATTCTGATATGCAAGCTGACTTTGACGATCTAAGATTTTCAACAAACACCGGCACAGTTCTTAATTATTGGCTAGAATCAAAAACAGATTCCACCACTGCCACGATCTGGGTTAAAATCCCAAGCCTTGCTTCTGGCGACAACACCATTTACATGTATTATGCCAATGCTTCTGCTACCACTGCTTCTAATGGGGATAACACCTTTGAGTTCTTTGATGATTTTCTAGGAACAACGTTGGATACGAATAAGTGGAGCAATTCTCTTATTGCTCATAATGGTGGTACCGGAACAATCCAAATATCAAATAGCCAGTTGACGCTCACTCAAACTAAGGCAGCATCATCGGGGATATCTATGCGATCTGCTTCAGCTTTATCATCAGATACTTATACTATTTGGTATAAATGCGATGCACGATCAACCAATGGTCCGTATGGTCAAATGAGAGTGGTATTACACGATTCGACAACTGCTGATCCGGGGGGTTGGGGGTCTTTTTTTTCACAAGATGGCAACGCAGTTGTTTTTAATTCATTATCTACACCTGAAACATATATTACATCTACCCCTGCAATATGGGAGCAACAGGGACGAGTAACAAACCCTACTTTAAAAAAGAACGATGTTATAAAATTAACCTATTCAGGAATACCATCGGCGCCAGCAGGAAAATATATTCGAATATGGGCATATTATACTAATACAACTGAAAAAATTGACTGGATTTTTGTCCGTGACTACATTGCCATTGAACCAACTTCATCTTTTGGTACTGAGCAAAACAATTAAAGGGTTGAAAAATAAGGAAAAATGTATATAATGATTATACGTGGAATCCCAAACCCTATACCTTACGGGTTTGAATAAATAGATATAAAAAATATATGATTAGTATACAAGCTAAAACAAGACAAGGAAAAAAAATAGAACAAGGCAATATTCCAGCTATTTTATATGGGCCAGGCATAGAAAATGTTATGGTTCAAGTAGATAAAAAAGAATTTACAAAAGCTTATGATATTGCCGAAGAAACTTTAATCACTTTAAATTTAGACGGTAAGGAATATTCAGTTTTGATCTATGATACCCAAGAAGATCCTTTAACTTCTGAATTTATCCACATTGATTTTTATCAACCAAACCTTAAAGAAGAAGTTGAAACTGAAATTGAATTGGAAGTAGTTGGCGAGGCTCCGGCAGTAAAAAACCTAGGAGGAACATTGATTACTAATATCAAAGAAATTCATATTAAAGTTCTACCAAAAGATATTCCTAATTCAATCCAAGTTGACGTAAGCGGTTTAAATACTTTTGAAGATTATATTCTAGTAAAAGATTTAAAAATTCCAGCTGGAGTAAAAGTTATGGACAAGCCAGAAGAAATAGTAATCCAAGTTACTGAGCCGGAAAATGTTGATGAAGAACTTTCAAAGCCAATTGATGGAAAAATTCCAGAGCCAGTAGTTGAAGCCGAAGAAGCAAAAGAAGAAAAGAAAGAAGAAGTAAAAGAATAAACACTTTTAATCTTTCAATGTTTAAAAAAATTCTTTTAAAATTTTTAAATCGAAATATTTTTTTAAGCCTTTTAATAACAGGAATAATTTTTCCTGTTATTTTAGTTCAAGCATACGATCCAGCTGTTATTTGTGAATCTGGAGATTGGCAAAGCGAATGTAATAATTTAAGCAAAGAAGAATGCCAAGCACTTTGTAATCAATGTTTGGAATATTTTAATGATCAAGCTGCCAAAATCCAACAAGAATTAACTCAAACTGGAGCGGAAAAAAAGACCTTGCAGAATAAAATTGCTTCAATAAATGCGCAAATCAAAAATTTAGATTATCAAATTACTCAATCCCAGCTTTCTATTAAAAGTTTAGGTTTTCAAATTGGAGACACCGAGCAATCAATTACTAAGACCATTTCGGCTATTGATTTACAAAAAGAAAAAATGGGAGAAATTCTTCGCGCAGTTCAAAAAGAAAATAAAAAATCATTTGTTGAAATTATGGTTACCAGCGAAAGCTTGTCTGAATTTTTTGACAATATGATTTATTTTGAAACTTTAGATGCAAAAAATAATGAAGTTTTAAGCAACTACATGGAGTTGCAAGGAAACTTAGAAACAAAAAAAGTAAACCTAGAACAAGAAACAGAAGAATTGAAAAATATTGTTATTGTTCAAGGAATGCAAAAAGCTAGTAGTGCGGCAGCCAAAAAAGATCAAGAATATTATCTTGGTTTGACCGAAGCCCAATATCAAGCTCAATTAAAAGAAAAAGAAAATATTGAGAAAAAAGCAGCGGAAATAAGTAAACGATTGTTCGAATTAGTGGGTGAGAAAAGCGAAGGAATTGAATTTGGAGAAGCAGTAAAATTAGCCCAATATGCAGAAAGCATTACCGGAGTGAGAGCAGCTTTTATTTTAGCTATTATTCATCAAGAATCTTATAAAGATCAAAAATTTGGAGGTAATGTTGGCCAGTGTTATGTAACTAATTTTACTACTGGAAATGGTACAGACTTGAAAGGTAATGCTAAAATTAGAGTAATGAATCCAACCAGAGATGTTCCAATATTTTTACAAATTGTCGCAAAATTAGGATTTGATCCTCAAAAAACATCTGTTTCCTGCTGGATTCCAATGTATTCAAAAGGATCGCCTTATGGCTGGGGAGGAGCAATGGGTCCGGCACAATTTATTCCAAAAACTTGGGATGCTTATGACGAAAAAATTTCATCTATCACTGGAAAACCAGCCAACCCTTGGTCTATCAACGATGCTTTTCTTGGTTCTGCTTTATTATTAAAAGATAACGGAGCTTTGACTAATGAGCGCACAGCCGCTTGTCGATATTATGCTGGCTCTTGCACCACAGCTGGTTCAAGCTATGCCAGTAGTGTAATGAAAAAAGCAGCTGATTATCAAGATGATTTGGATGTTTTAAAACAAGCTCAACAATAAATTGAAAAAAACAGGACACAGTTCCTGTTTTTGAATATAAAAAAAGAAACAGATTTTTTCTGTTCTTAAGAATGCGTTAGCCCGGATTTGCACCGGAATTTCTTGCTTGTAAACAAGGGTTCTTCGTTAAACTACCAACGCTTAATTTTTACTAAATCAACTTTAAAGAAAAAATTATAATTTGTCAAATTTAAAACAAGCCAAAGCTTGTTTTTAAAAAATCAGGAATTTGGAGTAAATTTTTCCAAAGTCCAAACCATTGATGTTTTTCCTTCGATTTTTTGTTCCAAGCGAATCAATCCTTTGCCATTGGCATACCACATGTCTTCGGTAAAGAATTTTGCTAGCTCCGAAGAATCTTCACCAGCTTTTACTTCTCTGATAAAATGCAGACAGGGAGCTCCCTGATATCCAGGGACATTATAATCAACACTATCAAACAGAGTAGAGTCAGTATTTGTTCCAGTACTGATAGCTATTCCTGGTTCATCGGCAAAGAAAATAATTCTTAGCGAGTGTCCGTCTTCTTGGCCCCATCCACCCCATGGATTATGAGGAGCGCTGATTGAGTTAGGAGAATAAGTTACTACTTGATTAACCAGGAATCGATCTTCAAAAGGTGCCCAGAATATTCCAGTAATATCATCGTCAAAGATACGCAGACTGTCTTTCAAAATTTCTAATTCAACTCCTTTGGCGATTTGGAACGGTCCTTGCTTGGGGGCTGAGCCTTTTACCCTTAAAGATAATTCATATGTTTTTCCAGGCTCTGCTTTGTAATAGATTCCTCTGACAGACTGTCGTATGGAGTTTTCTGAATCAATGGGCCAAGACAGTTCTTGATAGAACAGGGGAGTGTTTTCGTAGACTTGGATTTTATAATCCCATTGATTTCCAGGCGCCATGGGGAAATAATCTTTGGGGTTTTCCGAAGGAGGAAGACCTGTGCCTGAATCAGTGATGCATCCAGCCATAATGGCAAAACAAGCCAGAATAGCTGCTAGAATCAAAACAAATGGCAATTTTTTATCCATTTTTGTTTCCTTGCCCTGATTTTGGAAAAGGGCTGATTAAGATTTAGCATTTTATTTTTTTAAAAGCAAGTAAATTTTAAAACAAAAAACAAGGAAGTTGTCCTTGTTTTTTAAAAATAAAAATATTTTATTTTAGGGCCTCGTTTGTTTTATCAATCATTTTTTCTATTTTTCCATTCATCATTCCTTCAATATCATGCCAGTTTTTATTAATTCTGTGATCGGTAATTCTGTCTTGAGGGAAATTATAGGTTTTTATTTTTTCTTCCCGGCCGGCTGATCCTATTTGAGATCGTCTGGCGCCAATAACTTTATCTTCTAGTTCTTTTTGTTGTTTTTGTAATAATCGAGCAGCCAAGACAGACATGGCATTTTCTTTATTTTGTAAAAGGCTTCGTTCGGCGTGAGATTCTACCACTGTGCCGGTAGGAATATGAACAATTCTGATCGAAGTCATTCTTTTATTTACATATTGTCCTCCTGCGCCTCCAGCCTTGCAAGTTTCTTGGCGAATATCTTGAGGGCGAATATTTATTTCCGTTGATTTTGGCTTGGCCAACACGGCAACAGTAGCAGTAGAAGTGTGAACTCTTCCTGATTTTTCGGTTTTTGGAATTCGTTGAACTCGATGAACACCAGCTTCATTTTTTAATTTTGCGTAAGCGTCTTGACCTTTAATTTCAAAAATAACCTCTTTAATTCCATTAATATCAGTTTGTTTTATATCAAAAGTATCCACTTGCCATCCTTGATTTGAAGCATAGCGTGAGTACATTCGATAAAGGTCATTAGCAAAAAGAGCCGCTTCTTCTCCTCCGACGCCGGCTCTTATTTCCATAATAACCGCATTTATCTTTTGATTTTCTTCAGACATAAATCAAATTAAAATACAAATTATTTTTCTTTTTTTGTTCGAGTTTTTTTAACAGGTTTTTCCTTTTTTTTCGAAAGCCTTTCTTTGAATTTTTGAACTCGGCCAATTTTATCAGAGCTTCTTTCTTTGCCTGTATAAAAAGGATGGCAAGCAGAACAAATTTCTACTTCCATATTTTCAACCGTAGAGCCGATTTCATAAATTGCACCGCAAGCGCAATGAATTTTGGCTTTTTCAAAATATTTTGGATGAATTTCTTTTTTCATAAATCTGATTATTTTTTAATAATTAAGGTATAGCAAAAAAAGTGTTTGAAATCAAGGGGGAAGGAAAATTTATCAAATTAATATTTGAATATCTTTCGGGGTTGCCTTTAATTTTTAATTATGTTATATATTTAATTGCATCAAAAATTGATGCTTTAATTTGTTTAATAATAAAAAATAATAATAAAAAAGCCGGACTGTTCGGCAAATAAAAAAATGGAAGAAACAAAAACAGACGTAAAGACTAAATACGATCTTTCAATTGACGAAATGATCAAGGCTGGTCTTGGGTTTGGACATGAAAAATCCAAACTTCATCCTAAAATGAAGCCCTATATCGCTAAACAAAAAGATAAAGTTTATTTGATTGACCTAGACGAAACCATCAAAATGATGGAAAAAGTTCTTGATTTGGTCGTTCAAAATAGAATTGCTGGTAAAAGTATCCTTTTTGTAGGCACTAAGGTAGCAACCAGAAACTTAATTAAACAAGTAGCTGAAGAGACAAAATCACCATATGTAAGCCAAAGATGGATTGGGGGAACATTTACTAATTTTAAAGAAATTAGAAAAAGAATTAACTATTTTAAAGATTTAGAAGCAAAAACAAAAGAAATTGATTTTGCAAAAAAATACGTTAAAAAAGAACGTTTAACCATGGCGAAAGAATTGGAAAGAATGGATCTTAAATTCCACGGAATAAAAGATATGGAGGAATTGCCAGGATTGATGTTTGTAATGGATATTGAAAGAGATATTATTGCCATTGAAGAAGCTAGAAAAACAGGAGTAAAAATAATTGCTATTGCAGACACAAATGTCGATCCTACATTAGTTGATTATCCTATTCCAGGAAATGATGACGCATATACTTCGGTTCAATATATTTTGGACAAAATCAGACAAGTTTTGGTTAAAGAATAATAATTTTTAAATTTAAAACTATGGCAGATTTAGATTTGCTAAAAAAACTTCGCGAAGAAACTTTAATTTCTCTCGCTGAATGTAAAAAAGCCTTGGAAGAGTCAAATAATGATTTTGAAAAAGCAAAAGAAATTTTGAAAAAAAGGGGAGCAGCAGTTGCTTTAAAAAAAGCTGAACGAGAAGCTGGTGTAGGTATTGTGCATACCTATGTTCATTCTAATAAAAAATTAGGAGTAATGATTTATCTTGCTTGTGAAACAGATTTTGTTTCCCGTTCTGATGATTTTGAAAATTTAGCCCATGAAATATGCCTGCAGATTGCTTCAATGAAACCAGATTATGTAAAAGAAGACGAGATTCCTGATCAAGACTTAAAAGAAAAAACAGAAATTTTTACTGCTCAAGCTGCGGAAATGGGAAAAAGTGCAGAAATAGCAGAAGGGATTATAAAAGGAAAATTAGAAAAATTTAAAAAAGAAACTTGTTTGATTTCTCAACCTTGGATTAAAGACGACAGTAAAACGATTAAGGATTTGATAAATGAATATATTGCGAAAGTTGGAGAAAATATTTTAGTCAAAAAATTCGTAATTTATGAATTTTGAAATATTGGCAGGATCGCTTTTGGTAATAAGTTTTTTATTTCTTGTTTGGATTGTTTCAAAAAAAACTTCAGAATTAAAAAATTTACCGCCCAAAGAAAATATTATTCCTGTTAAAAAAATAAAAGAAAAAATCAAGCAAAAAGCAACGATTTATTGGAAAGGAGGGATTCCTAATTTTTATGATTTTTTACAAAAAACAATTCTTAAAATGAGAGAGTTTTTTATCAAGGCTGATAATAAAATGTTAAATTTGCTTTTAAGCTTGAAAGAAAAAACCGATAAAAGCAAAACAGATTTTGATGACTATTGGAAGGATATCAAATCAACCTTGCGAAACAAAGAAAAAAAGATAGAATCAAAAACAAATCAAGAACAATTTGAAAAACAAGAAAACAGAGAACAAGAAAAAGTAGAATCAGAACAAAATCAAAATCAAGATAAAAACAAAGAAAATAATACGCCGGCATAGCTCAGTGGTAGAGCAACTGTTTTGTAAACAGTAGGTCGGGGGTTCGAATCCGTCTGCCGGCTCCAATCTGTATTCTAAACCCACCCTTGCGGGTGGGTTTTAGAATACAGTTATTAGGGAACTGATAGACGGATTCGAAGCTTTTGCCTCGACGGAGGCAAAAGCCGGCCCTGATAATTTTTCACCAGAAAAATTAGAAGGGCGAATCCGTCAACATTTGGATTCGAAGCCGCAGGCGCTCCGCCAGTTGGCGGAGGCGCCGAGGCCGGCCTGAGTGCAATTTCACCAGAAATTGACACGAAGGCGAATCCGCCTTTTGTTCCCGCTTTTGCGGGTTTTGTGTTTTACCGGCAGACGGATTCGAAGCTTTTGCCTCGACGGAGGCAAAAGCGGGCCCTGAAGATTTTTTAGCAAAAAAATCTGAAGGGCGAATCCGTCTGCCGTATAATTTGACCAATTGTCTAAACTACGTTATTTTATAAAAAGTTAATTGGTGGTTATTTTGAAAAAAACAAAAGCCATAGTCGTTGACTATGAAGGTTGTTTGACAAAACCTTTTGCCAAACAAGGCATTGAAAAGTGTTGTGAAAAATTTGGAATAAGCCCCAAAAAAATTATTCCAATCATCAAAGATCCCTTCTTAGAAGATTATCTTTCTCCAGAAATGGTGGCTGATTGTCATCAAATCTTTCGGGAAGAAATTGAAAACGCTGAGCCCGATTCAAATGTGCTTGAGGTGCTGCGCTATTGTCAAAGCAAAAATTACGAAATCTTTGTTTCGTCAAATGGATTTGCTGACAGCATCGAAAGGGCTTTAAAAAAACCAAAATTTTCTGGACTAAACATTGTTTTGGTTTTTGGCCGGGAAGATGGCTCCAAGAAAGAGCACATTGAAAAAATCAGAAGGATTTACGATTTAGACGACATTATCGTTTTTGGAGACGACCCAACTGATTTTAATAATAATAGTTTTAGGGTTGCCCTTAATCCAAGCGGTAAAAACCAGGAACGATTTTTACCCGGAACAGTTGATTTAATCATCAACAGCCCTTTGACTATTTCTTTGGTTAAAAGTTTTATCCATTGAAATTATTTACAACAAGGAAACTTGTTGTATTTTTTATTGATTAATTTTCATTTTAAAGATAAAATAAAGATATGAAAAAAATTTTAAATTTGTGTTTTTTAATTGAAAACAATAAAATTCTTTTAGGCTTGAAAAAAAGAGGCTGGGGCGAAGGGAGGTGGAACGGATTTGGAGGAAAAGTTGAGCCAGAGGAAACAATCGAAGAATCGGCAAAAAGGGAAATTTTTGAAGAGTGTGGAATTATGGCAGACAATCTTGAAAAAAAAGGAGTGTTAGAATTTACATATTTGGATACTGGAAAAATCATGGAAGTCCATATTTTTAAAATTTTAGAATATTCTGGAAATATAAAAGAAACTGAAGAAATGAAGCCACAATGGTTTGAAATCATTGATATTCCTTTTTCTCAAATGTGGCCCGATGATTTATATTGGCTTCCATTATTTTTAAAAGATAAAAAATTTGAAGGAGAGTTTTTATTTAATGATATAAACACCATTAAAAGCCATAATTTAAACTTGAAAGAATAAAGCTGTTCAGCTAAAATAGCTTTTTAAAAAGGGTTGACAAATGATAAGTTCCAAGCTAACATTGTCTTTGTCTAAAATAGTTTTTTGAAAACTAAATAGTTAAATTTATTTTAACAGCAATCATCATATTTTAAGCATTAATAGTTTTAGGAATATCTAAAATCTATCGTAAGTTTTTTAGAGTTGTTCCGCTATTCTTTTTTTGAATTGAATTTCTCAATTTAATTTTTATTGAGAGTTTGATCCTAGCTCAGGATGAACGCTGGCGACGTGGATAAGGCATGCAAGTCGAACGGCTGTAGTAATACAGCAGTGGCGAAAGGGTTAGTAACGCGTAGATATCAACCCTCTACTCGGGCATAGCTTGGAGAAATCCAAGATAATTCCCGATGGTCCGGAAACGGTAAAGGTTTACTCCGGTAGAGGATGAGTCTGCGTCCTATCAGCTAGTTGGTGAGGTAATGGCTCACCAAGGCAATGACGGGTAGGCGGAGTGAGAGCTTGGCCGCCAACAATGGCACTGAGACACGGGCCATACTCCTACGGGAGGCAGCAGTCGAGAATATTGCACAATGGGCGCAAGCCTGATGCAGCGACGTCGCGTGTGGGATTAAGATCTTCGGATTGTAAACCACTTTTCTATGGGAAGAATTTTCTGACGGTACCATAGGAATAAGGGGTGACTAAACTCGTGCCAGCAGTAGCGGTAATACGAGTGCCCCGAGCGTTATCCGGATTAACTGGGCGTAAAGGGTCTGTAGGCTGTTTATTAAGTTCTTCGTTAAATCTCCAGGGCTCAACCTTGGAACTGCGGGGAAAACTGGTAAACTAGAGGATGTTAGAGGTTTATGGAACACTTGGTGGAGGGGTGAAATCCGTTGATATCAAGTGGAACACCAAAAGCGAAGGCAATAAACTGGGACAGTCCTGACGCTGAAAGACGAAAGCATGGGGATAGAAAAGGATTAGATACCCTTGTATTCCATGCCCTAAACGATGAACACTAGCTATTGTAAGTGTCGACCCTTGCAGTGGCGAAGCTAACGCGTTAAGTGTTCCGCCTGGGAAGTACGGCCGCAAGGCTAAAACTCAAAGGAATAGACGGGGACCTACACAAGCGGTGGATCACGTGGCTTAATTCGACAATAAGCGAGGAACCTTACCAGGGCTTGACAAGGTAGTGAAAGCTATAAGAAATTATAGCCCACCCACAAGGACACTACCCCAGGTGCTGCATGGTTGTCGTCAGCAGGTGGCTTGAGTTGCTCCCTTAAATGGGGTAACCTGCGCAACCCTTGCTCTATGTTTTATATGTCATAGAGGACTGCCCGGGACAACCGGGAGGAAGGTGAGGATGACGCCAAATCAGCATGGCCTTTTGATGCCCTGGGCTGCACACGTGATACAATGGAACTGACAAAGGGTCGCCAAGCCGTAAGGCGGAGCCAATCCCATCAAACAGTTCCCCAATTCGGATTGAGGTCTGAAACCCGACCTCATGAAGCCGGAATCGCTAGTAACCGCAGATCAGCCACGCTGCGGTGAATATGTCCCTGGGTCTTGTACTCACCGCCCGTCACGTCAAGCGAGTTGGGAATGCCCGAAGTTTCATTTATGGACCTAAGGCAGGCTCAATGAGAGGGACGAAGTCGTAACAAGGCACGGGTAGCGGAAGCTGCTCGTGGATCATTTATTTTTTTTAAAGTTGTCGATTATGATTAATTCGCGAGTGATCACTGAATTAATCATAGGGCTATGGCGCGCTTGCCTTTAAAAGCGAGCCAATAGCGGAACAGCTCTAAGAAACTAACTTAATCTTAAAATATCTCATGAAAACTAAAAGCCCTTTCCAATATCGGGTTTTTCGGTCTTTATACAAAAAGGCTGCTTTTGCTATGTGCAAGGAATGTTCTAATTTTATCGATTTAAAATCAAAAATTCTTGATTTTGGATGTGGCTCAGGAACAATTGGCAATGAATTTAAAAATTATTTTCAGGCTGATATTTTAGGAATCGATATTATTGATAATAGAGTAGAGGACATTCCCTTTAAAAAATATGACGGAAAAGATATTACTTTTTTATCAGACAATTCTTTCGATGTTGTTTTGATTAATTACGTTTTACATCATACTCCTGATCCAGTAAAAGCCTTGGAGCAAGCCTGTTCAAAATCAAAAAAAAGAATTATTATTTATGAAAATTTACCCGAAGGGTTTTTTTCCAAGATTTTTTGCCGATTGCACGGAATTTCTTTTGGTGTAATTTTTCAAAAGAATTTTATTTCTGGAAAGTTTTTAACCGAAAAAGAGTGGCAAAAAGCATTTCAGGATTTGAATTTGAAATTAATTTATGCTAAAACTAAACCTGGATTAAGTTTAATGAAAACAAAATTATTTGTTTTAGAAAAGGGTGTGTAGCTCAGCTGGTTAGAGCGCGTCACTGATAATGACGAGGTCCCTGGTTCGAGTCCAGGCATACCCACATAGGTTAATGTATAGACCTACTCCAAAAGGAGTTGGTCTATACATTTACTTATATATTTTTGGGTATGCCTGGACTCGAAGCCGCAGCGCTGGCGAGCGCGAGGCCGGCCTGAGCGCAACTTCACCAGAAGTTGACGCGAAGGCGAGTCCAATAAAAATTTTTCAGCAGAAAAATATTTTATGGCGAGTCCAATAGTTAAACGTGAAAGCGATTCAAAATATATTACGGGCCCATAGCGCAGTTGGTAGCGCGCCTCTTTTGCAAAGAGGAGGTCAGGAGTTCGAATCTCCTTGGGTCCACAATTGATAATAAAAAATATCCATAAATTTTTATGGGTATTTTTATTATCAAATTGGGAGATTCGAACTAAAAGCGATAGGCTAAAAGATAATTGTGGCGGATAATTCCAGCCATTTTTATTTGACTTTTGATTCTAAGCTGTTATATTTTGTTTAGTAAATTACCAAGAGGGAAATTGTGAAAATCTGCCTGACAAAAGTAACAAAAGCAATTTTTACTGGATCAAGCAAAAAATTTATAAGAATTAAATTTTTTGACAATTCCAAAGTAAAAATTAGAACCGACACTTTAAACATTAAGTGGGTTGAATCGAAAATCGAAGCCTTGATTTTACAGAATGAATCTGAAAATCTGATTGCTTTTGCTCTATGCAAATCTTTTTCCCATAATCAAGGAGCGCTTTCTGCTAATGGCCCGTTTTGTGCTTTTGTTCCAGGGAAAAAAGAAATTTTTATTCAGAATTTCAGTGGAGGAACAAATGATTTTAAGCAATGGCTGTCTGAATACCTTGAGATTATTGATCAAAGATCTGGTTAAGAAAAGCGAGAAAAATCGCTTTTTTTAAATTTTAATTTTTATTTTTTAATAATTTTTGTTATAATAAAAAAAGAAAAATTATTATGCCAAAAACATTAAAGCGATTGCTTATTATTTTTATTATCTTTGTTATATCTATTGGGGCTTGGGCTTATTCTCGAGCGAATAATTCAGATATTATTTTTGGAGAATACGAAAAAAGTCCAGAGGTTTTTGTTTCTGACAATAATTACGCTTTTACTTATAAAGATGATAATGACCGCTCTTTTGTTTGTATAAATAAAAATATTTACGGGCCTTATAATGACGCAAAAATAACTTCTTTGGCTAATCAAAAATTTGGATTTGTATATGCTGGGCTAGATTATAATGACTGGTATATTAACATCAACGATGATATTTTTGGCCCCTATCAAAAAGCAGGCGAAGTTTCGGTTTCTAATAATAGTTTTGGATTTTCTTACCAGCAAGATAATCAATGGTATGTGAATATTAAAAATAATATTTATGGCCCCTTTCCTTTAATCAAAAATGTGGCAGTTTCTGATAATAATTTTATTTTTGTTTACCAAGAAAACAATCAAGATTATCTTTTTATTAATAATCAAACTCGGCAGGCCCCGGGAATTATTGAAAAAGTTTTTGCCAATCAAAATGGTGTAAGTTATGTATATGTTTTGGGCGGAGAAAAATATGTTTATTTTAATAATCGAACTTATGGATCTTTCAATGTATCGTCTCCAGTTTTTTTGTTTGAAAATGGATTTGCTTTTTGGTATCTTGACCAAGGAAATGTTTGGATAAATTTTAACGGCGTGGTTATGGGCCCGTATGAATCAGTAAGTATTTTAAAAAATAGCCAAGATATGGCTTTTTATTATAAAAAAAGCGAAAACAAAAATTATTTTATTTCCACTAGCACTAAAGCTTCCGGTCCTTATAAATATGATTTTGCTAAAGGATCGGCGTCTCAAAAGAAAATTGGGCTTGCTTATATGAAAGGAAATAGCTGGCAAGTTGTAATTATGCCTTTAAAATAAAAAAATTTATGAAAATTAAAAAATATTTTTTAACCATTTCTTTATTTTTATTTTTTATTGCTTCTGAGTGTTTTGCTTCTTCACCAGTATTTTTAACTTACCCTCAAGGCAACGAAACTTTTATTAAAGACAATGATTATTCTTTAACTTGGGATTACGAAAAACCAATGAAGGGAAATATTGTTATTGATTTAATTTATGAAGTTCCAGGCACAAAAACAATCAAAACTTGCAATTTAGGCAGAGCGCCTATTCAAGATAAAAAATTAATATTTAATTTAGGTAAATTGCCTAAATGCGCTGATCTTTTAATTCATAAAGGATCTTATCGAATCTTTTTGCATTCTGCGGTCTATTATCAAGATACTGGCTATTATGTTGATTTAAATATAAAAAGCAATCAATTTACGATTCGTTTTAATTCCGATGATATTTGCGGATTAGCAAGTAAAGAAGGTTCGGCAGTTTTGCCAAGTAAAAATTTATGCAATTATGGCAATTTAACTAGCAATGTTTCTGCTTTTAATGAACAGAATATTAATGATGGCCAATGGCATTGGACTTGTAATAATATTTTTTGTTCAGCTGATGACTTGAACAAAAATTTAAAATTAAAATTTAAAGCCACAGAAATAATAAATTTTACTGGAGAACTAAACAATCCAGATTCTTTAGAGTATTGGACTGAGGGCGTTTGTAGTCTTTTTGTGGTACCAGCTGGATATGATTTGATTTCTTGCGAAGAACAGTCTTTGGGTGATTTTACTAAACACGGCGGAAAAATTGATTCTTTGGTTATAAAAATAAAAATAAAAAAGCCTGTTTTGTGTGTTCAGGCCTATTTGCCTGTTTGCGGCAAAAACGGCAAGACTTATTTAAACGATTGTTATGCTTCAAAAGAAGGAGTAGAAATACTTCATAATGGTGGCTGCACTTTAAAAATAGACGGCATTTGTGGTTCAGCCGATAAAGGATCTTTTAGTGAAAAGCCGTCAATTAATTTATGCCGATCAGGAATTGCTTCTGCAGTTAGTAAATATTCTCCTTGGAATTGGACTTGCGAGGGAATTAATGGGGGAATAACAGACAAATGTTCGGCTTCTGAATTGGTTTCAAAAAAACAAAAATTAAATTCTTCTGTTTCAGATTTAAGCAAAATGAGCAGAGCGGAATTATTGGAAATTCTGTTAAAATTATTAGCCCTAAAAGGAAATTAATTTTAACTGTTGATAACTTTATTCCTCGATAATTGATTTTATGGTATATTTTATTAAGAGAATCATATTATAAATTAATGTTTCACTACCTTCTTTTTTGTCTAATTGTTCAAAACAATGAAATAAAAAAAGGGGAGTGTGATTCAAAAATATGTTTCAAGATTGGTCAATTATAACCGCCCAAGGGGTTCAATCATCTTGGGAAAGCATTTTGCTTTTTTTGCCTAAATTTTTAGGCGCAGTTATTATTTTTATTATCGGCTGGATTATTGCTATTTGGCTGGGAAAAATAGTTTCTACTGTTTTAGAAAAAATAAAATTTAATGATATTTTTTCCGGAACAGGTTGGAAAAATGCTTTTGAAAAAGCAGAAATAAATATTACGCCCTCTGATTTTATCGGAGCGATTGTTAAATGGGTCTTGGTAATTATTTCTTTGATGATTGCTACTGATATTTTGGAATGGCTAGCTTTCTCTTTGTTATTAAATCAAATTATAACATGGGTTCCAAACTTAATAGTGGCAATTGCAATTTTAATCGTGGCAATTATTATTGCTGATATCTTGGAAAAAATGGTTAAAGCCAGTGCCCAAAAAATGGGAGTAAACTTTGTTAATTATCTTGGATTAGGCATTAAATGGGCTATTTATATCTTTGCTATTTTAGCTGCTTTGTTGCAGATTGGAGTAGCATCGGCCATTGTTAATACTTTAATTATTGGTTTTGTGGCTATGTTTGCTTTGGCTTTTGGATTATCTTTTGGATTAGGAGGAAAAGATATGGCTGCTCGCTTGTTAGAAGATTGGCGAAACAAAATGACCAAATAAAATAAAGATATTTTTGATAATAAAAACCCGTTTTGAAAAGAGCAGGTTTTTAATTTAGAGACTTAATTATAACCAATCAAAGAATGTTTTGGGCTTGATTGAATGTTTGGGGGCTTGATTGAATGTTTGGGAGTTTAACTCCCAAACATGAGCCTTGAAAGAATGTTTAGGGCTTGATTATAATCAATCAAGGGCGGAGGAGTTCCGCCGGCTGGCGGAGAGCGCGAGCCAGGCCTAAATAAAATTTTAACAGAATGTTTAGGGGGTAACCCCCTAAACATGAGCGAGTAAATAATGTTTGGGAGTTAAACTCCCAAACATTCTTATTTCCAATCCTCCTAGTTTTTGGTATAATATCTTCAAGAAAAAAAACAATTTTAAGAAAAACAATTTTAAACAAATGAAATCCAAGCGTCTTATTGCTTTTACTCTAATCGAGCTCTTAGTAGTTATTGCTATTGTTGGCATTCTTTCAGGCTTTGTCTTGGTTTCTTTGAATTCAGCCACTGATTCTGCCAAAGACGTGAAAACAAAGAATGACTTGGCGGCTATCTCTCGAGCAATCCTCACTTATCATGCCCTGAACAATGCTTATCCAATTGAAGAAACTCCTTGCAGTATTGGCGACGGAACTTGCTTAAACGAGCTTGTTCCTAACCATATCCAATCCTTTCCTCTTGATTTCAACAACACCCGATATCAGTATTCTTCAGACGGAACCAGCTATACGCTCACCGGAAACTTAACCAATGAACGAGTCTTGACTTATGACTCTGAAACCGGATTCAGTGAATCAGACGCTGAACAAGGTTTACCTGGATATGCCAAAAGACAGCCCATTACCATCAATTCCGCTTCTGCTTTAACTGATTATCAAGT
>Ga0302247_1001672_pt1 | contig 16453 bp, 7 predicted proteins | sample AAG_UR_Ile_MG_FD_193529 | JGI IMG/M metagenome (GOLD analysis project Ga0302247, IMG submission 193529) | Enriched activated sludge microbial communities from anaerobic digester in WTTP, New Holstein, Wisconsin, United States - AAG_UR_Ile | ecosystem: Engineered > Bioreactor > Anaerobic >...
CGTCCGGCCAGCCCCGCGTCCCGGGAGGAGTCCGCCCCGGTGGCCGCGCCCCCACCTCCCGCCCCGGTCGCGCCCGCCCCGGCCCAGATCGAGATTGCCGACCCCGCGGTCGCGTATCCGGTGCCGGACCCCGGCCACCTCACCGACTTCGGGCAGGCCTTCCTCGCCAGGCCCCAGGAGGAGCGCATCGCCCACTGGGAGCGCTACGCCGAACGGTTCGAGGGAACCGCCGAGAAGGCCCGTCACTATCACGAGGCCGGCTTCCTGTACGAGACGGGGGGAAACCTGGGCCCGGCCATCAAGCTCTACGCACGGGCGGTCGATCTGAACCCGCACCTGGCGCCGAACCTGTGGCACATCCGTCGGTTTCTTTTCCTCCGGGGCATGCTCGAGAAGGTGCGCCCCCTGATGCTCGTCGAGCTGCAGAAGTGCGCCCCGGCCGACCGCTATCCCCTCCAGTACTGGTCAGGCTTCCTGGCTGAATGCCTGCAGCAGGGAACGGCCGCCGCCGAGGCCTACGGGGCCGCCCTGCTCGAGAAGCCCGATCACCTGCCCTCCCGCCTGGCCCTCTGGCGGCTGGCCACCATCTCCGGCGACAACCAGGCCGCCCTCGAGCACTGCGTGCGGCTCGCCGAACAGGTCGGCGATCCCGAGTTCCGCGTCGCGCTGAGCATGTGCGCCGCCCAGTTGCACGAGCGGATGGGGGACCCGGCCGCCGCGGTGCGGCTGTACGAGGACGCGGTCTCCCTGACCGAGGAGCACGCCCCCGTGATCTGGCAGACCCTCGCCCGGCTGTGCAGCGACGATGCGGACGCGCTCACCGACGTGCTGGACCGCCACGGGGCCTGGCTGCGGCTGATCAACGAGGGGGACGAGGCCGCCGCCCTGCACCTGGAGGCCTCCGTGCTCCGGGAGCGCGACGGGGGAGACCCCGGGCGGGCCTTCGAGCTCCTCGAGGGCCAGGGGCTGGACCATCCGCTGGTCACCGGACGCCTGCTCGACCTGGCCTGGCGCAACGGCAACTGGGAGTTCCTCGCCAGCCACCACGAGGCGGTCCGGACGTTCGAGACCGCCCTCGCCGCCGTGCGCACCGGCCGGAGCCTGACGTTCCAGGCGGACCACGATCCGCTCGACGCGGTGTGGCTCTCTGACGCCGCCAACCCCGACGCCCACCTGCACGAAAAACTCCCGGCCCCGTGGAACGAGCCCGCCACCTTGGCCGGGCTTCGCCTGCTGTGCGCCTACCGCAGCCGGGAGGCGGCCGACCTGGAGGCCGTGCTCACCACCGGAGCCGCGCCGGCCGAGGCCTGGTGGGCCGCCTACTGGCTGGCCCTGGAACAGGATCCCGAGGCGGCCCGCGCCGTGCTCGGCCGCCTGCGTTCGGAGGTGCCGGACCTGTGGGACGGCTTCTTCCGTCGCGAATGGATCCGGCTGTGCCTGCTTGGACTGTCCAACCCCGCGCAAGCGCGCGCCGCCCTGGCCGCCGAGGAGGACACCCCCGGGCGCCACCTCATGTCCGCCGAGCTGGCCCTCCTGGCCGGAGAACAGGCAGCCGCGGCCGCCGACTTCGAAGCCGCACTCCCCCTGCTCTCGGAGCCGCGCGCCCGGAGACTGGTCGCCCTTCAGGCCGCCCGCGCCCTGCATCAGGCCGGTGATCTGTCCGGCGCACGCAGGATCCTCGACCAGGTCGATCCCGACCCAGAGCTGGTCCCCGTCACCCGCTTTCTCGCCCGCCTCGCCCGGGACAACGAGGCGCTCGTGGCCACCCTCGAGGCCGATGAGGCCCCCGCCGCCCGCCTGGAGGCGGCCCACCTCCGCGCCCGCGCCGACCTGCCGGCCGGGCTCGGCTCCCTCGAGTCCGTCGATGGCCCCGAGGCGCGCTGGATGCGCTTCGAATTGCTCCGCCGCACCGACGACAGCGCCGGCTTGCGCGAGCTCGCCGCATCCCTGGCGGCCGACTATCCCGACGACGCCGCCAACCTGCTCGCCGCCATCGCCATCGAGCTGCGCGACCGCCACGACGAGGACGCCTCCGACCTGATGCGCGTCGCGGTCTCCGCGAGCCCGGGGGACCGCGTGCTCTTCTCGGCCGCCGAGCGCGAGCTCGCCCGCGCCGGCCTGCCCCGCGACATGTGGCACGAGGCCCTGGACGTGGACCTGCCCGAGCTCGACGAGCTCGAGAAGTGGGTCTCCCTGTCCTGGGACGAGAGCGACCCCGAAGCCGCCGCCGGCCTCGCATCCCTGGCCGCCCGCTCCGGCGCGCCCGCCGATCGCATCGCGACCACCTTCCTGGGCTTTCTGGCCCAGCGCGACCGCGACGACCGGCGGATCCTCGAGATCCTGGACCGGGACGGCCTGACCGGCCGCGCCGACTTCCTCCGCTTCTGGAACGCCCCGGACCCCGCCCAGGCCACTTCCGTCCTCTCGCAACCTTTCACGAGGCCCTTCGAGGAGCTCGCCGCGCTCCTCGGCGAATGGACCGGGGATCCCGCCCTGGCCCATCTCCCCTCCCTCAACGCCGAGGGACGGGGCCGGCTCGACGAGGCGCTCCGCCTGCGGCCGTCGGCCGGCTTCACCGTGGGCACCTGCCTGGCCTGCTCGCGCATCGCGCGGGCCATCACCGACGTGCTGCTGCTCTCCGAGGCCGAGTCCCGCCTGGCCCTCCTGCTCCCCGAGGGACACCCCCGCCGGCTCCTCGCCCTGGAGCGGACCGCCGCCGGCGCCTCCCTCTCGGACAAGAACGGGCTGGCCATCCAGGCGGCCTGGCTGCTGTACCGGGACGCCCCGGGAGCCGACGCCCTGCGCCATTGCATCGATTACGCCATCTCCGCTGACGACCGTGAGGCCCTGCGCTTCTTCCTGATCCAGGCGCAGTACCAGATCCCCGATGACGAGCGGATGCAGCTGGCCTCCACGCATCTCGGAGAGTCCGGAGAGGAGCTCGTGGCCATCGAGCCCGACGCGGCCGCCATGCCTGACCTCCTGAAGGCCGACACCGTGATCCCCCTGACCCCCCTGGTCCCGGTGCTCCCCGAGGAGGCCATCACCCAGGAGATGCCCGCGGAGTACTGGATGGAGGACGCCGCCATCCTCCTCGAGCTGGCCCTGTCCGAGCCGGACCCCGACCTCTTCACCGAGGCCGCCGCCCTGTACCTGATGGCACAGGAGACCGGCGCCGCCCAGGGAGCCCTCGACGACGTGACCGAGGACCAACCGGCGCGCGCGCTCCTTCAGCTCGCCATCGCGGCGCGGGCCCGTGACGCCTCCATGGCCTTCCAGGCCGCGAGCCGGCTCGCCGAGCGCGCCGGTGAGCCGCTGCACCAGATCATCGGCGAGCTGGCCCTGCTCCTCGACGAGCCCCTGCCCGCCGAGACCACCCGCGTCCACGCCGGGGCCTGGCGGATCCAGCTCGACGGCATCCTGCGACAAGCCGACTGGGACCACCTGGTGTCCCATTCGGAGAAGTGCCCGGACGATCCCGTCCTGAAGTTCTGCGTCGCCAGGGCGATCCAGGAGCACGACGGCCAGCGGGCCACCGAACTGTACCTGTCCCTGCTCCAGACCGACCTGGTCTTTCCGGCCCTGTTCCAGATCCTGCGGCTGGCCTGGCGCATCGAGAAGAGCATGTTCGTGAAGCCGGCGCTGATCCGGCTCTCCCAGTTGTCCTCCGAGCCCACCGTCGCCATGGAGAAGCTGCGCGCCGGCATGGAGGTGACCGAGCTCCCGGCCCACCCGCTCGTCGTGTTCACCGCCTACCTGCGGGGGCTCGTCCCCGCCCGCGTCCTGTCCGGGCTGGTCGCGTCCCCCGGGCTTCGCGCGCGCCTGCTGACCCAGGCCGCCCTCGAGGCCGGAGAAGACGTCCTGGAAGAGCTGGCCGGGCTCGACCCGGGCACCCCCGAACTCGAGATGATCCGCCGGCTGAGCGCCCAGGTCCTCGAACCCGAGGCCCTGCTCGAGGCCGAGAAGGCCTCTCCCATCGCCTCCCCCGTGCTGGCCTGGTGGCTGGGGACGACCCCGGAGACCCTCCCGGACCCGCTCCCCGACTACTACCGCCTCGAGGCCATCCGTCTGCGGGCCGCCTGGGACGACACCACCGGCCTTTTGCCCGCCGAGGTGGGCGCGGCCTGCGAGACGATGGCCCGGCTCGCCTTCCTCGAACGCGGGCAGGATCCCGCCATGGACCGGCTGCTGGCCTTCGCCAGGAAGGACGGCGACCGCCTGGACGCGCTGCGGGCGGAACGGGACGGCGAGGGCGCAGGCGGCGTTCTCTCCGCCATGGGTAGCCCTGCCGGGTTCGGCGCCCTGTTGCTGGATCCCGAGGCCCGACCCGGCGCTGCCGACGCCTGGATCCTCGCCTGTCACCGGCGGGAGCAGGGCGGTGAGACCGCCGCCGCCGCGTGGGAGCCCGCCCTCTCGTCGGGCGCCGGGGATCCTTTGCTCGCCTGGCGCGCCGCCATCTGCGAGGAACTGACCGCCGAGGCGCCCTCGGACCTCTGGTCCGCCCTGGCCCCCTCCGAGGCCGTGGAGCGCATCCGGAGGCGCTGGGAGCGCCGGTCCGGCATCCCGGGGACGCCCCCCGTGCCCGACGCCACGGACGAGGTCGGCCTGGGCCTCAACTTCCTGCACTCGCTGCTGGCCGGGGACGAGTCCCACGCCTACCTGGAAGGGGAGACCGCGCCCTTGCTGGCCGCCCTCGCCCGCCGCTCGATGTTCCGGCTGGGCATGTGGCCCGATCTCACCCGCCACTTCCTCGACCTGCTGGACACGGATCTGCTGCCGGCCCGCAGGGCCGAGTGTTTCCGGCAGATGATCCGCATCGACTCCGAGGGTCGCGCCGACGAGGACAGCGCGATCCTGACGCGCCGCGCCCTGGGCGAGATGTATCCTCAGGACACGCACAACCTGCTCTGCCTGCTCGAGCTCGACCGCGGCCGCCTGGACAACGAGTCCGAGCTCGTGTGGTTCGGCCACCTGGCGCGCAGCCGACAGGCCGTTCAGGACCGGGTCGCCTGTAGCCTGGAGTTCTGGCGCCTCGAGTACCTGGTCCTGCGCTCCCTCCCGGCCCGGGAGGCCGTGCAGGAGCTCGTCGGCCTGGACACCTCGGATCCCAGCCTCACCTGGTGGGCCTTCTGCCTGCTCGCCGAAGCCTTCCCCTACGAGCTCGCCGCCCGCCAGTATCAACCCGAGGAAGAGAGCGGGATGGTCTTCCTGCGCAGGAGCCTGGCCCAGCAGGACTGGGAAGCGGCCCGCGACGGCTTCGAGCGCCTCACCGCTCACTGGGGTGCCGAGCTTCCCCTCGTGGATCAGTACCTCGAGGCCGCCTTCACGCGCGGCGAGGGAGCGATCACCCATCGCATGCTCCAGGCCAAGGGGAACGATCCGTTCCTCGACGAGGAGGGGCGTATCGGGTGTCTCTACTCGGGCGCCCTGGCACTGGAGACCTGGGCCGACCAGCCGGAGGCGTCGATCGCCGCCTATCGGGCCGTGCTCGACCTGCGCGCCGACCACGAGGCCGCCTTCCTCAGGCTCCGCCTGCTGCTGGACACGCTCGGCCGTCACGCCGAGCTCGCCGAACTGGTGCAGGCCCGCTCCCACCTCGAACACAGACCGGAGATCCTGGCCCGGCTGCTCGTCGATCTCGCCGGTCTGGAGTTGAACGTCCTTCTGGACCGCAGGGCCGCGCGCCTGACCCATGTCCGCCTGGCCGAGCTCCTGCCCGGCTGGAAGCCGGGTCTCTCCACGCTGGCCACCCTCCACGAGGAGGAGGCGGACTGGACCGCCGCCGCCGACGTCCTCGCCCGGTGGCTGGCCCTGGAGACCGATCCCTTCGTCCGGTGCTCGATCTGCCGCCGGCTCGGCCACGCCGAGCAGACGCTGGAGCACCCCCGTCCGGCGCTGGACTGGTACATCCAGTCCCTCGAGCTCGACCAGGCCCAACTGGACCTGTGGGAGAAGGTCGTCGACCTCCATCTCCAGCTGGGAGACGCGAAGAAGGCCGCCTGGGCCCTGAAGAAATGCCTCACCCTGCAGCCCAGCATCGACATCAAGGTCGCCTATCTGCAGCGGCTCGGCGACATCTACGAAAACCAGATCCGGGACAAGCGCCTGGCCCGGGAGGCCTTCGTCGAGGCCGTGGACTGCTCCGAGGGCGGCCTGCTGGCCGTGGAGAGCCTGGTGCACTACTACGAACGCAACTCGGACAGCGCCTCCCGCAACGTCAAGCTCGACCTGCTCTGGACGGCCGAGCGCCAGAAGGTCACCGGCACCGCGGCCCGTGATCACGTGCTGCGCATCGCCCATTTTGCGATGTGGAAGCGCAACGACGTCGCGGCTGAACTGCTGTCCGAGTGCGCCGCCGCCCTGGGCGTTCCGGAGCGGGAGCTGCCCGTGAAGCCCAGGCGTCACGCCCTGAATCCGGACGTGCTGCGCTCGGAGGAACTGTTGAACTACCTGTTCCCGCAGGATCTGGTGCAGAGCCAGCGCCGCATGCTCCAGGTGGTTCACGAGGAGGCCTGCCGGCACCTCAAGGACGTGTTCAAGAAGTCCGTCCCCGGCCGGGCCGACCGGGTGAAGCAGCCGCCTGAACCCCTGCTGTCCATGCTCGGACGCCACCAGAAGACCGTGGAGGTCTATCAGACCGCCGTCGAACACCTCCTGTGGCTGCCGATGGATCCCCCCGTGCTGGTCGTGCCCGCCTCCTGGCCGATGGCGGAACTGACCGACCCGCAGTGGCAGTTCCTGCTGGGCGGACACCTGTTCCTCCACGAGGTCGGCCTGAGCATCCCGCAGGCCCTCACGGCCGATCAGTTGGTCCATTTCCTGGCGGCCCTCGTCCAGACCGTGTTCCCGGAGCGGCGCGTCGAAGGCATGGACAACACCCTGATGCAGGACTTCACCCGCTGGGCGCAGAAGATCGTCGGCCGCAAGGACCGCGATCTGCTCGCCGGACTCATCCTCGAGATGGGGACCTTCGGAAAAAAGGACCTGCTCGCCGTCCAGGAGATCCTGCAGCGCACCTCGGACCGGGCCGGCTACCTCTGCGCCGGCGGCTTCGCCCCCGTGCGCGACTGCCAGGGCTTCCTGGAGAACGGCCCGGAGCGTGTGCAGCGCCTGCTGCAGTTCGCGGTGACCCAGACCCACTTCCAATTGCGTGAGGTCGCGCTGGTGGAAGGCATGCGGGGGTGAGCATGCGCCTCGACGTCCGCTCCCCCTGCTTCATCTTCGGCGCCCTGGACGTGGCCTTCGCGCTGCTGTACCTGTTCATCTTCACGGTCCTGATGCCCAGCCACGAACCCTGGACCCGCTTTTTCACCCTGTTCTTCCCGGGCGTGCTGCTCGCCGGCGGCGGCTGGATGGCCGTGCAGGGTCCCGGGGCCCGCCGTGTGGGACTCGGACTGGCCATCCTGTATCTGACACTCTGCCTGCTGCTCCTGGCCGCCCTCTCCTACACCATCGGCATGTTCCACGGGATCTACGGTCCGTTGGGCACCGGCATCAGCGTCATCTCGGCCATCCTCATGACCATGACGGTGTTCCTCGTGGGGGTGTGGCCCGTCTTCCAGTTGCGCGCCTTCTGGCCGGTGAAGAAGCCGTGATGAGCCCCTTCGGCCGCTTCCTGCCCCGGCTGCAGGCGGCCACCGTGGCCCTGTGCCTGGCCTCCTTCGCCCTGGGACACCGGCTGCACCATCATGACCCCGTGCCCCTGCCCGACGCCGCCGGGCGCCGGGAGCTGGCCCGGACGCTCTTGGAGGCCCTCGCTGGATCACCGGCGCCCCAGGACCTCGAGACCCGGTTCCCCGGCCGCTACCCGGGCGAGCTCGCCCTCCACGGCTACCGCGATGGAAAGCAGGTCTGGCGCTGCGAGGCGCCCGCCGCCCCGCTGGGAACGGCCCTGGCGCGCTGCCTGACCCAACTGGCGGCCGATCCGCCCCCCGCCGGCCTCGCCTGGCGCCTGGATCTGGTGCGCTCGGTCCTTCCCATCCGGCGCTTCTTCGGTCTCGAGGCCCTGTTCCTGCTCCCCGGTCTGGAGGCCCTCCGGGTTCGCCTGGAGAACGGCCAGCGGATCACCTATCTCCCCGAGGATCTGTTCCTCGCGGGCCTGCTGGACCGCCACACCCCCCTCTCCTTCGTGCCCGAGCTGCGCGTGGGCGTCGACCTCCGCCAGATCGGGCGGCTCGCCGGGGAGGCGGCCGGCCACCCGGCCACCGGGTTCGACCGCATGCAGTTGTGGTCGATCCTCCTGGACCCCGCCCATCCCGACGGGTACCGCCCCGTCACGCGCTGCCACCTCACCCCGGAAGGGATCACTCCCGCGTCCGTCCTCGACGCCGCCCTCGCCGGCGGCCGCTACATGGTGCGCGCGCTGGTCCGCGATCCCAACGAGCGCTTTCCCTGCCGGCAGCGCCAGTGCAGGAACGGAAGCTTCACGACCGAGGCCGGCCAGTTCCTGTACAACTACGACCTGGTGACCGGCCGGTACGACTTCCAGAACCGGCGGGTCTACAACGTCGTGCGGCACGCGGGCACCTCCTACGCCCTGGCCAACCTCCACCGGCTCACGGGCGATCCGTCCTTCGCGGACGCCGCCGCCAGGGCCATCGCCTACCTCGTGGGGCTGGCCGGGGACTCCTGCCGCGACGAACCCTTCCGGTGCGTGGCCAACGATCTGGAGCCCTGCGTGGGCAGCGCGTCCCTGACCCTGCTCGCGGTCTCCGAGTACCGCCTGGCCACGGGGGACCCGCGCTACGACGACTTCGCCCGGGGGCTGGCGGCCTTCCTGCTCTTCATGCAGCGGCCCGACGGCAGTTTCCGGCACATCTACGATCTGCGGACCCGCAAACCCGACGAGCATCAGGTCCTCCTATTCTACTCCGGCGAGGCCGCCTTCGCGTTGGCCAAGGCCTACCGGGCCTACGGCGAGCGGGCCTGGCTCGAGGCGGCCGACCGCGCCCTGGACCACCTGACCGGACCGGCGGCCTCCCCGTTGCCCTTCCGCTTCGGTTTCGGCGAGGAGCACTGGACCTGTCAGGCCGCCCGGGAGGTGGCCCCCGAGGTGATGAAGCGCCGCTACCTGGACTTCTGCCTCGACTTCTCCCGCTTCATCGAGCGCCAGCAGTTCACAAAAACCGACACCGCCTTCCCGGACTTCTCCGGCTCCTACGGCTTCTCCCCCTTCCTGCCGCCGCACACCAACGGCGCGGGCTCCCGCACCGAGGCCAACGTCTCCATCCTCGAGCTCGCCCGCCTGCACCGGGTCCCCGCGGGTCACGTCGAACGGCAGATCCGCCGGGCCCTGGAGCACATCGTGACCCACCAGAAGCGGCCGGGCACCTGCTGGCTCTGCGCCGACATGACGCGGGCCGACGGCGCCGTCCCGAACAACCTGACCACCTGGGAGGTGCGCATCGACACCGTCCAGCACGTCACATCAGGCCTTGTCCGGGCCCATCGGGCGCTGTGGCCATGAAACTGTGCACCACCTGCCAGACGCTGTACGGTCCGGACTTCTCCTTCTGTCCGCGGGACGAGACGCCGCTGGTGCCGGCCCCGAAGGAGACGATGGCCCTGTACGACCCCATGCGCGGGCTCCTGCTCGACGGACGCTACCGGCTGGCCACGGCCATGGGTTCGGGCACCCTGGGGGACGTCTATGCGGCCACCTTCGAGTCGATGGAGAAGCCGGTGGCCATCAAGATCCTGCGGGCCGAGTACGCCCGAAGGGCCGAGTGGGCGGAGAGCTTCCTGGAGCTGGCCCGGCGCCAGGCCACCGTGGAGCACCGGCACCTCACCAGCGTGACCGACTTCGGAACGACCCCCGACGGTCGCCCCTTCTTCGTCATGGACTGGCACTCGGGGGGACACCTCGGCGAGCTGGTCCACACCACCGGCCCCCTGCCCGCCCCGGTCGCGGTCGCGTTCGCGCGCCAGATCGCCGAGGCCCTCGAGGCCGCCCACCAGTCCGGCCTGATCCATCAGAACCTGAAACCCTCCAACGTCCGGCTGCCCCTGGACCAGGAGGGGGTCCGCTACGCGGTGCTCACCGACCTGGGACTGTTCACGCCCTCGGGGACCGGCGTCACCGGCGTGGGCCGGGACCTGCTCCTCTACGGCAACCCGCAGTTCATGGCGCCGGAACAGGTGAGGGGCCAGGGCGCGACCCCGGCGACCGACGTCTATCAACTGGGGCTGCTGCTGTACACCATGCTCTCGGGCGCGCCGCCCTTCACCGCGGACTCGTTCCACGACCTGCTCCTGGCCCAGGTCCAGGACGAGCCTCCTGCGCTGCCCGCCGCCCTCCGGTGCCCCCCCCAGCTCGCACGCGAGCTGCGCGCCATGCTCGACAAGGATCCGGCGCGCCGGCCGGCCTCCATGCGGGAGGTCTCCTCGCGCCTGCACCGCGCCCTGGACACGCGGCGGCGATGGATGCTTCGCGCGGGCCTGGTCCTCGGCCTTTTGCTGGGGCTGCTCGGAGCCTGGCACCTGGCCGGCTGGCTGGCGCGCCGTGGTCCGCAGGCAGATCCGGACGGGAGCAGCCGGCCAAAGGAGCCCGCGGCCAACGCGCTTCCGGTCAAGGTCCGGCCGGTCGGCGTGCCGACCCCCGCGACCTCGCCCCGCCAGGGTCAGGTCCGGGTCTTCATCGACACCATCCCGACCGGGGCCCGGGTCTCCATCGCCGGGCAGACCCACCCGTCACCGGCGTGGTTCGAGCTGCCGCGCGGCGACGCGCCGGTCACCGGGGAGGCCACCCACCCCCAGCGACCGACGCTCCAGTTCACGCTGATACCCAGGCAGACCGGACAGGTCTTCCTGCACCTGGATCAACGGCCCGGGCGGACGGCCATGAGGCCCTACATCCCCCGGGACCAGGAGCCCGAGCTCCTGGATCCCTTTCACTAGACGACACGGAGCGCATTGCACCATGACGCAGCAGAAAAACCCCGAACATCAGACGACGAACCCCACCAAGAAGCCCGCCCGCGACCTGGCCGGGACCGTGCTCCTGGACCGCTACCGGCTGATCAGGAAGCTCGGCGGCGGCGGCATGGGGGACGTCTACCTCGGCGAGCACACGGTCATCGGCAAGAAGGTCGCCGTGAAGGTCCTGCACCCGCAGTACACGGAGGACCACGATGTCGTCGACCGCTTCCTCCAGGAGGCCCGGTCGGCCTCCCGCATCGGCCATGCCAACATCGTCGACATCGCCGACTACGGGCAGGCCGAGGACGGACACGTCTTCCTGGTGATGGAGTACCTCGAGGGCGAGGAGCTCGGGGACATCCTCCACCGGGAGAAGCGCGTCCCGTGGAACCGCGCCCGGAAGATCGCGATCCAGGTGTGCAACGCCCTGCAGGCGGCCCATGACAAGAGCATCATCCACCGCGATCTGAAGCCCGGAAACATCTTTCTCACGACCTTCGCCAACCAGCACGACTTCGTCAAGGTCATCGACTTCGGCATCGCCAAGATCACCGACGAGAACGAGGGTCACAAGATGACCAAGACCGGCATGATCCTGGGAACGCCTGACTACATGTCCCCCGAGCAGGCCACGGGGAGGGAACTGACCTTCTCCACCGACATCTACAGCCTCGGCGTCATCCTGTACGAGATGCTCACCGGCACCGCCCCCTTCGACAGCGACTCGTTCATGGGCGTGCTCTCCCAGCACATGTTCGACCCGCCGCAGCCGCCGAGGGAGCGTTGTCCCGACGCGGAGATCCCCGAGGTGATCGAGAACATCACGCTCAAGGCGCTGGCCAAGAAGCCCGAGGAGCGCTTCGCCAGCATGCAGGAGTTCGCCGACGTGCTCACCGCCATGGACGAGGCCGGTGGCGGACCTCCCGTGACCGTGCCGGTCTTCCGGCCGGTGCGCCGTCCCTCCGGCGGCTCCGGCGCCCGCACCGCGCTGCTGGTCGTGACGGCCCTGGGTATTTCTGCGGCCATCCTGGGAGGCTTCTTCTGGTGGCAGACCCGTGGCAAGGGCGGCGACTCCCGCTCCGCGGCCACACCGCCGCCCGGCGCCGCCACGCTCCCGGCGGCGGACCCGCCGGCCCCCATGGATCCGCCGGCCCCCATGGATCCGCCGCCCCCCATGGATCCGCCGCCCCCCACCTCGGTGCTGTTCTCCCTGTCCGTGAACACCCCCGAGGCCGTGTGCACCCTGGAGAGCGGCACCCTGACGGTGGTGCGCGAGGGTCAGAAGACCACGCTGGGCAAGGACTCCGTCATCGGCAAGCTCCCCTTGAACCAGGTCGAGGTCGTGCCGCAGAAGGAGCCCGTCATCCTCAAGATCTCCCACCCGGACTTCGAGGAGCTCTCGGTCCCCATCCTGTTCGACAAGACCCTGTCCATCGAGCGGGTCCTCGCCCCGAAGGCGAAGCGCCCGCCTTCGTCCGGTCACACCATGAAACCCCCCATGGGCATGGAGACCGATCCCTCCGGCGAGCTGCTCACCCCGGATCTGTAGCCGTCACAGCGTCGGTCGGACGCACAGCCCCTGACGGTTGTAGTTGTCGTTGCCGATGGCGCACCAGGTGTTGCTCTCGGCGCCGCAGGTGCTGCCATCGATCCAGGTGTTGCCCATGTACTGGTAGACGCCGAAGAGCGTCACGCACCCGCCGGGATCGGTCCCGCACAGGATCCAGGAGAGCTCCTGCATGGGGTTCCCGCAGGAGTTCTCATTGACCGTCTGGACGCAGACTCCGCCGTTGTACATGCACCCCGCAGGTCCGCTGCACGGGACCGACATGCCGCAGGCGGCGCAGGCGGCGGCCACGTTGTTGTCGCTCATGGTTCCGGAGACGGGGACCTTCCAGTAATCCCAGCCGTTCCAGTTCGCAAGCAGGACCGTCCCCGCGCACGACGTGCAGCCCGAGGTGTCGAAGCCGCCGCAGCCCGCCGCGCACGCCAGCGTGCCCCCCGCGAAGCCCTGGCCGGCGCAGGACTGGCCCCCCAGATCCGCGCCGTCGCACACCTCGGTCCCCTCCCGCGCTCCGTTCCCGCAGGCCGTGCACCCGGAGGTGACGAAGGCATCACAGCCCGCCGCGCACGCCAGCGTCCCGCCCGTGAACCCCTGGACCTGGCACGTCTGCCCCGCCAGGTCCGCCCCGTCGCAGAGCTCGGTCCCCTCCCGCGTCCCGTTCCCGCAGGTCGTGCACCCGGAGGTGTCGAAGGAACCGCAGGACACCGTGCACGCCAGCGTCCCCCCGGTGAAGCCCAGATCGGCGCACCCGCGGCCTCCGAGCTCCGCGCCGTCGCACACCTCGATCCCGTTGATCACGCCGTCCCCGCAGCCCGCCGAGATGCATCCGGAGGTGTCGAAGGCGCCGCAGCCCGCCGCGCACGCCAGCGTCCCGCCCGTGAACCCCTGGCTCTCGCAGGTCTGACCGGCCAGGTCCGCACCGTCGCAGACCTCGGGAGACGCGAGGACCCCGTCCCCGCAGCCCGCCGATGAACACCCGGAGGTGTCGAAGGTGCAGCCCGCCAGGCAGGCCAGCGTGCCCCCGGAGAACCCGAGGAGGCGGCAGGACTGCCCGCCCAGCGCGGTCCCGTCACACAACTCGGTGCCGTTGATGATCCCGTCCCCGCAGCTCGCCTGCTGCGAGGTGCAGCCCGAGGTGTCGAAGGTGCAGTCGGCCGCGCAGGCCAGCGTGCCCCCGGAGAACCCGAGCCCCGCGCAGGTCTGGCCGGCCAGATCGATGGAGTCGCACGCCTCGTCCCCGTCGAGCCAACTGTTTCCGCAGACGGTGCCGCCCGTGTTGGAGCCGGCACAGCCGGCAAGCAGCGCGGTCGCGAGGAGAAGGACCAGGAGTACAGTTAATAGAATTTTTATACTTCTATGCGCGTTCATGTCGCCATCCTTGGCACGTGATCAGTATCCCCGCGGGAAGCAAAAAGTCAAACGCGACGCCGCGCACGCAGAAACCGCACCAGCCCAGCCACCAGAAACGGCGCGAACAACAGGTAGAAGCCCGGACCGGAGACGAGGGCCCAGGTCCGACGGGAGGCGTAAAGGGCGCAGAACACCACCACCGCGGCGTGGAGAGCCACGAGCAGTCCCATTCCCATGAGCAGGCGACGCAGGCGGGGGAGCGCCTCCGGGAAGAGGGCGCCTGCCGGCATCATGCGGCCGAGGTAGCCCTGCAGGAAACCCTCGGGGGCCAGGCCCAGCCCCAGCAGGAAGAGCACGGCCACCCCCTCGAGGATGGCCGGCTTGAGCCGGAACATCAGTTCGTCGTGGGAGGCGATGGAGACCAGGCCCAGCCCGCCGATCAGGGCCACGTCCAGCAGGACGAACCAGTCGACCCGGCGGTCCCTGCGCCAGGTGAAGACCAGCTGGCCGGCGGCGAAGACCACCGCACAGAAAATGGAGATCCGCACGTCCTCGACGAACGCGTCGACCACGAGGAACACGACCAGCGGCAGCAGCTGGGTCAGGAGGATCGTGGGGCTCACGAGGCGTCCCCCGGGGGTGGGACCGCCGGGGAGGGGAAGCGCACGGGCTCTCGCCCCGGGAGGCAGGCGCAGCCCCGCCCCGCCCGCTTGGCCTCGTACAGCAGACGGTCGGCGCAGCCCAGCAGGGCGGAGGGCTCCGCGCAGTCCGCCGGCCAGGTGGCCCCGCCGATGCTCAGGGAGACGCCGCGGCGCGCCGCCAGCTCACCCACGCGTACGGCACAGGCCAGCACCTGGTCCGGGTCGGCCTCGGGCAGCACGATCACGAACTCGTCCCCGCCGAAGCGCCCGGCCACGTCGTCGGCGCGGACGGTCTCGAGGAGCAGGCGGCCGACGGAGCGCAGCACCTCGTCGCCGGCCTCGTGCCCGCAGGTGTCGTTGACCTGCTTGAAGCCGTCGAGATCGATCAGGAGCAGCGAGCAGGGCCGGCCGTGGCGACGGCAGCGGGCGAGCTCCTGACCCAGGCGGGTCTCGAGCTCCCGGCGGTTGAGCGTCCCCGTGAGCCCGTCGACCCGGGCGAGCTCCTCGACGCGCCGGAGCAGGGCCAGGTTCTCCCAAACCAGCGAGGTCTGATCGATGAAGAAGGAGAGGTGGGCGAGCTGGTTGGCCGAGACGGGCGCCCGGCTGTGCCGGTTGTCGGCGAGGATGAGCCCCAGCAGGCGGCCGTGGGGACGCAGGGCGGCGAGCACGTACTCTTCTCCGACGTCCAGCCCCGGAAGCCCGGGGTTGAGCGGGGCCGCCCGACGCACCAGCAGCGGCCGGTCCGACCCCAGGGCGTCCCACACCTCGTCTCCGGGTTCGGGCCTGAGCCGGACCTCGCACACGCGCTGCTGGAACCGGGTGTCGAAGTGCCGCCGGTCGTAGTCGCGGATGAGCTGCTCGATCCCCCGGTCCTCGAGCTCGATGGCCTCCCAGATGCGGTGGGCCTCGGCCTCGTCGGCCGGACCGATGGCCTTGGAACCGGCGAAGTGACCGGACGCCTCGTCCCACACGAACAGGGCGGCGCGGTTGAAGCCCAGGGAGTAGCCCGAGGTGATGCCCGAGAGCAGCACGTGCAGCGCCTGATCCTCGTTGGTCGACTGAAGCATGTGCCGCGTGATGGCCGCCAGGGTGCCCAGGTGCGAGGAGAGGAAGGCGAAGTCCCCGAGCAGGACGCCGGCCTCGGCCGGCGACAGCAGCGCCGCGAGCAGGCCCTGGGCCAGGCTGCCGAGGTCCGAGGCCAGCTCTTTGTCCGTGGGCGTCCAGCGACGCTGTCCCCTGGACACGACGAGCACGACGCCCGGCTCCTGGCTTTGGTCCACGGCCACCAGGCGCAGCTGGTCCGACAGCAGGGCGAGCTTGACCAACTGGCGCGCGGCGAGCGGCCAGTCACCGGGCGCGCCTCCGAGCCGGACCTCGAGAACCAGGCACTCGGGAAGGCGCCCGAACAACTCACGAAGGTGCACCGGCACCGGGGCCAGGCGCGCCGCGCGCAGGACCTCGGGCGGCAGGAGGGAGGCTTCGAGGACGGGCGGGGGCGCGGGCATGTTGGACTCTGTCGGCACGGCTCACATGCGCAGCCCGGCCAGGAAGTCGGCGTGCTCCCGATGCCAGGCGACGGTGCGATCGAGCCCCTCCTCGAGGGAGATCTCGGGGGTCCAGTCCAGGAGGGTGCGGGCCTTGTCGATGTCGGCCCAGGTGGCCTGCATGTCCTCGGGGGGCATGGGGAGGTGCTCGATGTCGGCGGTCTTCCCCAGGGCGCCCTCGAGGTGGCGGATCACGTCCATCATGCTGCGCGGGTTCCGTCCGCCGCCGAGGTTGATGATCTCGAAGCCCACCGGCCGCAGCGCGGCGATGGTGCCCCGGGCGATGTCGTCGACGAAGGTGAAGTCCCGGCTCTGGGAGCCGTCGCCGGTGAGCTGGAGGCGGCCGCCGTGGGTGATCCACTGGATGAAGCGGTAGATGCTCATGTCGGGCCGGCCCGCCGGGCCGAACACCGTGAAGTAGCGGACCACCGAGACGT
>Ga0302247_1001673_pt1 | contig 16421 bp, 10 predicted proteins | sample AAG_UR_Ile_MG_FD_193529 | JGI IMG/M metagenome (GOLD analysis project Ga0302247, IMG submission 193529) | Enriched activated sludge microbial communities from anaerobic digester in WTTP, New Holstein, Wisconsin, United States - AAG_UR_Ile | ecosystem: Engineered > Bioreactor > Anaerobic >...
AACAACTCACCCTACGGGTAAAGTTGTTAAAAATATTTACGCCGAAGGCGTTGAGAATTTGCCATGATTAATCTTTCTCTAAATCATGGCAAAAACATTCACCCTCTGTGTACTCTGCGTACTCGAATGCCCCCGTTGTAAACGGGGGACTGGGCGTGAGGAAAAGATTTAAAGGCGGTGTATCTCGCAGAGGCCGCAGAGAACGCTGAGAAAGACGAGATAGACTTGTGGCCAGAATTCTGAGACTGATGAATTCTGTCCACACTTCATGCCCCTTGCGGGGCAGAAGTAAAAATTTTAACCCGCAGGGTTTGCGGGTTTGCCATGATTAATCTTTCTCTAAATCATGGCAAAAACATTCACCCTCTGTGTACTCTGCGTACTCGAAGGACCCCGTTGTAAACGGGGGACTGGGCGTGAGGAAAAGATTTAAAGACCTTGTCTCTCGCAGAGGCCGCAGAGAAAGACAGAAGGTTGGCTAAACATCTACCCATCTACACCTCCAAACATCTAAAGCGGTATATGCAGCTTCAATACAGGAATATTGAAATAGAGACCTTTGAAAAATGTCATTTCGATGGAAAAGCCGATATCTTTAGTTTTGAAAGGTTTATTTTAAGGCATCAGTTTTGAACGGATAAGGTGGATTATCTTCGTTATTTCGTTATTTGGAGCAGACGAAATATCGATCGTTCCGCCTGAGATATAAGGGTATAGGACATTTAGTAAATCATGGGAAATACCGCCATATTGCCCCATAAATGAATGAAATCTTGAAGAAAAACTGAAAATGAGTTTTTCACGCGGAGTCAATGCAAGATATTCGTCAATCGTATCTAAAATCTTTTCTCTGTCTACAGGCAATGTGCCATTTAAATCTAACAAGTTTGATGCACTGTCGCTTACAATTATTGTACTGCAACGAATATTCTCAATAAGGAGCCGTAATTCCCTTGCAATCTGCTCCTCTGTGGTTTCAATAAAATTACCCTCAGCTTTGGCAAGTGATAGACCGGTTTTTGGGAAGATTTCAAGGCTTCTAAGCCGAACGAAATCAGGTTCAGACTCACTTATAACCCTTGCTGTTTCCAATGCGTGTTCTTCTGACCATTGCATACCGCCCAATCCTGGCATGACATAAATGGAGCAGGATATACCAGCATCCTTTGTTTTTCGGCATCCTTCGATGTGTTCTTCAGCGGTTACGCCCTTTTTCATGAAGGAAAGCACCTTGTCGCTTCCACTCTCAACCCCGAAATGTATCCTATGAAGGCCTGCTTTTCTGAAGGCTATCATGTCTTCTGGTTTCTTTTTTGCTGCAGATCTTGTTCTCCCATATACGGTGAACCTTTCAAGCGTCGGAAAGGTATTTTTGATGTATTGGATCACCTCGGTGAGATAATCAGGGGGAAGCAAAAGAGAGTTTGCATCACCGAGAAAACAGGTTTGCCCGCCGCTTATGCGCCAAGATAGGACATGATTGACGCTATCTTCTATGGTTGGCACTTCTTTGAACCATGTGGCAAACCATTTCAGGCGCTCATCTTCTTGATAGTTACAATCAGAAGATAAATAGCTTGCATCTTTATCTGATGCCTGCTCATTTACTGGCTGTACTTGATCCTCTTTGTGTGCCTGCTTAATTTTGCTTATCAATTGTGCTGCCATTTCAAAGATGGCGTTACCTCTTGAATAGAAACCGTCGAGCTCAATATCTGTAAGCAGACTGTTTATGGCGCTTGCCCTGTCAACATCCTTTTTTACATCATCGATTGAACGGCGGCTGAACTTGGCGCCGAGTTTATAGACTGGACAGAAGAGGCACTTGTTCCATCCGCAGTTTCTTGTGAGCCTGAAGGTAAGGCTGTAGTTTTCAGTAGGTGGCCTGATAGAGCAGATTTCGAAAGGTTCTATTTTTGATATATTTTTTTCCATTTCACCCCTTCAATGTATAATTATATGAGATGATTATGTTCAATGCGTTGCTCTATACAGGGTACATCGTTTGTTATATTGTAGTGTAATTGTAAGTTTATTGCCATAGTATATTATGTCGGTTATTTTACTTGGTGCGTCTTATAGACTGCCAAACATGAAGTATGACGGCCACAGAGGCAGCGAGGGCAGCATATATCGAAAGGGAACGATAGTTTGTACAGGTGCATATAAGCTGGGCGAACTTGGGAGGAACATATAAGGGTGCGACTATTGGAACACCCCTGGCGTATGGTTGTTCAGCTCAGATTGTAGAGGTTGCTGTTGATTTGGAAGCAGGAAAGGCAAAAATCCTGCTTAATTCTTATCGATGTAAAATATTTTAACGATATCCAATATAGCCTAATATTACAATAGGTTAATAAACAAATGCTTTTTAAGGTGTAAAAATAATTTACACTTTCAAAGCAGTACGACAAATCACCAATACAAGCTAACATATTGATAATACAGCTATTATAGTTGTGGCATGGCTATTGCATATATGATTTTATTATGTGCAGATATTCACAAAATAAAATAAAAAAAATAAAAAAGGAGAATAGCCATGGAAAAAAACGTATTATTAATTGATGATGAAGCAGGATTGAGAAGAAGTGTATCGGTTGGACTTATGCAGAAGGGTTATCATACCGAACCTTGCGAGAGCGGCATGAAGGGGTTGGAAACTCTCGAGACCCTGAAGAAAAGACAGATGCCTCTTGAATGTGCCATAGTGGATGTGAGACTTCCTGATATCGATGGTTTCAAGCTTTTGAAGGTCATCAAGTCATATTATCCGGATCTTCCTGTTGTAATGATTACTGGTTATGGCAATGAGGAGATAGCTCAGGAAGCTAAAAATCAGATGGCAGATGCTTATCTTGAGAAACCTTTCACAATGGAAGATTTAACCAAAGTTCTTGCAAAAATTCCAGCTACACAACCGGCGGCTGATTCAGGTGTTGCAACACAGGCAAAACCAGAATTGAAAACTTCGGTGACAGCATATGCGCTTTTAAGTCTTGATGAAAATGCGGATTTTTTAAAAATTTATCGTAATCTCTATTTTAACGAAAACATCTTGTATTGCGATGCCATAAGGGGAGAACACGATATGGTTCTGTTACTCCAGTCAGATACACATGATGCAATCAAATCTGTAGTTGATACGGAGATCAAGGCAATTCCTGGTGTTTCAGACGTAACACTGCTCAATGTAGAAGTGCCTATGTTCGGCGAGAATGTACATAGCATAATTAATTCTGTTGACAAGGCATTGGGACGTGATAAGGCGGCTGTGGATGATGTATCTACGGGTCAGATTGCAAGGAAACGTGTTTCTTCATATGTATTGCTTGAGATTGAAAAGGAAAAACTCGAAGCCATTTATCCTGCACTTTATTTCAACGATCAGGTAGTTTCTTGTGACTATATTGTAGGAAAATATGATATAATCCTTCTTATGAAAGGAAGCAGTTTTAGCGAAATCGAGAACACAATACGTACGAAATTCAAAACACTCGACGGTGTTCTTCGAATCAAGGAATGGCCTATCCTGACATTATTTGAGGCGTAATTGAGGGATTGTACAAATCTTGATACGGAGGCGATATGCTATAAACTCAATAAGACAAAGGAGGATCAATGCTGCAAACAGAACATATAAAGGTTGATCAGAGTAAACAAGGCTTTTCGGGATTTAAAATTGAATTATGGAAATATCAAGGGGAGATGGGGGCACTCATCCCCCTTCTTCAGTCTGCACAGGAGACATACGGATATATTCCAGAATCTGCTATTGAATACATAAGCGAAATCGTAGACATTCCTTCAGCGGATATTTATGGTGTAATCACGTTTTATTCTCAGTTTCGTTTAAAACCAATGGGCAAGAACATTATAAAAGTATGTGATGGGACTGCCTGTCACGTAAACGCCTCAACAGCAATAATCAAGACAATTGAAAGTGAATTGCAGATAAGCAACAACGAGACCACTGAAGATGGTCTTTTTACTTTAAATAAGGTTGCCTGCCTCGGATGCTGCTCGCTTTCACCTGTGATTATGATCAATGATGAGACATACGGACGACTTACACCAAAAAAGGTACAACAACTTTTAAATGAATATAGAGAAAATGCTGAAAAAGACTAACAGACAAATAGGAGATAGGAATGAAAACAATCAAGGTAGGCCTCGGAAGCTGTGGCGTGTCTGCCGGTGGAGAAAAGACATATGAGGCTATAAAAAATGAAATAGAGAGACAAAACATACAGGTCATTTTAAAAGAAACGGGCTGTAACGGTATGTGCTACCGTGAGCCGCTTATGGAAGTAATCGATGAGCAGAATAATTCCGTTGTTTACGGAGAGGTAACGCCTGAAAAGGCAAAACGTATTATGACGGATCATGTGCTCAACGATAAACCAGTCGAAGAATGGATTGTGCAGGGCAATATACCCACGCAGGATAAATCTTTTTTTGAAAAACAACATCGGATAGTTCTCAGAAATTGTGGTATCATAGACCCAACTTCAATTGAAGAATACATAGCAGCAGGCGGTTATCAGGCTATACAGAAAGTTCTGAAAGAATATACGCCTGAAGATGTAATCGATATTATTACTAAATCTGGTCTTAGAGGTAGAGGCGGCGGTGGTTTTTTAACAGGCGTAAAATGGAAATTTTGCCGTCAAGCTGAAGGTAATCAAAAATATATCATTTGTAATGCAGACGAAGGCGATCCTGGCGCATTTATGGACAGGAGCACGCTTGAAAGCGACCCACATTCAGTGCTTGAGGGCATGATGATATGTGCTTATGCAATAGGTGCGCAAGAAGGTTATATATATTGCAGGGCGGAGTATCCAAAGGCGGTTCAAAGACTAAAAGATTCTATACGCATTGCCCTTAGTAAGGGTTTTCTTGGAAAGAATATGTTCGGTTCTGATTTCAACCTTTCAATAAAAATAAAAGAAGGTGCCGGGGCATTTGTCTGTGGCGAAGAAACTGCCCTTATTGCCTCTATTGAAGGCAAAAGAGGGATGCCGCGGTTCAGACCTCCATTTCCTGCAAACAAAGGACTGTGGGGTAAACCGACAAATATAAATAACGTCGAGACTTTTGCAAATGTGGCATGGATTATTATGAACGGTCCAGAGGCTTTTGCATCTATGGGTACCGAAAATAGCAAGGGCACCAAGGTATTTGCGCTTGCCGGTAAGATTGCGCGTGGTGGACTGGCAGAAGTACCTATGGGCATCACTATAAATGAGATTGTGTATGACATTGGCGGCGGTATAAAAGATAATAAGAAATTTAAGGCTGTCCAGATGGGTGGACCTTCAGGCGGATGTATCCCTGCCACTATGGGTGACCTTCAGATAGATTACCAGCAGATCAATAAGACAGGTGCAATCATGGGATCCGGTGGTCTCGTGGTGATGGATGAAACTACCTGTATGGTAGAAATGGCAAAGTTTTTCCTTACCTTTACGCAAGAGGAATCTTGCGGTAAATGTACATTCTGTAGAATTGGCACAAAAAGGATGCTTGAAATTCTTGAAAGGATTACAGATGGTAATGGCAGGGAAGGGGATATCGAACTCTTAAGGGAGCTTGCTGATAAGATAAGAAACAACACTATCTGTGGTCTTGGTCAGACTGCACCAAACCCGGTACTTACGACCCTCAAATATTTTCCAGAGGAATATGAGGCACATATAAGGGATAAGAAGTGTCCAGCACATAGTTGCTCGGCTCTTATAACTTACAGCATAAATGCTGATAACTGCAAAGGATGTACCTTGTGTGCAAAGGCATGCCCGACAGGAGCGATAACAGGAGAGAAGAAGAAGGTACATGAAATTAATCCCGAGACCTGCATAAAATGCGGTAAATGTTTCGAAGTTTGTAAATTTGGTGCAGTGATAAAAAATTAACGATGGAGAGCGCATATGACTCAAGAGATAAAAGTAACTATAAACGGAAAGCGGTACACGGCCAGCCCGGGACAGACTATTCTTGAAATTATCCGGGCATACGATATTGACGATATTCCTACGCTTTGCTGGGATCCAAAACTTCCACCATATGGTTCCTGTTACCTTTGCGTTGTTCAGGTGGAGGGTCTCGAAAAACTGGTCCCTTCTTGCTCAAGCCCGGCGGCTGATGGGATGGTTATCTATACTAATAACGAAAAAATAAGACAGGCAAGAAAAACAGCACTTGAATTGCTTCTTTCCAATCACTATGCAGACTGCCTGGGACCATGTGTCCAAACATGTCCTGCTGGCGTAGATGTGCAGGGGTATATTGCTCTAATAGCAATGGGTAAAAATAGGGAGGCGGTAAAACTCATAAAAGAAAAAAATCCTCTACCACTTGTGTGCGGAAGGGTCTGTGTAAGAGAGTGTGAGGCAGCTTGTCGGCGCAACAGGGTTGACGATCCGGTCGGCATCGATTACCTGAAAAGGTATGCCTCTGATATTGATATAGAGGATCCTTGGACACCAGAACTGCCACCAAAGAATGGTAAGAAGGTTGCTGTTGTGGGTGGTGGGCCTGCCGGTCTTACCTGTGCGTATTTTCTTACCATAAAAGGATATGCAGTAACCCTTCTTGAAAGGTCGCCCCATCTTGGAGGTATGTTGAGGTATGGTATCCCGGAATACCGTCTGCCAAAGGGTATGCTTGACAGGGAGATTAACTGGATTATAAACCTTGGTGTTGATGTTAAGACAAATGTCAAACTTGGCGAGGATTTCACGCTGCAGGGGCTTAAAGAACAATTTGATGCGGTATTTCTTGCCATGGGAGCGCAGAATGCAAAAGGTATGGGGCTTGAAGGCGAAGATAAAACAGAAGGTATTGTAGGTGGCGTAGAATTTTTGCGCCAACTGCAGATGGTCGATATTCCAAAGTTGAACGAAAAAGAGGTTGTGGTGGTCGGAGGCGGAAACACTGCTATTGATGCTGCCAGGTCTGCTTTGAGATTAGGCGCCAAAAAGGTTACCATACTTTATAGAAGAACAAAAAAAGAAATGCCTGCCCATGAGATGGAGATCGATGCTGCCATTGAGGAGGGGGTGAATATTATCTATCTCTCAGCACCAACGGCTATTTTAAGCACCAACGGTCGCCTTGAAGGATTGAGGTGCATCATGATGGAGCTTGGAAAGCCGGATGCCAGTGGAAGACGCAGTCCTGTACCAATCTCCGGTTCAGAATATGACCTGAAATGCGATCTTGTTGTTTCAGCAATCGGTCAGGACATTGACCTCGGCACGGTTTGTTCTGATGGACAGCTTAAGGCGACCAGATGGAACACAATTGTTGCGGATGATAAAAATAAAACGTTTACTACATCAATTCCTGGCGTCTTTGCTGGCGGGGATGTTGTAACAGGTCCAGCAGTTGCAATAGATGCGATAGCACACGGCAGATTTGCCGCAGAGGCAATCGATAATTATCTGACTAATGGAAAGGCAGAAACTGTATCAATGGGCTTTATAAGCCGCAAGGATGATTTCGGAGAGATACCAGAAAGTGAGTTTCTCCCGATGATCAAGATTAAGAAGGAGAAAATGAAAGAGCTTCCTCCAGAGCAAAGGATAAAGACCTTTGCAGAAGTTGAGCTCGGATTTAGCGATGAACAGGCACAAAATGAAACCACGAGGTGTCTCGAATGTGGTTGTACCGAATTGTTTGATTGTGCACTTAGAAAATACGCAACCGAATTTGATGTTGACATTGAACGTTTTATTGGGGATGTGAGAAAATACAGGGTTGATAAACATCACCCTTTTATAACCCTTGACCCGAACAAATGTATAGCTTGTGGGCGTTGTGTAAGAACATGCTCTGAGATTTTGAAAATATCAGCACTTGGTTTTGTATACCGTGGATTTAAATCAGTCGTTAAACCCTCGATGGAAAAAAAGCTGCTCCAAACAAATTGTATATCTTGCGGCAATTGCATCGGTGCATGCCCGACAGGTGCTATTACTGAAAAACTGCCTTATAAAAAGCCAGGACCATGGGTTTCAACTAAAGTTGATTCTATTTGCAGTTACTGCTCTATGGGGTGCAATCTGAGTTATAAGATATTCTATGACCACTGTTTCACTGTAGATAATGTAAACGGCGATTCTCATAATAAAGGTTATCTTTGTTCAAAAGGTCGTTTTGGTTATAGATATATGATCGATGAAAAAAGACTTTTGAAACCGATGATAAAGAAAAGAGGCCAGCATGTTGAAGCAACATGGGATGATGCCATTAAGACCGTAGTAGATAAAGTAAGCTCCATTGTTGAAAAAAACGGCCCTGATTCTGTAGCAATATTTGCATCTCCAAGGATGACGAACGAAGAACTTTATGCATTGCAGAAATTTGCTCGGGTAGGCATAAAAACAAACAATGTAGGTAGTTTCAGCAACATGCTTAATAATATTGAATATGACTGTCTTGATGATATGTTTGGACTCACTGTTTCAACCACAACGATGGATGAGCTCAATAATGCAGATGTCATTCTCGTTATAAATGCAGACCTTTCAGAAGAAAATCTGATTGCTGAATTAAAGATAAAGGCTGCACAGAAAAGCGGAGCGAAAATCGTTACAGTCAATTCATCTGAAATACCACTTAATAAATTTTCAGATCTTTGGGTAGACCCAAAACGTGGCACGAACACTGTGCTTATTCAGGGTATAAGTAAATATATCTCTGATATGGGATTTGAGGATAATAACTTTATAGGTGAAAGAACAGAAAACTATGAGGTATTTAAAAAATCACTTCCCCAGTTCAATATTGATTATGTTTCAGAAATAACAGGAGTTAATAAGGCTAAGCTATCAGAATTCTATAAAACGGTTGGCAAGCCTGACACAAATCTGGTTGTGCTTTATAGTATCGATTCTTTATGGGATAAATCGAAAAACGACCTTAGGGCAATAGGTAATCTGATGATGGCTGCCGGTAAAATTGGCAAACCTGGCAACGGTATTGTAATACTCAGGGACTATTCGAACTCTCAGGGACTTTTTGACATGGGTTTTGACACGAAATACTACCCAGGATTTATCAATACAAAAGAAAAAAACAAGCTTGCCAAGCTGGGTACGAAATGGGGTGTAGATCTAAAGACAATAATTAAACCTATTGATCTTATGGGTGAGCTTGAAAATGACCGTATCAAGGCGCTGCTGATATTTGGAGAGAATCCCCTCAGGGATATATCAAACCTGAAATTAACGGATGGAACGGAGTTTATGCTAGTTGTAGACCATTTTATGACTGAGACGGCTATGGAGGCAGATATGGTATTGCCAGCCTCTATGCCCATCGAAACGAGCGGGTCTTATACCTCGTGTGATAGAAGGGTTCAAAGGTTTGAAAAGGTTTTTGAACCAGAGAACGGGATGGAAAACCTGCAGATCATAAACATGATTGCGAGGGGTCTATGTTCAAACATAGAATTTTCTTCTGTAAATGATGTTTATAAAGAAATTGAACAGGTTATAGAGCCATACGGCAAACTTACAGCAGATGGGTTTTGGGGAAAGGATTTCCTTGTAAAGAAATTTGCGACAAAAACAGGGAAGGGAAGGTTTGTAGAGGTTCCCATAAATATTAACCCTTCAAATACAGAAAAAACCCCTTATTTGTACAGTGAGCATTACTTCAACACAAGGTTGAAGGCTAAGATAATGCCAATAATTTAGAAAAAACAATCGAACAGGGGCAGGCCAACACTGCCCCTGTTTTGTATATTGTGGAAAAGAAAGTAGGCAAAAGATAATGCTCGAATATCGGATAGTGGACACTAACTAGCTAATATTGATGGAAGATTTAGGAGGTAAAGCCATGAAGCCACAACCTGACTTGAAAAGGATTAAAGAGGATCTTGAAAAACGCAATCGAGAGCTTGCATGCCTATATAGTGTCGCCGCTGAAAACAGACTTGACGATAATCCAGAAGAAAGATTAAAGGCAGTTACAGAGCATATCATGAAAGGGCTTCAACTGCCTGACACAGCTTCTGTTTCGATATGGCTGGATGAGATCGAATATACAGTGAAACCTATTGAGAAAGAAAGTGTTTTAGAAACCATTTCATTCGATATTGTTGTTGAGGGGGTTAAAAGAGGCACTGTCGAGATATATTTTCAGGAAAAGACAGGTTTGTCTGAGGAAGAAATGAGGTTTATAAAGGAAATCAGCCTTAAGGTTTCCAATGTTATAGAAAGGCGTGAGCTTGCAGCAGAACTGGAACAGTATGTTGGAAGACTTAAAGAGTTGGTGTACGAAAAGACACGGGAGCTTGAGAGGTCAAAAAAACGTTATGAAGATTATTTTAAAGACGCCCCGACACCGATGCTGATTTCAGATTTCAACGGTGATATCATGAAGGCAAACAGGGCTTTTTATAGGCTCCTTCAGTACCCCGAGGATGGTTCTGTTCATCTGAATTTTGTACGAGACGGACTGTATGAGAATCCGGCTATAAGGCCTGTGCTTTTTGATAAACTGAAAAAGGATGGATTTGTTGAAAGTCTCGAGGTTTCGCTACTTGACAGAAATGGTTTGCCTATACCCGTAATAGCGTCGTATATAATAATTGATGTAGATGGTGTGCCTTGTGTGGAATCGGTTTACAAGGATATAAGGGTAAGAAAGGAACTGGAGCGTAGATTAATAGAGCATAATGAAAATCTTGAAAGGAATGTAAGGCAAAGAACATTGGATCTGGAAAACCAGAAAGATCTTTTGTTAAAGAAAAACAACGAACTTGTAGCGCTTACAGAGAAGCTGAGACTAAGTAAATTAAGGCTGCAAACACTTTTTAAGGCAATTCCCGACACCGTAGCGGTTATTGATGCGAATCATAACATCGTTATGGCCAACCGAAACAGTATAGGCAACAAGGGAAAATGTTACAAAAAGATATTTAATCAGACAAAAGTCTGTGAAGATTGCCATATAAGTAAAGTTTTTAATGAAAAATCATCCGTGAAACTCGAAAGGATGATTGACAACGAATATTATCTGATAAACGCCTATCCGATATACGATTCTAATAATCAGGTGATCGGGGCATTGGAGTTTTCAAGGGTTATTACTAAAGAAAAGAATATGGAGCAGCAACTGCTGCAGGCGGATAAACTCGCATCCCTTGGTCAACTTGTTTCAGGTATCGCACATGAGATTAACAATCCAAATACTTTCATTAAGGGTAATCTCATGATCATACAGGAGGCATTGTCTGACATGTTGCCAATCATCGATCGAGCTTTTGAGTCTGACCCAAGCCTGAAGATAGCCCGCCTGAATTATGAGATATTCAGACAATCTATCCCTGTCCTTGTTGATGATATGGTGCAGGGCGCAAACAGAATCAAAGGGATTGTGGACGGTTTGAGAAAGTTTGCAAAAAAGGATGAGGGACTCCTTAATGAACAAGTAAATGTCAACAATATAATAGAATCGTGTTTGCGTTTGGTTGATAATCAGATTAAAAGAACTTCAGATGTCAATGTTGAATTCGACCCTGATCTACCCGAGGTTATTGGTAATTCTCAAAAACTACAACAGGTTGTTGTTAATGTGCTTATAAATGCATCCCAGGCTATTGACAAACCAAAGGGAAACATAATGGTTGAGACTTACCGCGAAAATGCTGAAGAGATTGTTGTTAAAATAAGTGACAATGGAAAGGGGATGGATGAAAAGACTCTTAAACAGATTTTCGATCCATTTTTTACATCAAAACGTCACCATGGCGGGACAGGACTTGGTCTTTCTATAGCTTATGGAATTATCAAGGAACACAAAGGCAGGATAGACGTGGAAAGTAAGCCAGGACTTGGCACTACGTTTTATATACATCTCCCCGTTAGTCCTAAGGAGGCTTGATGGATAAGATTCTTGTAGTAGATGACGATCAGGCGGTGTTGAATTATCTTAATATATTTCTTCTACAAGCCGGCACCTTTGATGTGACGACACTGTCAAACAGCACAAAGGCTATTGATATGATTAAAACCGGTGCATATGACCTATTGCTTCTCGATATGGATATGCCCAATGTTACAGGACTTGACATACTTAAGAGAATCAACGAAGAAGGCATTGATATTGAAACTGTAGTCCTTACAGGCGTAGAGGATGTAAGTCTCGCTGTGGCCGCAATGAAGCTTGGTGCTCTTGAGTATTTGACAAAACCCGTTGATAACGATCGCCTTTTGAATCTCATGCATACAACGCTTGAACAAAGAAGGGCATCAAAAAATATAGAAGCAGAGTTGACAACAGCAGCCGATCGAAGATTTAAAGAGGCCTTTAAAGAGATTGTTACGCAGGATAGCAAGATGCGTGAGATATTTGCAATGGTAGAAAAAATGGCGTTAAGCGATAATAGTGTTCTTATATGGGGAGAAAGCGGAACCGGAAAGGAACTGATTGCACGGGCAATACACAGAATAAGCAAGCGCAATGGGCAACGTTTTGTTGCTGTGAATGCGGGTTCATTTGCAAACGAACTATTTGCGTCTGAGTTTTTCGGATATAACCAAGGCGCATTTACCGGTGCAATTTCCAATAAGAGGGGTTTCCTGGAAGAGGCAGACAAGGGAACCCTGTTTCTTGATGAGATAGGGGAATTGGCTTTGCCTATTCAAGTAAAACTGCTTCGTGTGCTTCAGGAGGGCGAATTCTTTCGTCTTGGGTCAACAAGAAATCTGAAAGTTGATGTTCGTATTATTGCTGCTACGAATAAGAATCTTCATGAGGAGATGAAACAAGGCAATTTCAGGAAAGACCTCTTCTATCGTCTTAACATCAATTCAGTCTATCTCCCTCCGTTAAGGGAAAGAACTGGAGATATCCCGATCCTCTCTTATCATTTCCTTCGTATATTTTGTCAGACCAACAACAAGAAGATTGAGAAGATTTCAGACAGTGCAATGAAATGCCTTACTCAGTATGATTACCCGGGCAATATAAGAGAATTGATGAATATCATCAATAGCGCCGTTATTGTGGAATCATCAAATGAATTGAAAAAGAAATCTCTTCCGAATTATTTCTTTGAAAATGAAGGATTCGGTGATGGAGGATCGACCGACGTACCATTGAAAACACTCAAGGAAATTGAAGATGAACATATCAGAAGGATTCTTGATTATACCGGAGGCAACAAGACGAGGGCGGCACAGATACTTGGTATTTCGAGGATAAGTCTTATCTCAAAAACGAAAAAAAGGACAGAAGATTAATTAGTTGAAACGATTTATCTCCAAAAATCAGGCATAAACAGGACGATCACCGTATATATCTCGAGCCTGCCGGTCATCATAAGAAAAGATAATATCCATTTGCCTGTAACTGAGATGCCGGAGTAGTTTTCAACAGGTCCTACATTTCCAAGTCCCGGGCCTACGTTTCCAAGTGTTGAAGCAACAGCCCCGATGGCTGTATCGATGTTTTCACCAAGTATTGTTAATGCAAATACACCGCTTGCAAAGATAAGTAAATAAAGGACTATGAAAGCGATTATATTTGTTACTGTATTCTCTGGTATCATTGTCTTTTGAATTTTTATAGGGAAAACACCTCTTGGATAGAACAACCTCTTTATCTCTGACGCAAGATACTTGAAAAGCACATATACGCGAATGCTTTTAATGCCTCCACCTGTAGAACCAGCACAACCACCGAAAAACATAAGCAAAAGCAGGATAAACTGTGTTGCAAAAGGCCAAAGCTCATAATCTTGTGTCACAAATCCTGTTGTCGATATGATCGATACCGTCTGAAAAATTGAGCTTCTGAGTAATTCTTCAGAAAAGATCGATCCATAAAGTAATCTTATGGATGCTATTGAGATAAAGGCACAAATTATAACACACACGAAAAAGAGAAATTCAGTATTACGAAAATATCTGATAGGATTTCCCTTTAGCGCCCAAAAATGAAGGCTGAAATTGGTTGCTGCGATAAACATAAAGATTACAATCACATACTGTATATATAGTGAAGGATATCCTGCAATGCTTGCATTTAAAGGCGCAAAGCCTCCTGTCGCCATTGTGGCAAAGGTTATGCATGTGGCATCGAAAAAAGAAAGCCCTCCAATTATAAGAAGCAACACCTGTATTATGGTCAGTAATAGATAAATCGACCATAGGATTTTTGCTGTTTTACTTATTCGAGGAGAAATTTTGTCTTTGGTTGGACCAGGTACCTCTGCCTTGAACAATTGGACACCGCCAACACCGAGAAAAGGAAATACGGCAACAGCAAGAGCTATTACGCCCATGCCTCCGAGCCACTGGGTCATATGACGCCATATTTGCAGGCTTTTTGGAAGAATTTCTACGTCTGTTAGTATCGATGCACCTGTTGTTGTAAATCCAGACATGGTCTCAAAGAATGCATTTGTAAAACTGGGGATGGAGCCAGAAATAACGAAGGGCATTGAACCAAAAGTTGCAAGACATATCCATGCAAGAGAAACTGTGAGAAAACCGTCACGTATTGAAAGCTCAGAAGGTTGTGACTTTAAGAAAACTGACGGCAGCCCAAGGAGCGCTAGTCCTGCAATATGAAATATAAGCAGGTAGGTTTGACCATCTTTATGATAAAAAGAAAAGGCGAGGGGAATAAAAAAACATGCTGCATTTATTAAACATAGCCTTGTTAACACATACAAAACATTGGTCGCTTTCAAAAATGGTCACCTACGATTATGAAAATTTTCGTTCAAGTTCTGGAACAGCTTGAGGCAGAGCAAAAACAATAACCCTGTCACCTTGCTTTATGACGCTGTTTCCATGTGGCACAAACGACTCACCATGTCTTACTATAAAGGCAATAACAGAGCCTTCAGGCAGTTTTATTTTGCTTAAGGGCTTGTCTGTTATCTTTCCCTTTTCTTTAATCTCAAATTCAATTCCTTCGGCTTCTATACCATGAAAAGAAACCACCGAAAGTATATGACCTCTCCTTATCAGACGAAGAATGGCGTTTGCCGTAGATAGTCGCACGTTGACCGTAGAATCTATACCAATAACTGGCATGAGAGGCATATAGTCTATTTTGTTTACTAGAGAGATTGTCTTTTGTATACCTAAATGTCTTGCAAGAAGGCATGATATGATATTTTTTTCATCGTCTGATGTAACTGCTACAAAGGCATCCATTTCGAGTATCCCTTCCTTTGCAAGAAGATCTATCTCTGTGCCATCTGCCTGAACCACCATTGTCTTTTCAAACTCACATGCCACTTTTCTCGATTTTTCCTTGTTTACTTCGATGAGGGTGACCTTTTTATTTTTTTTCTCAAGACCTCGGACAACGCTTCGTCCTATCTTGCCACCGCCCAAAACCATTATTTTGTCAAGCCGCTGTTCTTCTTTGCCTGTCATCTTAAGAAGGTCTGTTAGATGTTCAATTCTGGTCGCTACAAACAGATGATCATTGTTGTTAATATAGTCTTCGCCTGTGGGTATGATGGTTTTGTTGTTTTTCAGTATTGCTACGACTCTGAACTTTTTTCTCAACTCTTCGGTCCCCATTTCTTTGAGTTGTTTGTTTAAATAGGGACACCTTTTGTCAAGTTTGATACCTACAACTAACATCTTTCCTTTTTCAAACTCTATGATTTCTGTGGCTGTTGCACGCATCAGCAAACGCAGAATCTCCTCGGCAACTTCTTCCTCAGGATGTATGAAAAGGTCTACCCCAAGTTCACCCGGTTTGAATATGGAATTACTACTGTAATATTCAGGGCTTCTTACCCTTGCAGCTTTCAGTTTTACATTGTATTTTGCTGCAATCATACATGCAAAGATATTTATTTCGTCAGCGCCTGATGCGCCTATTATCATGTCAGTTTCATCAATACCAGCCTCTTTTAATACCTCCTGGCTTGCGCCATTTCCTTCGATTACCATTATGTCAAGGGCATTTCGTATTTTCTCGCATTTGTCTATATCCATTTCAATGACGGTTAGTTCGTGTTTTTCGAGAGATAATCTCTGTGCAAGGTAAAAACCAACCTCACCACCACCTACAATGATAATCCTCATATACTGATTCCACCTCTCAAATTAAAAAAAATATTACAACAGATAAGCAAGGTTATGCTCTTATATATTAATTATCATCCTAATGTTTGTGCCTATTCCCACTTCAGAGGATATTTCAAAGGAGTCTGAATATTTTTTCATATTTGATAATCCCATGCCCGCACCGAAACCCATTTGCCATATCTTTCTTGTGGCTGTCGAATATCCTTCTTCCATGGCCAGCTTAATATCAGCTATGCCCTGTCCTTTATCAGTTGAGTCTATAATGATTTTTTCAGGTGTTAACCGCAGGGTTATGACACCATGTTCTGCATAAGAGCATATATTTATTTCAGCTTCATATGTAAC
>Ga0302247_1001675_pt1 | contig 16415 bp, 16 predicted proteins | sample AAG_UR_Ile_MG_FD_193529 | JGI IMG/M metagenome (GOLD analysis project Ga0302247, IMG submission 193529) | Enriched activated sludge microbial communities from anaerobic digester in WTTP, New Holstein, Wisconsin, United States - AAG_UR_Ile | ecosystem: Engineered > Bioreactor > Anaerobic >...
ATGAACAAAATTTTGAGGGTCGCAAAGTCTGGGACACTTTCAGACTGCTCCATGTCTCCCTGGACGCCACTGATATGCTCAAATTGCTCTGATTAAGCATCAGCAAACCTGAAAATCATGGGTAAAAATGGTAACCTAAGGGAACTCCCTCAAATATTGTGGCAACTATTCCCTCAATTATCGAGTTCATTCTCAAATGGGCATGGAAGGAAAACAACCGGATGGATCGCTACCTGAAAAACGCCCGGATGAAACTCAACGCCTGTGTAGAGGATATCGACTACAAAACGCCGAGGGGAATCGATCAGTCTGTCATGATGAATCTCATCTCCTGTGACTGGGTCAGGCGCTACCACATATCGAGACCTTTGAAAAATGGCTTCGCCGCGGCTCAGAAATCTTTTTCGCCTCTGAATGGGTAACGTATAAACATTATTCATTACCAAGCGTTAAGTTCAATCACGCAACGGCGAAAAACATTTGATTCGCCGCTTGCGAACCATTTTTCCGCAGTTATGCAAAGCTCTCATACTTTTTCATGGCCTTTTCCGTGACGGTGGAAATGCTCAACCTGCGGATGCGGAAAAAGCAGATCGAGCCGGTAAAATTGAGAAAAGAGATGACGGAGATAATCAGTGATACTTGAGGACCGGATTTCCTTTGCCGATCCGCGCCGAGTCATGTCCATGCCGATCCGGGTACGACCGAGGTCCATGCCGCCGCCGGAGAGCCGCTGATGAGGCAGCGTGGCGCAGTGCGGGCCGGTCGAGTCCGGGCGCTTACAGCGGCATTTTCAATTCCATGGGTTCAACCCGCGGCGAGCATCAGGGCCAATCCCCCGGCGAGGATCAGGGCATAGGTGGTGAACATCAACCGGTTTACCCGGAGGATGTCTTGGGGCTCCAGGGGACGTAAGGGGTCGCCCATGGTGGGCCGGGCCGACGGTTGCCCGAAATAGTGATTGAGACCGCCGAGTTGCACCCCGAGGGCGCCGGCCGTCGCCGCCTCGAGCAATCCGGAGTTGGGGCTGGGGTGGCGGCGGTGGTCACGCATCAAAATCCTTATGGAATTACGGGCGTTCAATCCCAGCATCAACGCGGCGGCTGGTATGAAGGCGGCGGTCAGGCGGGCCGGGAGATAATTGACGAGATCGTCGAGGCGGGCGGCGGCCCAGCCGAATTCCCGGTAGCGCTCGTTTTTGTATCCGAAGGTGGAATCCAGAGTGTTTACCGCCTTGTAGAGCATGGCGCCCAGGGGGCCGCCGAGAAAGGCGAAGATCAGCGGGGCGGTGACCCCGTCGGCGGTGTTTTCGGCGACGCTTTCCACGGCCGCCCGCGTCACGCCCGGTTCGTCCAGGACATCCGTATCCCGGCCCACGATCATGCCCACGCGGCGCCGCGCCCCGGGCAGATGCCCCCCGGCGAGACTTTCATAGACCTCGCCGCTGTGCCGGGCCAGATCCCGGGCGGCGAGGGTCGTGTAGATGATCAGGATGGAAAAGGCGTCACCCAGCCGGGGATGGAGTGCCGAGCCCAGGACGATCAGACCCCAGCAGATGCCGGCGACGGCCGCCAGGACGCCGATAACCGTGCTGATCCCCGCCAGTCGGGGCGCGGGGATCAGCTTCCGGGTTAAGGCCTCGCCGCCCAGGGCGAGCCGGCCGATGAGTTTCACCGGATGGGGAAGCCGGCGGGGATCGCCCCAGAGCAGATCCAGGATCACCGCCGTGACAATCTGATATTCAAGCGGCATATTTATCTTTTCTATAGGAGGCAGGCCGCCAGTCCGGTCAGGGCCACCGCCGTTTCCGCGATTTCCGCGGCGGCCCCGACGGTGTCCCCGGTAAACCCGCCCAGCTTTCGGTAAATAAGCCCCGCGGTGAGCACGGCGGCGGCGATGCCGCTCAGGGCCGTGAGCAGTCCCGACCAGGGGGAGGGCAGCCACCCGCCGGCGCCGAGGAAAGAACCGGCAATAATCATGAAAATCATTGCAAAAATTGGATGGAGCCAGGACCGGCGGCGGATGAAGAGGGAGGCCAGTCCGCCGTCTTTCCGGGCGTAGGGCAACGCGGTGAGCATGAGGAGCATCGCCGTCCGTCCGGCGAGGGGCATGAGGATAATGATCCCCAGACGCTGGTCATGGATCAGCGGCGCCAGGGCGGCGATCTTCAGGGCGAGGACGAAAAAGACGGCCAGGACCCCCATGGTCCCGATGTGGCTGTCCCGCATGATCTCCAGCATCCGCTCCCGGTTCCGGACGCTGAAGATGCCGTCGGCGGTGTCGGCCAGGCCGTCCAGGTGGAGGCCGCCGGTTATGAGGACCAGGAGCAGGACGGTCAGGACGGCGGCGACCCCGGGGGGAAACAGGAGGGAAAAGACAAAATCGCCGACCGCCGCCGCTCCGCCGATAACAATGCCCACCACCGGGAAAAAGGGCAGGCTGCCGGCGATATCCTTTTCCCCGACTCCTTTGCCTCCCGGCGCCGGGAACGTGGTGAGGAACTGAAAAGCGGCAATGAGGGCCTTCATCTGAACAACCACCTCGAGGGAATTCCGGCTTGCGGGACGATCATCTACGGGACCGGCTGCGTTTCTTCAGCCCCCGGGCAACCCGATCCGAAGTCATCCAAAAATCTGAAATCCTTGATAAAAGCGTCAAACACCTTCTCCGCCGTGGGACGTTAAGGGCCGGGGCCGGGATCATCAGCCCCCGGCCTGGGAGACACCGGCCTCGGCAAAGGTGGCCACCTCCGTGAGGATTCGCGCCGCCGCCTCGACCAAATGCATGGCCAGGGCCGCCCCCGTCCCCTCGCCAAGGCGGAGATCCAGGTCGAGAAGTGGTTTTTTATCCAAACATTTCAAGGCTATACGGTGTCCCGGCTCCATGCTCCGGTGGGAGGCGATCATGAAATTCCGGGCCAGGGGTTCGATGTGGGCGGCGATGAGGGCGCCGGCGGTGGAGATGAAGCCGTCCACCAGCACCGGCTTCCGTTGCGCGGCGGCGCCGAGGATCAACCCGGCGATTCCAGCGATCTCGAATCCACCCAGTTTCGCAAGGATATCGATTGGATCGCTTATGTCGGGGACATTGGCGGCTATGGCCTTTTCGATCATGGTGACCTTGTGGGCCAGTTGCCGGTCGTCGATCCCCGTGCCCCGGCCGGTAACATCGGCGATGGGGGCGCGGGCGTAGAGGGCGACGATGGCGCTGCTGGGCGTGGTGTTGCCGATCCCCATCTCTCCCGTGCCGAAGACGTGGGTCAGCGGTCCCAGTTCCCGGGCAATCTCGATCCCGGCCTCGACGGCCTGCAGGGCCTGAGCCCGGGTCATGGCGGGTCCCCTGGTCATGTCCATCGTCCCTAAGGTAATTTTTTTGTCAATGATTTTGTTGGTTTCCGTTAGTGCGGAAAGATCTCCGGCCACCCCCAGGTCCGCGACGACCACCCGGGCGCCGGCAAGGCGGGCCAAGACGTTGATCCCGGCGCCGCCGCTGACGATGTTGTGGACCATCTGGACCGTGACCTCCCGGGGATAGCCGCTCACCCCCTGGGCGGCGATGCCGTGATCCGCCGCCATGGTGACGATGGTCTTTCCGGCCACGGGGGGCGGCATCTGCCCGGTCATGCCGGCCAGTTCCTCCGCCAGATCCATGAGGCGCCCCAGTGCCCAGTGGGGCATGGTCAATTGATCGAGACGCGCCCGGGCTGCCGCGCGGGCATCCATATCGATCCGGGGAAAATCATGGAGGATAGATTCCAGTAAAGTCATAAGGATATGCTTCCTTCCTCTTTTATTGACGCTTCGGCAAAAGCCTCTCAACTCCCCTCTTTTGCAGGAAAGGGTTGGGGGGGAGAAAAATTACTTTTTGCCCGGCGATTTACCCTTGATCCACATCGGGATCCCGCTGACCATGAAGGCGACGGCGTCGGCCTCTTGGGCGAACACCTGGTTGCACCGCCCGGCGAGATCCCTGAACAGCCGGCCGCCGGGGTTATCGGGGACGATGCCCATGCCGACCTCGTTGGTCACGAAGATCACCGTCCGCCCGCCACCGTCCGGGGTTGCTGGCGGCCCTTCGGAAGATGCGGCGGTTTGAACGCCGCCAACCGCCGCGTCCGAAATTCCCGTTTCCGGCGGCGTCCCCGAATGAATTAGATAATTAGCGGCGGCTCCTTCCGCCCCCGTTTCCGCCCCGAGACGCGCCGCCCGTAAAACTTCCCGGGCTTTATGGGCGACATCGTCCTCCGTAAGGGTCGCGCCAAGCCGCTGGGCCTCAAACATGAGATTGTTGATCCAGAGGGTCAGGCAGTCCACGAGGACGACCCCCGTGTCCGGTCCCCACCCCAGGGCCCCCGCCAGGGCCGTTTCCTCCTCGATGGTCCGCCAGGATCGGTCTTCCCGGTCGCGGCGGTGCCGGGCGATCCGGGCCGCCATCTCCCCGTCCACCACGGGGCAGGTGGCCAGATAGATCCTCGTTTCCGAAAGGGATTCGGCCAGTTGCTGGGCGAAAGCGCTCTTGCCGCTCCGGCTGCCGCCGGTAATGAGGACGATCCGGGCCATCAGAGCGTTTCCTCCATTCTGGTCAGGGAGCGATGCAGATCCTCCCGGGAAAAGACCTCGATAGACAGACCGCCCTGATAATCCTTCAGGAAAGCGGTGATGATCCGCCATTCCCGGTCGGGAATCCCGGCCAGGGAACGGTGATCCCGGCCCGCCTCGACGCCGTGAAGGTGGATCATGACGGTCCGGTCGCCGTAAAGATGCAGATATGTTTCCACGTCTTCTCCCTGGATCAGCAGATGGCCGAGGTCCAGGCAGATCGGCAGGTCGAGATCCCTGATGAGCGGATAGATCCAGCGGAAGGTATAATCGATGTTTTCCACGGCGACGAGGGAGGGCGGCAGCCCCGCCTCAAAGAGATGTTCGAGGGAATACAAGAGGTTGGTTAGCCAGGCGCCCACCGTATCGGGCGTCATTTCCCGGCGCCGGTCCTTTTCCAGGTGAAGGCAGTACGCCGTAGGCGGAAGGGAGCGGGTCCGTTCATAGAACCTCATGATGGTGGCGCAGGCGGCGGCCCGGATCCCGGCGTCGGGATGGCCCAGGAGGACGTCCGTGGGGAGATGGACGTTATAGGTCAACCGGTGTTCTCCCGCCAGAGCGGCCAGGGCGGAGATGTCTTCCCCGGAGGGCAGATTGTCATCCCGGCCGCTTTCGAACAGCACGAGTTCGATCTCGTCCACCCAGGGCGCCAGAAAGCGGACATTGGGGAGAATCGCGTCGGGAATGATATAAGAGGTGGTCCCCAGGCGAAAGGGAAAACGACCCTTGAGATCCGGCAGAATCGGTGAAGATATAACCATTTTATATCATTCCTCAAATTGCCTTCGTCGGTAACACATGGCGCCGGGCTTGTCAAGGACGGTAAGTTGGATGAACCTGTAAATAGTCGTGATTATGCGCATTAGACGGTGCTCTGTGATCATTGAGCTTCGCTTTCCGTTCGTTGGCGCCGAAAACTTTCCATGAAATACCTGCTTCCCGCTGGTGGGGAATGGCAGGGAACGCCGCATTTGACATCTACAGGGTCATCAATTATGTATATCAAAAACCAGCAACCGGACAGAAAAAATGCTCGTTCAGATCTATGAGATTCAGAAGCCCTGGGAAGCGGAACAAATGATCGCCTTAGGCGTGGATCATCTCGGCAGCGTCATTACTGACCGGGAAAACTGGCGCGATCCGGCCGTCCGGGAGGTGGTCCGCCTGACCGCGGGGACGGCCTCCCGGAGCTCCGTGATCCCCCTGTTCAGCGATGTCGATGCGGTGTCGCGCATCCTTGACTACTACCAGCCGGATATTGTCCACTTTTGCGAAAACCTCCCCCTCCGGCCGGAGGGGGAGGACCGCCGGGGCGCCGCGACGGAAAAGCTCGTTCATCTTCAGGCGGTGGTAAGGGAAAGGTTCCCGAACGTGAAGATCGTGCGCTCGCTCCCCGTTCCCGGGGCCGTTTCCGTAAACATGACCGGCCGCGTAAAGACCCTGGCGGGGGTGCCGGGCGCCGAAGGGTTCTCTCCGGGGGAGACGGGATCGGCCATGAGGGGCGATGGCCGACGGGATTACGATGCCCACCCGCCCGATCATGTTCCCGAGGATGATCTCCTGCTTGGCTCTCAGGGGGATGCGACCTGGCTGTCCCGGACGGACCCGCGCGTCACCGCGTCGGCGTCGGCGGTCAAGGCCGGCCTGAAGGGCCTGCTGGATATTTTTGCCCCCGGGTCGGATTTCTTCATGACCGATACGCTCCTGGCCGGGCCGGGCGGCGGGGAAGACACCGTCCAGCCCGTGGCGGGTTTCGTAGGCATCACCGGCGCGACCTGTGACTGGGAGATCGGGGCCTGGCTGGTCCGGGTCAGTCCCCGGCCGGTGATCCTGGCGGGCGGGCTGGGGCCGGAAAACGTTGCGGCGGCGATCGCCCGGGTGCGCCCCGTCGGCGTGGACAGTTGCACCCGGACCAATGCGGTGGACCCTTTGGGCCGGCCTATCCGTTTCCAAAAGGATATCAACAAAGTGCGCCGTTTTGTCGCCGCCGCCCGGCGGGCGGAGCGGAAGCTATAGCAGGCATTGTTATACAAAAACTGCCTTAAGTCCGCTAACTATATAGTCCACTTATTCCAAGGACAAATCGCCGCTGACTATGTAAAATAATTAATAACATCAACAATATAAGCGGTATCGTCGCGACGAAGCATGAAGCGCAACGCCGCATATGGACTTTTTTGCGATGTCTTCATGCCTGCAGCAATATTATCCTTGAAAAATTCTTTAAGAAGGGTATTGTGAATCAGCAGTGCCAATCTTTTACTCAAACAAGGAGGTTAAGACATCATGGCCGATGGTCCGCTCTATGAAAAAGGCAAGCTCTACGACATCTCCATTATCGACTTCCGGCGCGATATCGATCAGCCCCGGAAATATTTCGATCCCGAGGCGATGGAGGAACTGACCGCTTCCCTGCGGAAGCACGGCATCCTCCAGCCCGTTCTTTTCCGGCCCGGCGATCAAGGCTATGTAAATATCGTGGCCGGGGAGCGACGCATCGAGGCGGCCAAAAAGGCAGGCATCAATGTAATTCCCGCGATCATGGTCGAAGGCAACACCGACGAAATCGCCTTGGTGGAAAATCTCCAGCGCAAGGACCTGACGCCCGTCGAGGAAGCGGAGGCCCTGGACCGGATGATGAAGAAGCATTATTATAAACAGGAAGATCTCAAGGGCATCGTCAATAAATCCCAGTCCATGATCTCGGAGATCCTTTCCCTCAACCGCCTGCCCCAGCAGATTCGCGATGAATGCCGGAGCGATCCCTCCGTGCCACGGGGAGTCCTCATCGCCATTGCCCGGAAGAAACAGGAACGGGCCATGTTGCGGCTCTACAACGAATACCGGGAGAAGGGGCTGAACCGGGAACAGATCATTAAAGAGGGAAGTGACCGCAAGGGAAAAACCGCCGGCGATTATGCCGCGCTGATCCAAGGCATGGATAAGCGTCTGGGAGAGCTCGATGGGAGCGCCTGGACGGAAGAGGAAAAGGGACCCTTCCGGGATGCCCTTGCCAATCTCAGGGATACGATAACCCTGCTCCTCGATCCGGAGTCGCCAACACCCCTGCGCCTCAAGAAAAAACCGATGACGCTGGCGTGAATTCATTATTTAGATATGGAGACTGTTTAGCGCCGTCCTTCCCGACCCTCCCGATCCCGCGGCCTTCTCCCGGGAAGGCCTGGCGTGGTAGTGTTTAAAAATTTGACTTTTACAGAAATGATTGCTATGCAAATTATCATACAGGATAGAATTTCCTTTCATTTTTGCTAACCGGCTCCATATCTTCTTAACCAAAAGGCCTACGATGTCTGTGATTACACGAAAAGTCGTTGCTTTTCATATATTTGCCGCAACGATAGTATGGTTTGCACTTAACGCCGGTTCCATCGCCCGGGGCGCGGATGAAGAAGTCAGACTACACCTGACCAACGGCGACCGGATCAGCGGTACGATAGTCGCCGATGAAGAAGACTATCTGGTGCTGAAGAACGATCTTTTCGGCCAGGTGAGAATCAGCAAGGTCCTTGTCGGGAAAAAAGAGCTGCTGAAGGCAGAGATTGCGGAATCGGAACAAAAAAAGCAGCGGCTTTGGCAGGCCGAGGTTGCCCTGGGCGTCGGCGTTTCCGAAGGAAACACCGTTAAATCTTCATATGCGGGCGATTTTATCGCCAACAGAAAGACGGATCACGACGAGTTTACCTTGAAGGGGAGCGGCCTGTACGCCTCCACAAAGAGGGATCCGGATACGGAGAAGTGGTACGGCATGATCAGATACGCCTACAACTTCTGGGAGCAGAAGTTGTACAACTTCTATAAATTCGAGTCCGATCATGACAAATTCTCCAACGTCTATGTCCGCCTGCTACCGTCCGCCGGCATCGGCTATTGGTTTTCAAAAGAACGGGCATTCAAGGGCTTGTTGGAATTGGCCGTGGGTTATGAAAACACCTATTTCATGGACGATTCTTCCGCAAAAACTGAAATCGTACTGGTCCCCAGGTTTTTCGCGGAAGCCAGATTGTTTGGGGACGCCACGCTCTCCCAGGATCTCGTTTTTTATCCTTCCCTGAACTATTTCGGGGATTACCGGCTACAATCCGAAACCTCCTTGAAAAATCCCCTTTCCGAGAAACTTTTTCTCCGGTTGAGCCTTATCGACAACTACAATTCCAATCCCGAAAAAACGGGCACACTGAAAAACGATCTTCAATTCCTCACCACACTCGGATACAAGTATTGAGAGCTTTGCATAACTGCGGAAAAATGGTTCGCAAGCGGCGAATCAAATGTTTTTCGCCGTTGCGTGATTGAACTTAACGCTTGGTAATGAATAAGGTTTATACGTTACCCATTCAGAGGCGAAAAAGATTTCTGAGCCGCGGCGAAGCCATTTTTCAAAGGTCTCGTATTGATGCCGACGACACCGGCGACAGCTTCTCTATTGACTTTCCCCAACCGATAGGTTATGATCACTCGAAAAATCACAGGGTTTCTTTGCCGGTCAAAGTAACCGCATCATTTTCCAAGGTCCTGCGACCCACAACCGCCAGTCAGATCAAACGCATTCCCATCTCCATCGATTTATCAGGCAGGGCAAAACAAACCACCAAGGGAGAGCATAACTATGTGCACTATTTGCGGACATTTTGCCCAGGAAGAACCGATAGCAGCAACGGACATCTACGACATGCTGAAAAAAATGGAACACCGGGGGCCGGATATGCACGGCGTCTATCTGGATGGCGCCGTGACAAGACATAAGAGCGTCGAGGAATTCAAGTCGCTTCTGAAACAGAAAAGCCATATCGCCATGGGGCACTCCCGCTTGGGGATCATCGGCTCGGAAGATTTATCCCAGCCGTACACCTCCTGCGACGGAAAACTCACCCTGATCAAGAACGGGGAGATCTATAACTACGAAGCCCTCAAATCGCTGCTTCTATACGGCCATCGCCATAAAACGACCAGCGACAGCGAGATATTGGTTCACCTCCTCGAGGAGTCCTATCGAGGCAATCTCCTGAAGGCGGTAAAGCGGGTGATCGGGATCATAGACGGCATGTACGCCTTTGCCGTCACGGACGGGGAGTCCGTCGTCCTTGCCCGGGACCCTATCGGCAAGAAGCCCTTTTATTATATTGAAAGCGGTCCCGTCACCTATTTCGCCTCGGAAAAAAAGGCCCTCTGGAACGGCACGGAGGAGCCGGTACGGCTTCGTCCCGGGGAAATCGTCTGCATCGACAAAACCGGGCGGTCCAACCACACCGGCGTGGCGATCCAGATGCCGCAAATAGATATCGTGGATTTTCGCGACGCCGTGGAACGATACAAGATCGTCCTGGTAAAGGCCATGCAAAAGCGGTTGGCCGGCCTCCGGGAAGATCGCCTCGGGGTGATATTTTCCGGGGGGATAGACTCGGTCCTCATCGCCAAGCTGATCCAGCGGGAGGGTAAAAATATCACCTGCTACTGCACCGGCACCGCCGATTCGGGGGACATCCTGGCGGCCCAGAACGTGGCGGGGGAACTCGGGCTGGAACTCAAGACCGCCATCATCGACGCCGAGCTGGTGCAGGGCATCCTCGCCGAGGTGATCCGGAACGTGGAGGAGGGGGGCCTCCTCCAGGTGGAGGTAGCCATCCCCATGTACCTGGCGGCCAAGATGGCCGCGGAAGACCACATTCGCGTCATGTACACCGGCCAGGCGGCGGACGAGCTGTTCGCCGGCTATCCATGGTACAGCGACGTCTTGAAGGAATGGGGATATTTACGCCTCCATGAACAGCTTTGGGAGGACCTCAACTACCTCTACGACGATACCCTGGAGCGGGAAGACAAATTGACCATGTCCCACTCCATCGAGTTGCGGGCCCCCTATCTCGATCGGGACGTCATCCGGACGGCCATGCGCATCTCGCCGCGACTGAAGATTCAGGGCAGCGAAGACGAGCTTCGCAAACGGGTCCACCGCCAGGCCGCCGTGGAGTTGGGGGTTCCCCCGTTCCTGGCTTTCCGCGCCAAGGATCCGGCGCAATCGGGTTCGGGTATCCACCAGATCATCGAGAATCTGGCCCGGTCTCAGAACGTCGCCCTCGATACGGAACTGGTTACGGAAAATATCAAGATCGACAAGGGAAGCCTGTACCGTTATGGGGAAGGGGTTTATGGAGAGGCGGTGGCACGGGGCTATATTCAAAGCCTCCACCGGGAGATCCTGAATGAATATAAACCGGCGATTCTCAAATGAAGTGGTGATTATTCCATGAAAAAGCTCATTACCCTGGCCCAGATAAGCTGTGACGCCCAGGGCTTCCAGAACCACATCGAGCGGATCAAGTCCATCATCGCCGAATATCGGTCTTCCGATCTCATCGTTTTTCCCGAACTGATCCTCCACGGCCACCCTTCCCGGGAGCGTCCGGAAGGATTTCTCTACCGCCGGCTCGAAGGGCGGGAGCGGCGTCTTTCCGAAGACATGGCCGCCTATGTCCGCGAGTTGGACGCCCGGATCATTATCGGAGAGATCAGACGCAGGGGGGATATGTTCTACAACCTGGCGACCTATATGGACTACGCCACCGTGCAGAGCTACGCCAAGGTCCATGTCCACTGGACGGAGCAGTTCGTTCCCGGCCGCGATTTTCCCGTCCTGTCAACCCCGGCGGGCCGACTGGGCATGACCGTCTGTTTCGATTCCGCCTTCTGCGAAATCGGCCGGGTCCTGGCCCTCCGGGGCGCCCAGATCATCGTCAACATCGCCGCCGTTCCCAAGAGCTTTCCCGTAAAGTACATGCGCCGCCGTCTGGCGGCCCTGGCCCTGAACAACCAGCTTTTTGTCGTTTACGTCAACAGGCCGGGTCCTTTTTTCTCCGGTTCCAGCGCCGTTTTCGATCCCCACGGCGACATCCTGGCCCACGCCGGGGAAGGGGAAGAGGTCTTGCATGTGGAGATCGATCTCGAAGTCATACGGAGCTGGCGGGAAGAGGAAGACATCTACGGCCGCCGGCGTCCCCTCCTCTACAGGGAAATCGGGGCGGAAAAGCAGAAGCGGCAGGGCGGCAGGAAAAAGTGGGAGGCCAAAAAGGAAATATCGTCTTATTTGCCGCCGCCGGGGGCGGCGCGGCAGGCAGGAGGAACCCATGGATAGAATGCCCGGTCGAGGCCCGGCAAGTTTGCGGCGACGTTGGCCGGTCTTTGGTCTTATCGTTCTCCTGGCCCTTTGTCTTTCCTTGGCCGGTTGCGGCAATCAGGGAAAGAAGGAAAACGGCAACATCCTCAGGTTTTACACCTGGAAACCGAATCAGCCTGAGGTCTGGGAAGAGATCGTCAAGATATTCGAAGCGGAACATCCCGGGGTGAAGGTCTGGCGCGAGATCGGCCCCCATTCCTCCACCTCCTTCCATGATCTTTTGGCGCAAAAGCTCAAAAACCGCAGCAAGGATCTGGATGTCTTCCTTATGGATGTGGTCTGGCCGGCGGAGTTTGCCGCCGCCGGCTGGGCCCTGGCCCTGGACGACCGTTTCCGGAAGGCCGACCGGTCCCGCTTTTTTGCCAATACCATTCAAGCCAACACCTACGGCGGAAAGATCTACGGCGTTCCCCTGTACATCGACGCCGGCATGCTCTATTACCGCCGGGACCTCCTCGCCAAGCACCACTTCAAGCCGCCGGAGACGTGGCCGGAACTGGTAAGGCAGGCCGCCGTCATCACCGCCGGAGAACGGGGCATTTACGGTTTCTCGGGGCAGTTCAAACAATACGAGGGGCTGGTCTGCAACATGATGGAATACGTCATGGCCAACAAGGGTTGTCTCGTCAACCCCCGGCAGGGGAAACCGGGCCTTGCGGAACCGCCGGCCCGGGAAGCCGTTCTCTTCGTCCGGGATCATCTCATCGGAAATGCAGCCCCGGCCGGGGCGCTCGCATACGAGGAGCCGGAATCTCTGGCCCTCTTTGTCCAGGGCAAGGCGGTATTCCATCGTAACTGGCCCTATGCCTGGGAGGCGGCCAACGATCCCGCCCGCTCCCGCGTGGCCGGCAAGACCGGCGTCGCCCCCCTGCCCGCCTTTCCCGGCGGAAAAAGCCATGCCGCCCTGGGGGGCTGGCAATTGGGGATCAGCCCTTATTCGGAGAACAAGGACCTGGCCTGGGACTTCGTCCGGTTCCTCACCAGCGACAGAATCCAGAAGCACTTGGCCCTGAAGGCCGGCCTGGCTCCCACGAGAAAGGATCTTTATGACGACCGGGAGATATTGGCGGCCTGCCCGCAGTTCAAGGAAATGAAGGGGGTGTTCGTCTCCGCGGCGCCCCGGCCTGTCAGCCCCCTGTACCCGGCCCTGTCGAATATCATGCAACGCTATTTCAGCCGGGCCATCTCCGGCGCCGGCGCCGGCATCGATCAGGAGTCCCGCTTGGCGTCCGAGGAAATGGAGAAGATATTGACCCTCGCGCCTTGAAGAGGCAGGATTTCATCATGACTATTCTCACCCGGAACATGCATGGCCTCTCGCCGCGGCGACGCCGGGAAAGGCTCTTCGCGGCGGCGCTCCTTTTCCCCTGTTTCGCCTTTGTCGCCCTCTTCGCCTTTTATCCCATTGTCCACTCCCTGTATCTTAGCCTGCACCGGATCATCCTCGGATTACCCGGACTGGCTCAGCCCTTTGTCTATCTGGAGAACTACCGCCAACTCTGGGGTGATTCCGTCGCCCGCCACGCCCTGACCAATACCATCCTCTTCGTAGCCGTCTCCACGACCTGCGAGCTATTCCTGGGCCTGGCCATGGCCCTGACGATCAACCGCAGTTTCCGGGGCCGGGGACTGATCCGGGCCGCCGTCCTTATTCCCTGGGCCATCCCCACGGTAGTGGCCTCCCAGATGTGGCGCTTCATCAACAATGATCACTACGGCTTTCTGAACTACCTGCTCTTCGGAAACGACCTGGCCTCCTACCAGGCCTGGCTGGCCGATCCGTCCTTCGCCATGGTCGCCATCATGGTCGCCGACATCTGGAAGACCTCCGCCTTCGCCGCCCTCATCATCCTGGCAGGGTTGCAGACGATCCCCGACGAGCTCTATGAGGCGGCTCGCCTGGACGGGGCCACAGCTTGGCAGCAGTTCGCCCGGATCACCCTGCCGCTGATCAAACCGGCCCTCCTCATCGCCCTTCTCTTCAGGACCATGGACGCCTTTCGCGTCTTCGACCTGGTCTTCGTCATGACCCAGGGCGGCCCGGCGGACGCCACCAACGTCCTGCAATTCTACGGCTATAAGAAGATGTTCGCCGAGGGTCTCCTCGGCTACGGGGCGACGGTCTCGGTCCTCGTATTCCTCATCGTCCTGGGCCTTTCCCTTGTCTATGTCCGGTTTCTCGGCGGGGAAATGCGGGAGGAAAAACCATGACGGCATACCTCCGGCGCCTCCTCTTCTTTCTGGCCCTCGCCCTCATCGCGACCTTCAGCGTCCTGCCCTTTCTCTGGTTCATCGCGACGTCGCTGAAGACCCAGGTGGAGGTAACCGCCATTCCGCCCACCCTTTTGCCCTCCTTCTCCCTGGCTTTCTATCGTTCCGCCCTGGATGACTACCACCTCCTCCACTATCTGAAGAACAGTGTCATTGTCGCCGGTGCGGCCACCGTGGGCACCATTGCGATTTCCCTTTTCGCCGGATACGCCCTGGCCCGCCTCCCCCTCAGGCACAAGCCCCTTATCATGGGGAGCCTGCTTGTCGTCGCCATGTTCCCCCAGATATCCATCGCCGGACCGGTCTGGCAAATCCTCGCCGCCCTAGACTGGCTGAATTCCTATCAAGGACTGATCCTACCCTACATCACCCTGTCCCTGCCTTTGGGGGTTTGGATCATGACCGGCTTCTTCAGGGAACTGCCCCGGGAGTTGGAAGACGCAGCCCGGGTGGACGGCTGCAGCCATCTGCAAACCCTCTTTCGCGTCATTGTCCCCCTGGCGGCGCCGGGGGTCTTCACCGCCGCGATCCTTGTCTTCATCTATGCCTGGAACGAATTCTTCTTCGCCCTCCTCATCATGACCCAGCGACCCTACCAGACCCTCCCCGTGGGGATCGCCCTTTTCCAGGGGCAATACACCATCCCCTGGGGGGAGATCGCCGCCGCCTCCACCATTGCCACCATTCCTCTTGTCCTCCTCGTCCTCCTCTTCCAGCGGCGGATCGTCCGCGGCCTCTCCGCCGGGGCCATCAAAGGATAACCCATGGCCGGACTCAGGGTAGAAAACCTTACCAAGATCTACCACGGCGCCACCGTAGTGGACCGCGTCTCCTTCACCGTCGCTCCGGGAGAATTCTGCATTCTCCTGGGCCCCTCCGGGTGCGGAAAAAGCACGATCCTGCGCCTCATCGCCGGGCTGGAGGAGCAGGAGGGAGGGAACATCTTCATCGGCGACCGCGACATCGGGGTCCTGAATCCCCGGGATCGGGACGTGGCCATGGTCTTTCAGAGCTACGCCCTCTATCCCCATCTCAGTGTCTATGAGAACATCGCCTTCCCCCTAAGGGTGCGGAAACTCCCCGCCGGGGAAGTGGACCGCCGGGTCCGGGAAGCCGCCGCGCTCCTGGAGATCGCCGAGCTACTCCCCAGAAGGCCCCGGGAGATTTCCGGCGGGCAGCGACAGCGGGTGGCCATCGGCCGGGCTATCGTTCGCAGTCCGCGGTTGTTCCTCTTCGACGAGCCCCTCTCCAATCTGGACGCCAAGCTCCGGGCGGCCATGCGGGTGGAACTGGCGGCGCTGCACCGCCGACTTCAGGCCACCACCCTCTATGTTACCCACGACCAGGTGGAGGCAATGACCCTGGGGCAAAAGATCGTCCTTATGGACAAGGGGGCGGTTCAGCAGATCGGCTCGCCCCGGGATCTCTACGAAAGGCCGGCCAACCTCTTTAGCGCGTCTTTCCTCGGCGCGCCGCCCATCAATCTCTTTACGGGCCGCCTTGTGACGGGGAGCGGCGACGGCATGACCGTTCGCTTGCCCGACTTCCAGGTCAACGCGGGTCGGAGGGCAAACCTCGCCCCCTATGTCGGGGGGGAGGTAACGGTGGGAATCAGGCCTGAGGCCGTCCGAATCGGCACGGGATCTCTCCAGGGCATCCTGGAGCACATTGAACACATAGGTTCGGAGACGATCCTCTATATCCGGATGGGGGCGGACCGGATCATCGCCCGCGCGGCGGCGGATTTTTCCTCACCCCTGGGGACGACCCTCGTTCTCGACTTCGATCCCCCCTCACTACATTTTTTCCGCCAAGGGCAGCGGATATAAAAAAGTCCTTATATTCAGAACCATGAACTTGGTTTAAGGAATCAAAGGTCTTTTTACTGAGGCCGGCAAGATGGAGACATAGGCAAAACGACCTCGCTAAGAAACCCCGAGCTCTTTACCCAAATCCCTGAACTGCTTGGGGAATTCCGGCTGGAAGTTGAGGAATACCGGGACCGGATACACGGCGCCCACCTTCTTCCCCGCTTCCGGGAGGGCCTGAACCAGTTCCGCAAGCTGGCCGCCGGGGATGGCGAAGACGATTTCGTCGTCCTGGGTCAAAGAGAAGATCCGATCCCCGGTGCCGGGGATCGCGATCCGGGGTGCCTGGGTACGGAAGGGCGCCAGGAGGTACTCCGTGCACTCCACCTTGCCGCCGAAATGACCCTCCACCCGCTTCCCCTTGTTATAGGTCCACGCCTGGACCAGTTTCATGATCTGGGCCGGATTGCCGTAAAACACGATCGTGTCGGGTGCGAAGGTCGCCCGCGCCAACGGGGCGAGGAGGATCGCTTCGTATTCGTCCTT
>Ga0302247_1001681_pt1 | contig 16373 bp, 10 predicted proteins | sample AAG_UR_Ile_MG_FD_193529 | JGI IMG/M metagenome (GOLD analysis project Ga0302247, IMG submission 193529) | Enriched activated sludge microbial communities from anaerobic digester in WTTP, New Holstein, Wisconsin, United States - AAG_UR_Ile | ecosystem: Engineered > Bioreactor > Anaerobic >...
AACCTGTACTTCTCCCACCTGATGCCGGTGTTCCCGACGGGCCTCGCCACGGTGGCGCTCCAGACGACCTACCGGTACTGGGCCGGCTGCCGCGCCTGCCCGCAGTTCGTCGGCCACGCCCTGGTCGAGGACTTGCCGCCCGAGCTGGCCCCGTTTCAGCAGCGCCACCCGGCCCTCGATCTGGTCGCCGCGCGCCTGCCGCCCGGCTGGCGCCTGGCCGGCATCACGCTGCTCTCGGCCGCGCCCGACCGCCTGGCCCGCCTGCGCGCCCGCTTCGACGCCGCCCGGTAGCGCGGCCACTTCGAGGCCGCCCGGTAGCGCGCGCTGCCTCTGAAAAAAACCTTGTTTCTGTCAATCTTTCGGCTAATCTATCAGTGCTATTTATGATTGGACGAAACATATGACATATATATCACGCACCCTCGAAGGACTTCTGCACAAACCGGAGTTCCAATTTCCCGTGACGCTCCTCACCGGACCTCGGCAGGTGGGCAAGACGACCCTGCTGCGACACGCGGCCGCCAAAGATCGCACGTACGTCACGTTGGACGATCCGCTGCTGGCGGTGCTGGCCCGGGAGGAGCCCGCCCTGTTCCTGCAGCGATTTCCGGCGCCGGTGCTCATCGATGAAATCCAGTACGCCCCCCAGTTGCTGCCGTATCTCAAGATGGAGGTGGACCGGGACCGCTCGCCGGGGCGCTTCTGGCTCACTGGCTCCCAGCAGTACCACCTGATGCAGGGCGTGTCCGAGTCGCTGGCCGGGCGCGTGGGGGTGCTGCGGCTCCTGGGCTTCTCACAGCGCGAGCTGGAAGGTGACGCCGCGGCCGGACCCTTCCTGCCCACCGGGGCCTGCCTCGCGGCCCGCGATTCGAGCCCGCCGTTGTCCCTTCCCCGACTGTACGAGCGCATCTGGCGGGGCTCCTTCCCCGCGCTGTGGGGGGACACCCCCGTCGACCGCGATCTGTTCTATTCCTCGTACGTGCAGACCTACCTGCAGCGGGACGTCAGTTCCCTGGCCCAGGTGGGAGACACCGGGACCTTCCTGCGGTTCCTGCGGGCCTGCGCGGCGCGCACGGCGCAGTTGCTCAACCTGCAGGACCTCTGCCGCGACGCCGACATCGCCCCCGCGACCGGGAAACGCTGGCTCTCCATCCTCGAGGGCTCGGGGGTCATTCACCTGCTGGAGCCTTACCACACCAACCTGACCCTGCGGCTCGTGAAGACCCCGAAGTTGTATTTCCTCGATACGGGGCTCGCCGCGTGGCTCACCGCCTGGTCTTCGCCCGCGACCCTGGAGGCCGGCTCCAGCTCCGGGGCCATCCTGGAGACCTGGGCCTTGGCCGAGGTGCTCAAGAGCTGGTGGCACCACGGCCGGCAGCCGCCGGTGTCCTTCTACCGCGACAAGGACAAGAAGGAGATCGACCTGCTGATCCGGCTCGACGGGACGCTGTATCCGGTGGAGGTGAAGAAGACCGCCGCCCCGGACCGGAGCGCCTTCGGCCACTTCCGGACCCTCGAGCGCCTGGCGCTCCCGGTGGGCCCGGGTTGTGTGCTCTGTCTGAGCTCCACGAGGCTACCGCTGAGCGCGTCGGTCGAGGCCGTCCCCATGAGCCTGTTGTGACCGTGTCCCGCAGTCGCTCCCCTCGGGCATGACGGTCGGGGCCGGGGAAAACGGCCCCGTGAACCCAGAGCCATGCCAGCCGGCTGCGCCGTCAAGCCACCGCTCATGTCAGACGTTCAGTGGACCGGAAGCAATACGTTTCACCCTGAAAAATTGGATCAGCGAACCGGAAGTATTTCGTTTCACCCTGAAAAACTGGATCAGCGAACCGGAAGCAATTCGTTTCACCCTAAAATTGTTTCAGCGGACCGAAAGCCATTCGGTGCTCCCTGAAATCGTCGGTCCTATTCGGGCTTGTGATTTCAAGGACGTAAAACCCGCGCCAATCAAGCACTTTCACCGTATTGAAGATTACCGTCACGGCGCCTTCACGTCAATAGGTTCAACGGGAGCTCCCCTTATTTCCTGCGGAGGTGCGCGGCGAGCGCGGTCCGAATCTGCGGGTACTCGAACACCCGGTACCCGGCGATGGCGTCGAGGGACTTCTGCACGATGACGTCGTATTTTTCGTCCTTCATATGCGACAGCAGCAACTTCACCATCGCCAGATGCCCTTCCCGGGCAGCGGTGAACAGCGGGTGATGCACCTGCTCGTACTTCCATCTCGTTCGGATGCGGTTCTTCGAATCCGCGAAGAGCACCGGGTTGCTGTCACAGTCCGTCGCGCCGACGAAGGCCTTGAGCACGTCTGCTTCGTCCTCGATCACCCACTCGTGCGCCAGCCGCGCGCCGGCCGCCAGCAGCATCCGCGCGATGTCGAGGTAGTCGTACTTGGCCGCGTAACTCAGCGCGCTCAGGCCGCCGTTTCCGGCGTTCACCTCGGCCCCGTGCTTGAGTAAAAACGCCACCGCCTCCTTGCGCCCGTACTCCGCGGCGAACATCAGCGGCGTCTTGTACGGGTAGAAGACATGCACCTGTTCATAGTTCTTCTCGATGGTGGAGAAGTCGACCGACTCCGGAGCTTTGCGCGCCTCAACCAATCCGAAAAAATCTGGCGCTTTCATAAGGTACTGGTTCCGAACGGCAGTCTCGTCACAATACAAGTAGGGGCTATGCTCGTTGCCAAAGGTGTCCTTGATTTTCAACAATTCCTGAAAGCCGCAACATTCCTCCTTGGGAACTCCAGGCGTGTTTTCCTCCCAGTCGACATCGATGCAACCGGACGCCTTCGTCATGGGCACGGAGTGGTAATATTCTCCTTCGGAAAAGACATTGACAGACAATCGTTTCTTCAAGAGCATATCAAGAACAACCACATTTCCTGTACGAGAAGCCATCGAAACCATCGTCGGAACCGGTGTGACCTGGTTGTCCAGAAAAATTTGTACGACGTCCGCATTTCCAAAAAGGACAGCTTTGGTAATGGGCCACTCGAAATACTCACTCGTCGTAGGTTTGCTAAAAGCCCAATCATCGCCACTCTTCACGTTGTAGCTCGTCACCTGTTTTCGTAGCCAATGAGTGGAATTCAGGATTGCGGCGATGTCATTAAGTCTATGACCTGTGATGTTTTCGATAAACTCATAACCCCGCGTACGGTCGATTGAATACGAGTTTGGGTTATTTCGAATAATTCCCTCCAAAATTAAATTGTATTCCGGATAATGCTTTGCAAACAGTTTCTCCTTGGGTTTTATCCCGGTTCCACGAAAACAATCCGCAGGTTTGCCAAAGTTGAGCACGGCATGAAAAGGATTCAGCGGATCGATCATGGCGATTCGACATTTTTGGTATTCGATCAACTTGCCATTGAAACGTTCCGAAGAATTGATCAATTTCTGCCGCAACCCATGGTCCGGAACAGTCTGAACACAGGATCCGGCCCGAACGCGGGTTGGAATGTGCAGATGGGAATTGGCCCATTTCGCCTGGACGACGGACAAGCGCTGATACAGGAGGTTCGAGCCCCAATCCCAGGCTCCCTGTTTTTGCGGAAACAACAACCACTTCGGCCAGAGTGCAAGTTCGTTGTATTCCATCCTTTCCACTTTTCGTGCCAGTTCCATTTCGAGCCGGATGGGAAAAGCATCCACTTGCGAGGGCAAGTCATATGCGGTCGGGTCCATGAACCACTTGATAAACCCGGGAAGAATGAACCCGCCCCATGCCTGCTTGAAGATGTATTCTTGCAGGTTCATGACAACATGGTTCTTCTGCAGGAACTCTGCGAGCTTCTGCCAGTCGTGGGAACCGTCGCTGCTGTTCCATTGAGAAAACGGAACCGCCGTTTTTCCAGTTCGGGCGCCGGTGGACGCAAAGCAACCGAAGAGCAGCGAAGAAAACCCAACCACAACTACGAGGGAAGGAAGACTCAGTTTCTTCATGGCATCACCTACTGTAATCCATGAAAACAATAGGTTTCCAGCGTGTCATACAACCCCTGCTTGGGCACCCCGTTCTCCGAATCCCCCAACATGAACGAGGTCAGGATGTAGCCGTCGAACTCGTGGGGGGTCGGCTCTGGTGTCGGGTCGTCTGGATTCTCGGGCGGTCTCACCATCTCCAGCGTACCGGACACGAGGACCTCCATCTCCACGCTGAGCGGATTTCCGGAGAGGTCCCGCTCGGTAATCAAACAGGAGGGGAAGGTCATCGCAGAGGTCTCCAGCGCAACCCCCGTGTAATGAATTCCATCCTTGGTCGCATCGAACAGCATGGAAGGGCCGGTGCCATCCTCTGAGTTATACACGGGGAAAGGGGTTCCTATCTGCATCTCACAACTCAGAGAACCTGCCATTTCCGGGGTGCAACTGCCGCCGAAAGAAATACTCATGTCCTGGGCGATCAACTGAAAGTTCCAGTCATCCGGTCGGACAAATCCATAGGTCCAGTGGAGGATGCCCTCGCCCTCCGTATCGAGACTTGATGAGAATGCATACATCTCGAACCCCGTGACATCAAGAAGGCTCCTGCCGCAGATGCGATGAAGGATGAGCCATGGGTCATCGGCCTGGTCATCACGGTTTCTGTCCACGATCGCAGAGATATCTGACAAAGATGGTTGACGAAGCAGGAGCGCCTTGGCAACTGCATCAAAAAGAATAATGCCTCGACCCAGGCCTCCCCCGGGGAGGGCTACCGGCAGACCGGCGGTGGGAACGATGACGTCCTCAATGATTTCTTTCGGAGTGAGATCCGGTGCGACGGACCGGATCATTGCGACTTGAGCAGTCACGATCGGCGCGGCAAAGGACGTCCCTTCTTCGGATGTCGTCACGGGCGATCCATCGGAGGATTGGGAATTGAGGAGTGGGGGCGCTGCGGGGGCATAGACCGTCACAATTCCTGGGATGGTTCCCGTGCTGTAGTTTGAGCCGGACCAGAGTTCGAAAACTCCATTGTCATTTGCGGGAACAGTGTGTGCTCCGACATGAATGACGTTGTTCTGAGAGGAAGGAATTCCATATGGAAACAGTAAGTCGTTGTATTTTTGATAGTTAATGAGGAGGTCAAGTGGCTGACCATCATTTCCTGCTGCCAAGACAAAAAGCACATCCGGATGGCGCTCAAAAATACCCTTAATCTTATTTTTTATAAAGATTGAGTCTTTTTTAGCTTTTATTACGCATTCTTTATAATCATCTGAATCAGGCGTGGAAAAACTACCTATAGGACATTTAGTAACATCCAAATAATATCGAGCGCTCTCTAGACTAATAGCCATGCTAATATTTACAACGCTCGCCTGCTTGAGGAATTTGTCATGTAGAGAATAGAAAAACTGCAACAAATCACTTTTATAGGGTCCGTTGTTTCCCTGCCTTTTGGTCAACGAGGGCGCCACGTCAACAAGAAAATCGGTGGACAGCGTCCTCTTCAGAAGGCCGCTGACACCGCCGTCGTCATCGTCGGCCGCGAGAATGCCCAGGACTTTGGCACCATGGCCATATCCGGGTTGTCCACAGAACTGCGCGTCCTGCTGCTTCGCGGCTTCTCCGTTGACCCCGACGACTTGCAGCCCACTTGTGATATCGGCAAATTGACTCTGTAGGTAATCCAGGCAGAACTGTCCATCCATCACGAGGATGTTTACCGGCGACAGGGAAATGAGTCGCTTGATTTTATCGAACAAAACGACCGTGGAATAGTAGTTGACCGATTCCAGCGCAAGACGGAAATTGTTTTCCAAGGCATCGAGATCCCCTCCTGCTCGACAAAGCCCCCCAAGGCTGGATCTCTGAACGCTCCCCTGAAAATCGAGGAGGAAATTGTGCGCTGCGAATTCCACCTCGGCGCGTTGTTCGGCCAACTCCATGAACGCTTCCAGTTCGGCCTGTGTCTGGCAGTCGCACTGCAGTTGCCAGATGCCCATGTCAGGGATCTGTCCGACGAGTTCTACACCCCACTCGGCGGCCAGTTGTCGCATGCGGTCCGCCCGGGGATGGGGCTCGTTAGTGAACACCAAGAACTGGTTGACTGGAAAGCCGAGCGCTTCCCCGTTCTCATCCATGCATTTATCCATGTCGACTGGAGCGATGAGGGTTTCTTCGGCGATGTTCCCGGCAGGTTTGCTACAAGCCATGAATAACCATACAATTAGTACAATATTTTTTTTTCATCAAAGACTCCTTCGCATCCCAGCGGGTTAAAATAGATTCTGGCCAACTGACCTTCACTGTCAAGGTGTTTTTAGCCATTTGACTTAGGAATTCTGATTAATAAGCCTACTTTGTTCTGTGTTCCAAGGTGTCCAACTTGCGGGCGGAGGAGCGCAAGCCGTCCTCGGACAGGTGCGCGTACCGCTGGGTCATGGCCACCGAACTGTGGCCCATGAGCCGGCACACCGTGTAAAGGTCGACCCCCGCCTGCACCAGGTTTGAGCCGAACGAGTGCCGCAGGGCATGGCAGGTGACCCTGCGCAGGCCCGCCTCACGGCAGGCGCGGGTCAGGGCGTTGCCGATGACCGTCTTGTTGCGGTAGATGCCCGTCGAAGAGGGGAACACCAGGCGACTGCCCATGGACGCGTCCGCAGGCGGGCGGCCGGTCTCGCGGCCAGGATGGAGGATCGAGGAGATCTTGTTCAGGGCGCGGACCGCAGACACATTCAACGGCACGGTGCGGGGCTTCCCGCTCTTTGGCGAGGAGACCGAGAACGTGCCCTTGACCGGGTAGACGGTCCGCCGGACGGTGACCGTCTCCCGATGGTGGCCCAGGTCAATGTCGCTCCACTCCAGGCCGATGAACGCCCCCACGCGCAGCCCGGTGTGGGACAGGAAACGGAACACCGCGCTCATGAGCGGTTCGGCGTGGGCGCACACCAACTCCAGTTCTTCGATGTTCAGGAAGTCAGTCCGGTCGTTGCACTGTCGCCGGGGCACGTCCAGCAGGACCTGGGGCGGGTCCAGGCCGGCCCGTTTCGAGTCCCGCAGCGCGGCCTTGAGCACCGACAGGTGCCGGGGCGTGGGCATGTCGCGGGCGCCCCGGACCAGCACGTCGACCTGCTCCTGGGTGATCGACCGCCACGGCACGTTTCCGATGACCGGGAAGAGGTGCCTGTTCAAGGCGTGCAGATCCACGAACAGGGTGGACGGCTTCTTGCGCCCGGAGTCCCGCCAGAAGTCGATGATCCTGAGCAGGGCCTCCTTCGTCGTGAGGGCCGCCGCCTTGGCCGCCGCCCGCGACGGCGGCTCCTTGGCGAGGGACTTGACCAGGATGATCTCCCGCTCCGCCCAGACCAGCGCCTCGCCGCGTGTCTGGAACCCCCGGCGCTGCAGCCGCACGGGCCGGCCGGCGTCGGTGGAAAAGGAGACGTCCACCCGGTACATCGTCCGCCCACGAGCGGAGTAGGGCAGGGCTTCCACACTGGAACGCACTTCTTGCATGGTCCTACGCAATGGCATACTGCACCTCATGGTGCTCCGAATTTGGCGATTCGAGAACACCCTAGCACGGGCCCCGGCGCGCGGTCAAGACGCTCGTCCCGCCCGCCTCTGGAGCGCGCATTTTCACTTCTCCCACCTCGCTGCGGGAGTCGGCGATCCCGTCGACGCGGCCGTTGATCCCGGCGTTGCGGCCGGCGGATCTCCGGCCAGCCACGCGAGCAGCACCGACTTCAGGAAGCGGTATCCCTTCCCCACCCGGCGGGCCGGGATCTGCCGGCGTTCGAGCAGGTAGTAGATGCTGTTTACGCTCACCTTCAGAAGCGCCGCTGCGCCGGCCACGTCCAGGATCTCGGGCATTTCCGAGGGGGCCGAGGTCTTCCATTTGGGGTTCAGGTTCTCCGACATGGGGTCATCCTTCTGGCCGTCTCGGCCGGTAAAAAATGGGTTTCTTGCGCGCGTTTGCGCGTTTGCTACCGTTTCAAGTCGATGAGGGTGCGGCCCGGCTTCCCCGGAAACCTATCCGGCGCCCTCCCTTCTACGGTAGCGATCCTGCAGCCGGCGACAAGGCCAGATTTGGTACTGTTTTGTGTCGTTTCAGGTACGTTCCTCGGTGAGGACGAGCGGCTCAGTGCCGGGTGAGCGTCGTTTCACGGTCGTTTCAGGGTCGGTTTTCGTTCGTGCACGCTCGAAACATGGTCAAATCAGTGACGAAAGAGCGTCAGACGTACACGAAATGAACTTCATCAGCGCCCATTTGCACCTGCAGCCGTCATACCCCCGATAAAGATCTCCCTGAACCACAGGCGGACCGGAAGCAATTCGTTTCACCCTGAAAAACTGGTTCAGCGGTCTGGAAGCAATTCATTCCACCCTGAAAAGTTGGTTCGGTGGTCCGGAAGCAATTCGTTTCACCCTGAACAACTGGTTCAGCGGTCAGGGAGCAATTCGTTTCCCCCCGAAAAACTGGTTCAGCGGACCGGAAGCATTTCGTACCACCCTGAAAAGTTGGATCAGCGGTCCGGAAGCATTTCGTACCACCCTGAAAAGTTGGTTCAGCGGTCCGGAAGCAATTCATTCCACCCTGAAAAGTTGGTTCAGCGGACCGGAAGCATTTCGTACCACCCTGAAAAGTTGGATCAGCGGACCGGAAGCATTTCGTGCCACCCTGAAAAACTGGTTCAGCGGACCGGAAGCAATTCGTATCACCCTGAAAAGTTGGCTCAGCGGTCCGGAATCATTTCGTACCACCCTGAAAAGTCCTCTCCACTAGCTGCCCTGTCGGGCCAGCAAGGCGTTGTATCGGCGTTTGATCCCGACCGCTGGGTCAAGCTCAAGCGCCATGCGGTAGAACAGGAGGGCCGCCTGGGTGTCGCCGTCGACGTCTGCGAGCTCGCCCCGGAAGCGAAACAGGCGGGCGCGATCCCAAGCAGGGATTTGGTTTTCCACTCCCTCCAAACCGGAGAGGAGCTTCCGGGCCAGCGCCAGATCCGGTGGGTGTTGTTTCATGGCCTCTCGGACCTTGGGCAGAACGACCCAATGGTTCTGGCGATTCTGCTCTTCCTCGATCGACTCGATGACCTTGTAGTAGACCGGCGAGAGATGCCCGCGCGAATCGAACGGAAAGAAATGCGTCTGCCCGTCGGGCGTCTGCAGATCGACGCCCAGGGTGTTCCCATCGAAGCGCACCTCGGAGCCTTCGCTGCTCGACCAGAGTGTCTTCCCGGTTTGGGTGTCGATCAGAAACGTCTTGCCTGAGTGGGGCTCGTGTGGCGAACTGAGCGTGCAGACAAATGCGCGCGACCCATCAGGTGAGAGACCGGAGGTCTCAAGGTTCGCCTTGAAGTGCTTTGCCCATAGGCGTTCGCCAGCACGATTGAACCCCAGGAGCGCGCCGCTCAGTTCGCTGGACTTCCAGTCTTCTACAATGACCAAGCCATCCACGCTCACGTGCGGGTTGTTCGCTCGGGTGACGGGGACCCGGAAGCAGACCTCTCCGGTCCGCAGATCCTTGAGCGCACAGGCACCCCTGCGATTCCTTCCTCGTGCACCGATGCACTCATCACATGCCCCCACGAGGTATCTGCCATCTGCTGATCTGGCGGTGTCGCAGAAGTAATCATCTCCCACCGAAATGAACTCGTCGGGGCTCTCATCGGCTGGCGATCCTGCCTGTGTTCCGGCTAACGGTTCCGGTCCAATCCCCGCCGCCTGCTGCGGCAACCCCAGGGCCCGCAGGTCGGCCACCTCCGGTGTCGTGAGGCGGTTTTTCCGTGCCCTTGACCTACGGCGCACCAGATAGATAACCGCGATGATACCGGCAAGTATGATGACAGATTCCACAAACCACCTACCAGCTTCAGAAAATAGCAGGCATCCGGTGCGCCATCAATTCACAAAATTACCAATCATTCCATGGGCTTCTGGCAACAAAGCCCGGGGGCGTGGACATAAGCGAATATATGGCATTATTTGCCCTGTTGACGGCACGTCCCAACGCCACAATAGTGACCTGTACTTCTCTCACGGGAGCCCTGCCATGACACCCTTCCTGGTTCTTCTCTTTATCGGAGCCGTCATCGTCGCCTTGGTCTACCGTTTTCGCCTGAAGCGCCAGCAGCGGCAGCAGGAGCTATTGCAGGCCCAGATGCAGGCTTCGATGCAGGCGCATCAACAGCAGCTGGCGGCGATGGCCGCGGAGCTGGACCGGCTGAGCGTCTACCGGGGGCTGGCCGACGCCGAGGCGCAAGCGGAGATGGTGCTGAATCAGACGCAGGCCCACCTGCAGAAGAGCACGGCTGAGGCCGAGCAAATCGTGAGCAGCGCCCGACGAAACGCCGAGGAAGTGTCCGGGCGCATCCTGCAGTCAGCCAGACAATACCACGACGACACCGAAGCCCAGGCGAACGCCGCGCTCCAGCAGGCGCGGCAGAACGCGACCCAGACCGTAGACGAGGCCCGGCGCCGGGCGGATCAGATCATCGAGGAGGCCCAGCGCAAGGCCGAGGAAGTGGCCGGCGACGCCCTTCAGGCGAAGGCCAACCTGAAGACCTACGAGAAGGCTGCCGAGGCGCTCAAGAACGTGGTGGAAGGCTACGGCGACCGGTACCTGGTCCCCGCGCACAGCCTGCTCGACGATCTGGCCGAAGAGTTCGGATTCGCCCAAGCCGGTGAGGAGCTCAAACGGGCCCGGCAGCGGACCCGGGACATGATCACCACCAGGCGCGCCGCCACCTGCGACTACGTCGAGGAGAACCGGCGCCTGACCGCCATCGATTTCGTCGTCGACGCCTTCAACGGCAAGGTCGACATGGTCCTCGCCAAGGTCAAGGACGACAACGCGGGCAAGCTCGCCCAGGAGATCCGCGATGCCTATGCCCTCGTCAACCTCAACGGGCGCGCCTTCCGGAACGCCCGCGTCGAGGCCGACTACCTGGAAGCGCGCCTGGCGGAACTGAAGTGGGCCGCGGCCGCCAACCTGTTGAAGCTGCAGGAACGCGAGGAGCAGCGCCGCATCAAGGAGAAGCTGCGCGAGGAGCAGAAGGCCCGCAAGGAGTTCGAGCGCGCCATTCGCGATGCCAACAAGGAAGAGGAGACGCTTCGCAAGGCCATGGAGAAGGCCATGGGCCAGATGGAGAAGGCCTCGAGCGAGCAGCGCGCCAAGTACGAGGCCCAGCTCGAGGAGTTGAACCGGCGGCTCAAGGAGGCCGAGGAGCGCAACCAGCGCGCGCTGTCCATGGCGCAGCAGACGCGGTGCGGTCACGTCTACGTCATCTCCAACGTCGGGTCTTTCGGTGAGAACGTCTACAAGGTCGGGCTGACCCGCCGCCTGGAGCCGCTGGACCGCGTGAAGGAGCTGGGCGATGCGAGCGTGCCGTTCCGGTTCGACGTCCACGCGATGATCTACTCCGAGGACGCGCCCACCCTGGAGCACCGCCTGCACCGGCTTTTGGTGAGCAACCAGCTCAACAAGGTCAACCCCCGCAAGGAGTTTTTCCGAGCCGACCTGGCCCAGATCCGCGCCGAGGTCGAGGCCCAGGGCCTAAAGAACGTCCACTGGACGCTCACCGCCGAAGCCCAGGAGTACCGTGAGACCCTGGCCCTCGAGAAGGCCATGCGAGACGATCCGGCCAAGCGCGACGCCTGGGTGAAGCAGCAACTGGAGATGCAGTTGAAGATGCCCGACGAGGAGGAGCTCGACGCCGAGCTGCTGGAAGAGGCGTGAGTTGAGGTGGCGCATGATTCATTCCAGAGGTTGAAACGATAGCTGGGTCCGGCCTTCGCCTCCTGGCTCGCCATCCAAGGAACTCCGCTGTACACGATCCAGCGTCTCCTGGGCCACAAGTCCATCAAAATGACCGAGAGGTACGCTCACCTGTGCCCTGGCTGTGCAGGCGGCAGCGGTGGAGGCAGAGCTGAAGGGGATTGGGGAGTGAGGGGACGGTGGAAAGGGCGGGTGGTTCACCTTGGTGGAATGGTCATAAACCCGCAGGAGAGTACGTCGGATCCGGGATGACGTGCCCTTCAGCGTCAACCACCCCGGCTGCCAAAAGGTCCATCACAAAAAGTTTTCTTTCTCCAACGGCATATCGCGCGTACACGAACCAGTACTCGGGCGATATCGTCATTCCATCTATGCCATAATCCGGTCCATCAGAGATCGCGAGTGGTCTCCGCATGCCGGTTTCCAAATCGTGAATCACGGCAAAAGCGCGATTCACCTCCAAGTATCCAGGCTCATTAAGGCCATAGCAACCAACCTGATAGTTCGAATAAATGATGAGCGGATATCGAAAAGCATAGGCATATCCGGCATCCCACCATTTGTCCTGGACGAGGGGCTCTATCGCCTCCGTGTTAAAATCGTAGATGTACAGGTCAATCGCGGAGCCGTTGCAGCCCTGCCCGTATACATAGAACACTACCTTGCGTCCCGATGAGGATGGGTAGGCCGGATCACCCAGCCCCGCGGGCAGCACCACCCGCTTGCGAGTCTTCGTGGCGGGTTCGTACACGAACAAACGAATGTCGTCCTCCGTCGCCGCGAGATCCCACTCCACCCAGGAGACCAACTGATCCCCGGCGCAATACCCCACTGCGGCATATTCCGGCGGCATCAGGTGTTCCATCCCTTCGTTCGTCGTCAGGTCCTTCACGGCCAGTCCGAAATCATTGGGATCGTCGGACTCCAGGTTGTGCTGGAACACCACAAACCCGTCGCCTACCGCCGGGCTCTTGGCATCGAAGAAAGTCCCTCCGATCACCGGGTCCCAAGCGCCAGTTTGGGCATTCCATTGGATGAGTTGGATCTTGTCATCAGATGTCAGCACATCAGCAAGTAACCATTCACCATGCGCAAAGGGAGCCGCAGTGTTTTCTGGTGAAATCTGGGTCGCATCGAACGTCTGCAGGTCGACCAGATACACGAAGTGTCCTGACAACTCCTGCACCCAGCAGTGTACCGGGAAGGTGCCATCGGTCATGGTCCGCGTTTGCCATGGTGGAAAGAATGGCTCTGGACAAACGAAATGGTCGAAGCGGTGGTTCACCGTGTCCGGAATCAGTTGAGCCGGTTGCCACGGCGTGCAAATTGGCGCGTCAGAACAATCGATCACGTCCTCCACCACATCGGCGTCCGCATCAGAGAGGTCCCCGTCAAGGATGTTCGCGTCGACCGCGGCGTCCGGCTTCCCGGAGGGCTTGTCGTCACACCCCCCGAGTATTATCAAGAAGATCATCAACCGCGTCAGGAGTCTCATCGGCTCCTCCTTCGCAGCACCAGAAACCCCAGGAGCAGCAACAGAAACCATAAGTGCTTAGGGGCCGTGGAGTGCCCGAGTTGCACGCACCCACAGCCCGACGTCTTCGAAACGGGGCTTTCCGGCAAGTGGCATGGTTCCTCAAAGGTAGACACATTGGTTATGCTGCCTCCGCAGCGGTCTGAACGCAACCCGATTTTTCAAACGCCGGGGGGCTGGTGCCCCCCATTGTTGAATGCATCCTCAATCTCATGCTTGGTCAGGAGTTTCTTGAAGCCCTTGCTAGCACACTGACTTCCGCGGTTGCTGTGGAAGATCAGGCCAGGTTTGACCGCACTGCGACCGCAGGCCATCTTCAGGGCGTCTTCCACGAGCTCGGAGCGCATATGGCCGGCCAGCGCCCACCCAACGATCATGCGGCTGTGCAGGTCAATCACGGTGGCCAGGTTGGTGTGCCATCCCGTGGTGGTGCGGTCGCCCGGAACAGTGCCGGTTGACCGACGGTGCCACGCCAGGGGAGGGCGCACGTCACCGGCCGCGGGAACGACCCCGAAACGGAGGGTCCCGTGTGGTTCGTCCCGTGAAGGTTGGAAAAACGTTCACGGAAACGGGCCCCAAGGAGGGCTTTTCAGATCGAACCAGTCGGAGAAAGTGTGGGATTTGGCGGGGCGGAAAAGGCCAGGGATATCAAGCGGAATCGCCAAATTCCGAGCACTGATGCGGCCTCCTCGCGGAGGTCCTTGAAATCGTTGAAGCTATTCGGGCTTGTGGTTCTTCACGTTGCGGCCGAGCTCGACCGAGCGCTCGTAGGCGGCCCAGACGGCGTTGCCGATGGCAGTGCGGAAGCCCGCCTTCTCGAGCTGGAACAGGGCGGCGGCGGTGGTGCCGGCGGGGCTAGTGACCGAGTTGCGCAGGTGGGCCAGGTGGGTGTCCGGGCTCTTCTGGAAGAACTGGGCCGAGCCCAGCACGGTCTGGGCGACGAGGTGCTCGGCCATGTGCCGCGGGAAGCCCAGGTGCACGCCGGCGTCCACCATGGCCTCCATGAACAGGAACACGTAGGCCGGCCCCGTGCCCGAGAGGGCGGTGGCCATGTCGAGCATCTCCTCCTCGTCCACGGCCAGGACCTGGCCGAGCGCGCCCAGGATCTCCTGGGACCAGGCGCGGTGCCGGGCGTCGACCTCGGGGGCGGCCGTGAACACGGTGATGCCCTGGCCGATGCGCGCGGGGGTGTTGGGCATGGCGCGCACCACCAGCGGATGGACCAGGCCGGCGGCGATGCGGGCGATGGACAGGCCGGCGACGATGGAGAGCACCAGGGCGTCGGGGCGCAGGCGCCCGGCCAGCTGGGACAGCGCGGCGTCGGCGTGCTGCGGCTTGACCGACAGGATGACCACGTCGGCCTGCGAGGCGGCCAGGCCGTTGTCCCACAGGACGGAGATCCCGTATTTTTTCTGCAGCAGCGCGTTGTGGTCGGCCAGCGGGCCCGAGGCGAGGATCTGCTCGGGGGGCAGCAGGCGCTCGCGCAACAGGCCGGCGATCATGGCCTCGGCCATCTGGCCGGGGCCGACGAAGGCGATTCGTTTGTCGGTGAACATGGGAACCTCGGCTAGAAGCGGATCAGGACGCGGCCCTGGATGGTGTGCGCCATCCCGGTGTCCGAGCCCAGGGAGCCGAAGATGGACTCGGGGTGGTCCATCCCCTCCATGGGATAGAAGAGGCCATAGGCCACGCCGGCCTCGAAGCTGCCGTCGAGGCTGCGGTAGGAGAAGTCGGCGTCGAGCTCGAAGCCCATCAGGGAGTCGTTGCCCGGGGTGGCGACCTTCTCGTTGGCGAACGAGGCGATGCCGTCGATGCGCAGGGTCCACTGGTTCTGCACGTAGCGGAAAGTGGGCTTCACGTAGGTGGCGTTGTAGACGGTGCCCAAAAGCTCGCGGAACAGGATCAGGTCGACGTGGTAGGAGGGGTGGAACAGCATGAGGTTGTTCCAGGCGTCCCGCCCGTCCACCGGGAAGGCCGGCAGCTGGGAGAAGTGCACGGCGCCGCGCTTCACGGTGTTCTCGTACTGGTCGTCGCCCGAGGCGGTGCCGGTCTCGAGGCCGACGCGGACGTTGGGGCTCCAGCGGTACTGGAAGCGGAACACGCCACCCCAGCCCAGGATGTTCATGTCGTTGCCGTCCTTGGCGAGGTTGGAGAGGTCGCTGAGGTTGGAGATCCAGCCGTAGCGGCCGCCGGCCTCGGCCTCGAGGGTGACGTTCCCGCGGGCGAAGAACGCCCACAGGCCCGGGGAGATCAGTTTCAGGTCGCGGGGCACGAGCCAGCCGGCCAGGTCGGACTCGTTGAGGGACCCGGTGAGCGTGGGGAGGGTGTCGGTGGCGCCGGCGGGCCGCAGGCCGAACTTCTGCTGCAGGAAGGAGCCCGTGACGGACCAGTTGAACACGCTCTGGCCCAGGGCCAGCTTGCGCGCCATGGTCTGGGCGGGATCCTTGCGCGTGACGGTGAGCGTCCAGCGGGTGGCGTCGTCGAGGTCGTCGGCGTCCACGGGCTGCCCCTGATCCTGGCCCGGGGAGAGCACGCTCGAGGGGATGCCCTGGGAGGCGAAGTCCCAGGACAGCATGACGTGGAGCTTCCACATGGGCAGCTCGGAGACCAGGCCCACGCGATCCACCGAGTCGCCGAAGTCGGCGTCGGGGCCGGCGCCGTCGTTGCGGAAGACGCCCATGCCGAAGTGATCGGGCATGCGGCCGAACACGAGGTCGGCCATCTTCAGGTCCACGCGGCCCCAGACGTGCTTGACGCGGATCGCGTCCCAGGTGGCGGTGGTGCCGTCGTCGATGGTGGCCTGGGTGCCCAGCATGCCGGGCACGGCCACCCAGGAGGAGTTCCCGGACCCGTAGGCGTAGCCCGAGGGCGTGCTCCCGAGCACGAGGTTGTCGAAGATGTCGAAGGCGGTGAAGATCGTGACCGTGTCCGACGGCCGGATCACGGGCTCGAGGCGCAGCCGCAGGTTGGTGGACGTGAGGGTGTGCTCGCGGCAGCGGGACGGGGCGTTGGGCAGCCCGCACGCGGTGCCGTAGGCGGTCAGAGGCGCGGGGTATGGCGAGGACACGCCGGTGTAGTTGTGCATGCCCAGATCGAGCTTGTACATCCAGTCCGAGCGCAGCCGCAGGTAGCCGT
>Ga0302247_1001687_pt1 | contig 16336 bp, 13 predicted proteins | sample AAG_UR_Ile_MG_FD_193529 | JGI IMG/M metagenome (GOLD analysis project Ga0302247, IMG submission 193529) | Enriched activated sludge microbial communities from anaerobic digester in WTTP, New Holstein, Wisconsin, United States - AAG_UR_Ile | ecosystem: Engineered > Bioreactor > Anaerobic >...
CCCCGGAGAATGGAAAACGGTGCCCACCGGTCTCCGGCTGGAAATTCCGCCCGGAGTGGAAGCCCAGGTGCGGCCCCGCTCGGGCCTCGCGTCCCGCCGGGGAGTCACCGTCCTGAACGCCCCGGGGACCATCGATGCGGATTACCGGGGCGAGATACTGGTGGTCCTGATCAATCACGGGAAGGAGCCCTTTGTGGTCAGGCCCGGAGATCGGATCGCCCAGCTGGTATTCGCCCCGGTGCTCCGGGGGGAGTTCCTTCACACCGAAGTCTTGGGTGAAACGGCCCGGGGCGCCGGGGGCTTCGGGTCCACAGGCGTCGGGTCCCCGGGGTGAAAGGCCGCCATTCCCGGATCGGCGCCTATGTGGGGAAGGAGTTCGCCCTCTCCACCCTGGTGGCCTTTCTTTTTTTCTTCATCATTTTTTTCATCAACCAGATCCTGCTGCTTGCGGAGGAAATTCTCTCGAAGAAGGTTCCTCTCCGGGATGTGGCCCTCATCATCATCTACTCCCTTCCCGCCATTGTGGCCCTGTCCTTTCCCTTCGCGTCGCTGGTGGGCTGTCTCATGGCGGTGGGAAAGCTGGCGTCCCACAACGAAATCATCGCCATCCAGGCCTCGGGCATACCTCTGCGGAAGGTTTTTCTTCCCCTTCTCATCATGGGTACGGTCTTCTCCGTCGCTTCCTTTGTGGTCAACGACTATTTCCTTCCCCTGGGGACCGTGAACTTCGGCCGTCTGTACCGGAAACTGCTGTACTCCCACCCGGAGCTGGAAATGGAGAGCTACACCGTAAAAAGATACCAGGACAGCATCATCGCCACAGGAAAGGTGGATGCCAGCTCCATCGAGGACATTCTGATCCTGGACCAGAACCCCGAGGGAGGAAAGAGGATCATCTCCGCCGGGAGGGGCCGGATCGATAAAACCGTCGAAGGAGTGGTCAGCCTGTTTCTGGAAGAGGTTACGGTGCACACCGCGGGGAAGAAAGAGCGGGACCGGTATAGCTATACCGTGGCGGAGCGGATGTCCTACAACATACTGCTGAAAAATATTTCCACCGCCTTCCGCAGCCCCGGGCCCCGGGAAATGAGCTCCTACGATGTGTACCGGGAGATCCGGAAAAAACGGAGCGATCTCCAGCTGAGGTGGGATGAGGACCGGGTCAAGGCCTTCATCCAGGAGCTGGAATACCGGCTCACCTACGATTCCGTCGTCCGCCGTCTCCAGGAGGGGAGCACGAGCTACGAGAGCGCGAAAAACTCCCTGGACCGGAGCCTGGAACAGCTGCGGACCGCGGGGAAAAAACGGGTCTCCGATCATTCTCTGCGGATCTACATGATGGAGTTTTACAAGAAGTTTTCCATCCCCTTCAGCTGTCTGCCCTTCATCCTCTTCGCCTTTCCGGTGGGGCTCTTCACCCGCCGGAGCGGCAAGACCGTGGGGTTCGGGATCGGGCTGTTCATCTCGATCTTCTACTGGGGACTGCTGGTGGCGGGACAGACCCTGGGAATCCGTTCGGATTTTTCCCCCTTCCTGTCCATGTGGATCCCCAACCTGGCCATACTGGCGCTGGCCGCTGCGGCCTTTCTCGTGAGGGCCCGGGGATGAGAAGGCTTCACCTGATGGTGCTGCGCTCCGTCGTGCCCGTCTTCCTGGTGTCCCTGGTCTTTTTCGTGCTGCTGCTGGAGCTGGTGGATCTTTTCGCCAATCTCTGGCGCTACCTGAACCAGGATGTGCCGCTTCGGGACGTCATGATGATCCAGCTCTACTACATGCCCAAATGCCTTTCCTTCGCCTTTCCCGTATCCATTCTTTTCAGCACGTCCTACTGTCTCGGAGACTTCTACGCCAGGAATGAACTCATCGCCGTATTCGGCGCCGGCATACCCCTGGGGCGTTTCATCCTTCCCTTTCTCGGTCTCGGGCTCGTCGTGTCGGTTTTCGGCTTCTTTTTCGAAGAAAACCTGGTCATCCGCAGCTACCAGAAAAAGAACGACCTCATCCGGGAGGTTCTGGATCAGAGCCTCGCCTTCAGCAACTCCAACGTCACCATAATCGGCGCCGACGTGAAAATGGTGTATCATGCCGATTACTACAACGACACCAACAAGTCCCTGACCGGACTGGTGGTTGTGCAGCGGGACGACCGGGGCGAGTTTTACCGGCGCATCGACGCGGAGTCCGCGGTCTGGGAGGACGGCAGATGGAAGCTCGGCCGGGTCAGGGTTTTCCGCCGTCATCAGGACGACATCCTCGAGGATTCCTATCCGGAGCTGGTGGACGACGCGCTCGCGGCTCCCCCCTCCAATTTCAGAAAAATGACGGGCAACGTGGAAGAGATGGGTCGGTCGGAGGCCCGGGAATGGATAACGGCCCTCCGCAAGGCGGGGCTCGCGTACCGGGGGGCCCTGGCCGAGTATTACAAAAGATACAGCTTTTCCCTCGCTCCCCTGGTGGTGGCCCTTCTGTCGGGGGCGGTGGGGGGGAGGTTTCGGCGGAACATCCTGCTGATGAGCCTGTTGACCAGTCTGGTGTTTTCCGTCGTTTATTATGTCATGCAGATGCTCATGATGCTTTTCGCCAAGCTGGGTTACATCGCCCCGCTGACGGGGGCCTGGGCAGCCTTCATCGTCTTTCTCGGTCTGGGTGTGTTTCTGATGCGAAACGCCCGAACCTGAGCATCCGGAGGTCGTGTTGTACAGGATCGTCGCCGAAGACGGAAACAGCCGGGCCCGCTGCGGCATTGTGAGTCTCGCTCATGGTGAGGTGGAGACTCCGGTATTCATGCCCGTGGGGACCAATGCCGCGGTAAAGGCCCTGTCCCACCGGGACCTGGAGGACCTGGGGTTCCGGCTCATCCTCGCAAATACCTATCATCTTTACCTGCGTCCCGGACTGGAGGTTCTGCGGGAGTTCGGCGGACTCCACTCCTTTTCCACCTGGAACAGGAACATCCTCACCGATTCCGGCGGTTTTCAGGTTTTTTCCCTGTCTCCCTTCCGGAAGATCCGGCCCGAGGGGGTGGCCTTCAAATCCCACATCGACGGGTCTTCCCACCGGCTGACTCCCGAAGACGTGGTGCGGGCCCAGCTGGTTTTCGGAAGCGATGTTCTCATGCCCCTGGACTTCTGCACCCCCCCGGGGATAAGCCACCGGGAAGCCCGGGAAGCGTCGGACATCACCAGTCTCTGGGCAGGTCGGAGCAGGGAGGAGTGGCTGCGTTCGGGCATGATGGAAAGGAACCGGCTCTTCGGCATCATCCAGGGAAACTTCTACAAGGATCTCCGGGAGAAAAGCGCCGAGGAGATACTGGAGCTGGATTTTCCCGGCATCGCCATCGGAGGGCTGTCGGTGGGGGAAAGTTACGAAATATTCCTGGAGTACCTGAGCCACACCGCGGCCTTCCTTCCCCGGGAGAAACCCCGTTACCTGATGGGGATCGGCACTCCCGACTACATCCTCGCCGCGGTGGAGAACGGGATCGACATGTTCGACTGCGTCTTTCCCACCCGCATAGCCCGGAACGGCACGGTTTTCACATCCGGCGGCAGGATCGCCCTGAAGAGGGAGACCCACGCACAGTCGCAGGACCCCATCGATCCGCAATGCCCCTGCCGGGTCTGCCGGACCTATTCCCGGGGCTACATCCGCCATCTGTTCAAGACCCGGGAAATCCTGGGACCCATGCTGGCCACCTATCACAATCTGGCCTTCCTGCACTCGTTTGTAGAAAAAATACGAGATAGTATAAAAAACAATACATTCTCCGAGTTCAAGAAATCCTTTCTCGGGGCGGGGGAGGGGGGAGATTTCTAAAGAACAATCGATAAAAAAAAGCACCATGTCCACTTTCATCGTCATGGGGTCCACCCTGGTGTCCCGGCTTTTCGGTTTCGTCAGGATAGCCGTGGTGGGGGCCATCTATGGGGCAGGCGGAGAAGCGGATGTGCTGAACGCGGTGTTCACCATCCCCAACAATCTGCGCAAACTCATGGCCGAGGGCGCCCTCTCCTCCGCCTTCATCCCCGTCCTGTCCCGCTCCCTGGTGCAGGACCCCGGCGGAGAGAGATCACGGAAAATCGTGGGCAATATCTTTACCTTCCAGCTTCTGATCATCGTTCCCCTCCTGATCGGATCGGTCCTTTTCGCCCCCCGGCTGGTGCGCCTGATCCTGGATTTTCCCGATCCCGAGAGGATACTGCTGTCCACCCGGCTCTTCCGCTGGATGATTCACTACCTTCTTCTGGTCAGCGTCAGCGCCGTCATGATGGGAGTCATCAACGCCCATTCCGGTTTTTTCATCCCCGCCGTTACCCCCATCCTGTTTTCCGTGGCGGTGATCTCATCCATCCTGCTGTTCCATGATCACCTCGGAGCCTTCGCCATGGTTGTGGGAGTCCTGGTGGGAGGGGTGGTGCAGATCCTGTTCCAGCTTCCCACCCTGCTGCGCTACGGCTACTCCCTGGGTCTGGATTTCCGTTTTCGCAACCCCGATTTCATCCACGTGATGAAGCAGTGGCTCCCCGTGGTGGCCACCGCCTCGGTGTACACCATAAACGAGCAGATCGCCATCCGCTTCTCCACCGCCCTGGAGGTGGGAAGCGCCTCGGCCATGAGCAATGCCCTGGTGTTCTGGCAGCTCCCCTTCGGCATCTTTTCCGCCTCCATAACGACGGTGCTTTTTCCCAGGATGAGCCGGCAGGCGGGGCTGGAGGACCTGCAGGGGCTGAAGGCTACGCTGGAGTACGGTTTTCAGTATCTCATTCTGCTGCTGGTCCCGTCGGCGATCTTCCTGTCCCTCCTCGGCGAGGAGGTCATCGCCGTGGCCCTTCAGCGGGGCATCTTCACCGCCGAGAACACCCTGATCACCGCCCGGGTCCTGCGGGGCTTCAACTGGGGTCTCCTGCCCGTGGGGGCCTTCAACTTTTTCCAGCGGTATTTCTACTCCCGGGACGATTTCAGGACCCCCCTTCACTCCGCCGTTTTCGTCTGCATCACCGACATCGCCCTATCCCTGTGGCTGAAGGAAACCCCCCTGCGGGTGACGGGACTGGCGGTGGCCAACTCCCTGGCCTTCGCCGGGGGGCTGGTCATCATGTACCACCAAGCCTCCCGGAGTCTGGGGGGGCTGGACGGGAAAAAAATTCTCATGACCTTCGGGAAAACCCTGGTCTCCGCGGCGCCGGCGGCGGTGTTTTTACGGGCCTATCTGCTGTACACCGGCGACTGGTGGCGGGCCGGGAGCACCGGCCGGAACCTGGGCCTCCTGGCCGCCGCCGGGCTGGGGGCGCTGGGGATCCTCGGGGTCATGTTCCGGCTGGTGGGGATGGAGGTCTTGTCGGTCTTTCGAAAGAAGGAGGCGCGGGAATGAAAGGATTTCTCCTTGCCCTTGTTTCGGCCCTGGTTCTGGCTCCCCCGACGGGAGCCCAGGAGAAGGCCCCGTCGCTCCGGGAAGAGCGGCGGGAGGTGATCCGCTTCGGAATCGAAACCGAACTCGGTGAGCTTCTCGCGGCCCTGAAAAGCGAAAAGGATGTCTCCCTGGTGAAGGAGATCCTCGCCCTGCTGGAAACCGCCCCCGCCGGGAGGATACGGAAAGAGATTTTCGATTACTTTATGGAGGTCAGAAGCCCCGAAGCCCGGTCAGCGGCGGCGGGCCTTCTTGCCCGGTGGGAGGACGAGCCGCCGGAACTCCTGGTTTCGGTCCTGGGCTACCTGGCGGCGGTGGGGTCTTCGGCGCCGCCGGAGGAGATCCATCCCCTTCTGGAGGCCCGGAGCGCTCAGGTGGTTTCCGCCGCGGTCCGTTATCTCGGGGCCGTAAAGGCCACCCGGTCCGGCGCCCGACTCCGGGAACTCTTCGATTCCCCCGACGCGGGCCTGCAGATCCGCCAGGAGATAATCCTCGCCCTGGGGGAGATGCAGGATCCCGATTCCGTGCCCTTTCTGATGGACCTACTGGGGGATGAGGGGCGGGACATGATGCTCCGCCGTTTTGCCTGCGACGCCCTGGGCAGGAGCGGGGACACCCGGGCCCTGGGGGCGATAAAAACGGCCCTGGAATCGAAGGACAACCTGCTGCGCTCCTATGCCGTTTCCGCCCTGGGGCGTTTTCCGGGCCGGGAAACGGTGAACACCCTGATCTCCGCCCTCCGGGACGCCTTTCCCCGGGTGCGGGAACTGGCCGCCGAAAGGCTGGGAGACCTGCAGGCCCGGGATGCGGTGGAGATTCTCCTCTACCGGGCCCGGCGGGACCCGGAGAAGCGGGTCCGGCAGGCCTCATTCCGGAGCCTGTCGAAAATCGGAGGCGGGGAAGCGGTGGACTTCCTGCAGGATTACCTGGCGGGGGAGAAAAATCCCGTGGATTTCCGCAGTCTCGCCGCGGAAGAGCTCATCAAAAACAGGCCCGCCGCGGCGGTGGAGCCGCTTCTGAAAACCATGGAACAGGAATGGCTGAAAGACCGTTCCGCGCTGCTGGACGGGGTCTGTCGGCTGGCGTCCCAGGCGGAGTATTCCGGCTTCGACGCCCTGTACGAAAAGATGCTGGGCCATAGATCCTTTGTCATCCAGATCTATGGTATTCGAGGAATTCAGCGAAACCGGATCGGCCGCCTGCGGGGGGCGGTGCAGGAGTTCACCAGGGAGACGTACCATCCCCAGATCCGCCGGATCGCGGCGGCCGCCCTGGAGGATCTGTAACCAGGCCCGCACCGGGCTGACGCCGGCTGACGCCGGCTGACGCCGGGCCGGCGTCAAGCGGAACGGAAAAAGGCTCCGGCGGCGCCACGCCGCCGGGATTCCGTCCTGGGGGGCTCCCCTAAAAGTCGGCGACTTCGACGGCCTCCACCCGGAAGTTGTAGCTCTTCTCGTTGACGGTGAAGGACACCTCATCGCCGGCGCCGTGATTGAGAAGTCCGTTGCCGAAGGGGGAGAGGTACGAGATTATCTTTTTCTCCGGGTCCGATTCCCAGGGCCCCAGAATGGTGTAGCGTTCCGTCTCCTCCGTATCCCGGTTGTACAGGGCGGCGACGGTTCCGAAGGATATCCGGGAGCCGTCCACGTCCCGGGGGTGGACGATCTGGGCGTTTTCCAGTTCTTCCCGGAGTTTTCCCACGGCGGTGTTGTATTGATCCTGTTTTTCCTTGGCGGCCCGGTACTCGGCGTTTTCCCGCAAGTCGCCCAGGGCGATGGCTTCGCCGATCTCCCGGGAGTTCTCCGGAATGTCCACCTCGAGGATCTGCTGGAGCGCCTTCTGCTTGGTTTCGTAACTCGCCGGGGCGACGAAGAATCCCCTGCCGGCCGCCACCTCCTTGACATCCTCCCCGGCGAAGCGGTAATCCGGGAACCTTTTCAGAATGGGGGTCCGCATGTCCAGCTTGATCGCGTCGTCCACCGAGTCCAGGTCCCAGAACAGCGAATACACCCGCATGATGGAGTCCTGGTCCGCCGTGGACAGGAACCCCTCCAGACGCTTCTCGTCGAACAGATAGGTTTGCACCTGGCGGTTCAATCTCCGGTTGGGGACCGCATCCTTGCGGTTTTCAATCTCCCGGTAGGTAATGTCCAGCAGGTGGATCATGTTCAGAAGGACTTTTTCGTATTTCACCCCGAGCCGGACGTACCAGTCGTCGTCGAAGAAATTCCGGACCAGCCAGACGAAACACTCCCGATACTCCCGATAGCCGTTTATCGTCCGGAGGAACAGTTCCTCGAGTCTCTTCCCATAGCCGCCGGTCATCAGGTCGTCGAGGATGGAACGGGAGAGGGCGTGGGGGAAGAGCGCCAGGTACACATCCTTCCAGTTTCCGGAGTTTTTCTTGATCTGCACGAGGAGTTCCCGCCGGAGGTCGGCGCTGCTGATTTTCTGGAAGAGCCCCTCCATATCGTCGATCTGTTCGATCAGCTCGGCGAAATCGACGGCGCCGCTTCTGCTCAGGAAGGGGTATCGGGAAAAGATCTTGTTGAGAAGAAGCGCGCTGGCCATCACGTACTCGTTGACAATCTGATAGGATCGGAGAAAGGCGGCGAAATATTCCACCATCTCCGCGAAGGATTCGGTGGTGGGCTCGAAACTCTTGGTATTGAAGGCATACTCGTCCACGATCTGGATCCGGGCGAAAAAATCCTTCTCCGCCTTGAAGCGGTTGAAGGTTTTTTCCTCCAGGGACACCGGCTGCTCCCGGACCACGAAGTAATCCGCCTTGTCGGGGAGGTTTCCGAAATAGTTGTCTTCCCGGAGGATTCTCCTCGCCGCGGTGCTCCAGCCGGTCCATTCCCCGGGGGTGAGGATCGAGGGAACCAGCTCGGCCTTGATTTTTTTCATGTCCGCCGCGTTGTCCAGGCTCCGGATAACCGTCTTCAGCGCCCAGGGGATGTCCTCCTTGACCTTCTTCCGCAGTTTTTCCTTGTTTGTCGCGCTTTTCAGAACCCAGATATGCTGTTTGCTCAGTATCAGCAGGGCGTTCACCGCCATCTTCAGGGTCATCTTGTGGCGTCTTTTCTTGAGAAAATCGATTTCGATGTAGTCGTTCTTGATTTTCTTGATCTGACCCACTCCCCATTCCCGATGGAAAACGAAGTTGCCGGAATCGAAGGATATGTGTTTTTCGAAATCCGCGATGGCGTCGTGGACGTTTCTCCAGCTCTGGGTGAGATTCGACAGGCGGACGTACTCCTCCACCTGGCTGTGATCGTGGTACTTCTCCCGGTAACATTCGGCGATCTCCTTCCGGGCCCAGGAGTTTTTCGCATCGTATTCGAGAATGCGCTTGAGGATGCCGATGGCGGTATCCCAGGATTTCTTCTTTTTATGATGAGGATACAGGTCCTCCAGAAGCTGCACCGCCCTCTCGTCGCTGAGGATTTTCGCCACCTTCCTTTCGGCATGGAAGAAGAATTCGGTTTCCTCGGGGTGGTAGACGATGAGTTTGTTCCAGACTTCCCGGATATTGTTGAAAAGCTTTTTATTGATGTAGCGGTGCAGCGCTCTTTTGTAATAATCCACCGCCTCTTCGGTCTGGCCCAATTCCTCTTTCCGCTCCGCCAGGCTCCTGACGATGTCGGCTTCCTCGAAGTCGACCCGGATGAGTCGTTCCCAGATATCGTACTTCTTGTCGACTTCGTTTTCGTTGTCGTAGCACTCCGCCAGGACCCGCAGGGCTTCCTTGTTTTCCCCGTATTGCAGAACCCGGGAGGCCAGGTATTCCACGATGCCCCATTTGTGGTTGTCCGAAAAAATTCCGATGAGCATGATGAGGTGCGAATCGTCGATCTGCTGCTGACTCAAGGAAATGACACCCGACAGGTACAAGGCGATGATGCTGTTTTTCGTGTGGCGCAGATGCTCTTCGCAGAGGGTTTTCGCCTCGTCCTGAAGGTTTTCCCCGAAGATTTCCTGCAGCATCCCGTCAAGTTCCTTGAAGTTGTGAATCGTGTAATTGTTCAGAGTCGCCCTCGTCCACTTCTCCTCGTTGAGAGCCTCGTTCACCATCTTCAGAATGTTGGGGATGGTTGTGATATTTTCAGACATTTTTTTCTCCTGCTTACTTCGTATAGTGTTCGTAGACGAGGGGATTGAGCGCTTTGATCTTGAGCAGCACTTCGTCTATTTTTTCCCGACCCTCTTTGACGGTCAAGTAATGGTCCACCAGCCAGAAATAGCGGTTCAGGAGCCGGGGCATCAGGGTTTCCTTTTTTTTGGGGTCGTCCCGAAGCTCCACCTCCATAGCGTAAATGGACTGCCGCAGTTTACCGTATTCGATGGAGCGCAGCTCCCTCCGGACGGTGAAAACTCCATAGAGGACACCGTACACCGGAAGCCATTCCGCCGTGGAGGAGCCCTGGTGCCCGTTTTCCCGGGTCTTCTCCGCCAGGCGGCGGATCATCCCGGACTCCAGGGAATCGCAATCGACGGCCTGGGGGTTCAGGAAAAACGCCTCCCGGAAGAAAACCTTGGAGATCTGCATCTCGTTGACCAGGGCGTAGCAGTCCGCCAGTTCCGCCATGATCTCCGCCTGGTCCTTTTTTACCTGGTTTGCCGCGTCCAGATTCTGCAGGGCCAGGTCGTAGGCTCCCAGGCTCTTGTAGCAGCGGCCGATCCGGAACAGGATATCCCCGTCCCTCCCGCCGGGGGAGTGGCCTTCCAGCAGCGACTCGTACAGTTCCAGGCCCGTCTTGTATACCAGCCGCTTCAGGGCGGTCAGGCACCTCTCCGATTCGTCTCCCGCCCGGGCGGCGAAGGCCAGAAAACTCTTCCACTGGTTTACCAGATACTCGGCCTTTTCGAAACGGTCCGTCCGCTCCTCCGCGGTGGCAAAGCGGTCGCGCCAGAAATGGGCGCACTTCAGCGCGGAGACTACCTCGGCGTTTTCGAAATCCCCCGCCAGAGCCTCTTCCAGTTTTCCGATGCCCTGGCTCAGAAGGCCGCGGGAGAAGTCTTCGTATGCCGAAGACAGGAGGGCGTGGGTTTCGTTATTGGGGGTCGAAACTACTTCCATAGAATGAATTATACTATTATATCATTCCGGGCTTTTTAGTCAATCCAAGGTCCGGCGGATGTCGCACGGAAAGGAATTTGAAAAATTTCTCTTTTTCGTATACCTATTGTGTATGATGAGAAATAGTGTCCTGATCGCTCCGTCCCTTCTTTCCGCGGATTTTTCCCGGATGGGAGAGGAGGTGCGGAGAATCCAGAGCTGCGGTGGAGACTGGGTCCATCTGGATGTCATGGATGGACAGTACGTCCCCTCCATCTCCTTCGGCCAAAAACTGGTGGCGGACCTGAGAAAACTCACGCCTCTGCCCTTCGACGTTCACCTGATGACCAACAATCCGGAGGCGCATGTCCGGTCCTTCGTCGAGGCCGGGGCGGATTACCTCACCTTTCACCCGGAGACGGTGCGGCACGCTCACCGGGTAACCGAGCAGATCAGGTCTCTGGGGGCAAAGGCCGGAGTCTCCCTCCTGCCCGCCACCCCGGCCTTTTTTCTGCAGGAGCTGCTGCCCTTCGTCGATTTGGTGCTGGTGATGACGGTAAACCCCGGATTCGGCGGGCAGAAGATGATACCCCAGTGTCTGGAGAAGGTCCGAATCCTGGCGGATGTTAAAAAGGAGAAGAACTTCGGGTACCGCATCGCCGTGGACGGGGGAATGAACCGGTTCACCGCGGTGGACGCGGTGTCCGCCGGCGCCGAGGTGGTGGTCATGGGGACGGCGTTTTTCGAGTCCGCCGATCCGGCGGCGGAAATCGATTCCATCCGGGGCGCGATAATAGTTTAAGACCACCCCGCCCCCGGTCGAAAATGAACGAAGGGGATGAGACCTTCATGAAAAGAAAAATCGGGAACGTCGCGATCTGTCTTTTTTTCACGCTTCTTTTCGCCCCGACTCTGGTGGGGCAGGAGAATATCCGGCGGGGAATAGAGTTGTTCAAAGAATCCAGATTTCCCGCCGCCCTGGAAGCGTTCAAAACCGTTCTGGCCGAACCCTCCCTGGGTCCCTTTCACGGGGATGCTTTTTTCTGGACGGCCAAGGCCGATGCGGCCCTGGGACGGTACGGGGAGGCGTCCAGGAACCTCGAACATTTCCTGAAGAATTTTCCCGAGAACCCCTACATCCCGGAAGGCAAATACGAAAAGGGGCGCCTTCTGCATCTGCAGGGCGAACACGAGGGGGCGATCATCGTGCTGGAAGAGTTTCTGTCCCGATACCCCGAATCGGAGTACGCTCCCAACGCCTACTACTGGATGGGGGAGGCTCTTTTCGCCCTGGGGGACCTGAAAAACGCGGAAAGGATGTTCTCCACCGTAAGCCTGCGCTATCCCGGAAGCTTCCGGGCGGAGGCGGCGGGGTACCGTCTGGCCCTGCTGGGTCTCCGATACCGGGAGGAGGAGCTCCTCAAGCTGCTGAAGTGGAGCCACGAGGAGCATCTGAAGGCTCTGGAAGATTCTCAGAAAAATGAAATCGCCTATGCCGAGTCCCTGAAGGCCTATCAGCGCAAACTGTCCGCCCTGGAAGTGCGGGATTCCGACGGAGAGGTCCTCCGTCTGACCGAGAAGGTCCGCTCCCTGGAGGAGCAGCTGCGGAAGGCCGTGTCGGAACCCGCCGTCGCTCCGGAGGGCGCCGGGGGGGCGGACGGAGACGGCCGCGTCCGGGCCCTGGAGGTCAAGGAGGAGGCTTTGCGGCTTAAGGAGTTCTATCTCGACCGGCTGATACGGGAATACGAAGGAAAAAGGTGATGCTCCACGGAAAAACGGCGGGCATCCTGTCTCTTCTCCTTGTCCTTTCCCGGCCCGTGGCCGGGCTGGAGCTTCGGGAGGGTCCGATGAAGCTGGTCCTCCACGAGAGAAGCGGACGATTCTCCCTCTTCATTCACGACGAGGCGAGAGGAGGGTACCGGCCCCTGCTTTTCGACGGCGACCCCCGGACTTCGGTCCTCACCCTGATCCGGGACGACCAGGTCTATCGCATGGGAGAGTCCTCCGGCTTCTCTCTGAGCACGGAAAAGACCTCCCAGGGGGCTGCCTTTGTCTGGAAATCCGACTTCCTGGAACTGCGGCAGGATTTCCGGTTTCTCCGGAGCGATGCCGGCTCCATGGATCCGTCCCGGGCCGTGTCGGCCCGGGACGACACGGCCCGGGACGCGTCGGCCTCGCCCGCGCCGGGCGACCCTGCCGGAGGAGTGGAAATCCGGCTTACGGTGACCAACACCGACAGCAGGGACAGAAAGGTCGGGGTCCGGTACCTTCTGGATACCCAATTGGGAGAGTCCTCGGGGATCCACTTCTCCACCCCCCTCAGGGAGAGGATCGCCTCCGAGGCCTCCTTCAGGCCCACGACGGAGGAAAACAGTTTCCTGTCCGCGGACCCCAGGGACGGAGGCGGGGTGGGGCTTCAGGTCCTGCTGCGGGGCGGGTCGGCGAGCGCCGTGGAGGAGGTGGTCTTCGCGAACTGGAAGCGCCTCAGCGAGACTTCCTGGCGCTACCCGGTCAACCCGAACCGCAGTTTCAACCTCCCGCCCTATTCGATAAACGACTCCGCCGCGGGGCTCTACTATCCCGTGGAGATCCTGCAAACCGGAGCCGCCCGGGAGATCGTCACGATCCTGAGAATTTCGGGTCGGGGCGGTTTTTCCGGGCCGTCGGAATCGGGGTTCGGGGATTTTCTGTCTTCCCTGTCCGCGGGCCCGCAGGGGGAGGGGAGCCGGGGAGACTCCCTGGAACTCCTGAAAAAAGAACTGGCCAGGGTGGAGGAGCTGCTGAACCGGCTGAACCGCCGGATGGACGAGCCTGCTCCCATCACGGAGGATGAGTATTCCACCCTGACGGACATCCTGGGCGAACTGGAACGGAGCAAGTCCAAGCACCAATGAGAGCCGCACGGGGAAAAAACCGGGAACTGGAAAAAGCCAAAAAACTGTTCCGGAAACGAAAGTACACCGAAACGATCCGGCTGCTGGAGCCTCAGGTCTTCACCTACCGGGAGAATCCTGAGTTTTACCATTATCTCGGCGTCTCATGCCTGCGGAACGGCGATTTCGCCGGAGCCTATTCCTACCTGAAGCGGGCGGAACAGCTGGAGCCGGGCAGGACCGATTCCCTGCTCGCTCTGGCGGTGGTCCATCTGAAGCGGATGGAAATTCAGGAATGCCTGCGGCTGTGGCTGCAGATCCTGGAGGAGGAACCCTCCAATCGTTTCGCCCAAAGGGGGCTGGACACCGTCAAGGACGGCGCCGCCGACGATATGGACCGTTTTTTCCAGACCGGCGGGCATCACCGCCTCATCCCGTCGGCGGGCTTCGCGGTGACCGGTTTTCTGAAACTGTCTCTCGCCGTTTTCCTCGCCCTCGCCCTGGCGGCGGGGGCCGTCCTTCTTCTTTACCCCCGGCTGAAAAAAACGGCTTCGGCCAACCGGCCCGAAATCGTCGCGATTGCCCTGGAAGAGGGGGAGGGGGCGGTGGATTCCGGAGAGAAAGCGGTTTTCATGCTGACGGAGAAAGAGGTGCGGGAATCCTTCGACCACATAAAAAGGCTCTTCGAAACGTACCGGGACAACGAGGCCCGCCGGGAAATCAACCGGCTCCTCCTGTCCAATGCCCGCCGGGGGGTCAAGGACAAGGCGGCCCTCTTCATCCCCCACATACGCACCCCCAGCTTCGCGGATTTCGGGGAATCGTTTTCCCACCAGGAGGTGGCGGGCTTTCCACCCCTGTACGAGGGCTGCTTCGTTCGCTGGAAGGGACGGGTCTCCAACCTCCGGGTCACGGACAGGGAGATGTTTTTCGATTTTCTGGCCGGCTACGAGGATCAGAAGGTCCTGCACGGCATCGTCCCCGCCCGGATCGGCTTCGCCGCTCCGGTGGACCCCGCCTTTGCGTACGAGATCATCGCAAAGGTGGTCGTGAAAACCCCAGGGGCCTTCAGCCTCGATGTCGTTTCGATCCACAGGTTGGGGCTCTGACGATGCGGTGCGTGGCGCAGCGGGTCACCGACTGTTCGGTGAGCGTGGACGGCGAATGCCTGGGACGGATGGATTCGGGGCTTCTGGTCTATCTGGGCGTTTCTTCCCGGGACGCAGAGGCGGACCTGGACTACATGGCGGCCAAGGTGGTGAACCTCCGCATCTTTCCCGACCGGGAGGGGAAGATGAATCTCTCCCTTCTGGACATCGGCGGGGGGATAACGGTGATATCCCAGTTCACCCTGTACGGCGACATGCGGAAGGGGCGCAGACCCTCCTTCGACGCCGCCGCGCCGCCGGAGGCCGCCGAGGCCCTGTACCGGCGCTTCCTGGAAAAACTGCGCGGGTTCGGCCTGTCGCCGCTGGAGGGCCGTTTTCAGGCCCATATGCGCGTGAGCTACACCAACGACGGGCCCGTAACCATCCTGCTGGATTCGGAAAAGCTGTTTTAGACTCATTTTCTCTCCACTGCCCCTCCTTGACCCCTCGAAGCCCCCCATATTACAATCCCGAAGCATGCACCGCGGAAAAACGGTCCGTAATGACATAATGACCGGGTCCGGCCCGGAATGCCTGCCAGGAAAAGGCCCGGATCGATGACCGAGCGGGACCCCCGGGCCGGACCCGGATCTTCAATCATGTCGAGGTAGAGGATGGCGAAAAAAGAAACCAATGTTTTTCAGGGCGAAAACTCCCAGGAAGACCGGCGGAAGGCTCTGGAGGCGGCGAAGCTGCAGATAGAGAAACAATTCGGCAAGGGCTCCATCATGAAGCTGGGCACCGGGGTCGAAGCCCTGGAGCTGGAAGTCATCCCCTCCGGGTCCATCCTGCTGGACGAGGCCCTGGGCATCGGCGGGTATCCCAAGGGGCGGATAGTGGAAATCTACGGCCCCGAATCCTCGGGAAAAACCACCCTCGCCCTGCATGCCATCGCGGAAGCCCAGAAAAAGAAGGGCATCGCCGCCTTCATCGACGCCGAGCATGCCCTGGACCCCGCCTACGCCAAGGGTCTGGGAGTCAATATCGACGAGCTCTGGGTGTCCCAGCCCGACACGGGAGAGCAGGCCCTGGAAATCGCTGAATCCCTGGTGCGCTCCGGCGCGGTGGACATCATCGTCGTGGACTCCGTGGCTGCCCTGACCCCCCAGGCGGAGATCGAGGGCGACATGGGAGACTCCCATATGGGGCTGCAGGCCCGGCTCATGAGCCAGGCTCTGCGGAAACTCACCGGGACCATATCCAAATCCGGCGCCTGCCTGATCTTCATCAATCAGATCCGGATGAAGATCGGGGTCATGTTCGGCAACCCCGAAACCACCACGGGGGGGAACGCCCTGAAGTTCTACTCCTCCATGCGGCTGGAGGTGCGGAAGATAGAAACCATCACCCGGAGCAACGAGGACGACGCGGTGGGCAACAAGGTCCGGGTCAAGGTGGTGAAGAACAAGGTGGCGCCCCCCTTCCGGAAGGTGGAGCTGGAAATCGTCTTTGGCAAGGGAATCTCCGCCACCTCCAGCCTGCTGGACGCGGCCATCAAATACAATCTCATCGAAAAAAGCGGAAGCTGGTACTCCTACGGCACGGAACGGATAGGGCAGGGCAGGGACAACGCCAAGGATTTTCTCACCGCCAACCCCGCGGTGGCCGCGGAGATGGAAGAAAAGCTGCGGGCCGTCATTTTCCCCCCCCGTTTCCGGAAGGAGGAGAACAGGGCCGAAACCCCGGAAGCTGAAAGGGCGGGGACGAAGCCGGCGGAATCGAAGCCGGCGGAGCCGAAACCGGCGACAAGAAGCGCGGAGGGGAAAAAAACTCCCGGGGGCGAACTCATCTACTGACTTGATTCGGCCGCCTCTTTTGGATATAATCTCCCATCCTCATGGAAGAA
>Ga0302247_1001688_pt1 | contig 16327 bp, 13 predicted proteins | sample AAG_UR_Ile_MG_FD_193529 | JGI IMG/M metagenome (GOLD analysis project Ga0302247, IMG submission 193529) | Enriched activated sludge microbial communities from anaerobic digester in WTTP, New Holstein, Wisconsin, United States - AAG_UR_Ile | ecosystem: Engineered > Bioreactor > Anaerobic >...
GATCACTTGCAGGCCACGGATTTCCGCTTATCATTACAAATTTCCAATTTGGACCGTCAGGATTATTAACTCCAGGGACACAGCTATTTGCTGGCACCAGCAGCCAGAAAGAAAAATACACTTGATTTGTCCCTGAAAAGTGTACCTGTGTCCAGCGTCCCTGCTGTGAAAAATCAATAAATAGAGACTTTGTACCGCTATGCGCTTGTGTTGTAGAATATGTTGGCTTAACCTCAGGTGATAATGCACTCCATTGGTTGACTGATGCTGAACCAGGCGCAATCGATATCACGCTGCCGTTTGACCCATTCTCGAAATCGTCGAATACTGCTAAATTGGGACCCGTCGAGCCGAAACCGGTCCCCGTGATCGTGATCGTTTCCCCGTTCCCGACGGTTCCTCCAACGCCGGTGATTGCCGGAGCAGCCAGTACGCCGGCCGGTGAACATGCGAAGCATATGATTGCCATGTATGAAGCATAAACATTGAAATGACTAGCGAATTTATTGCGGATGGCCCTTAAAAGTGCGTTCATCTGTCTACCCTTTTAACATAACAGCTTTTCATACCCTTGGAATATCCCATGATGAACTTGCATTTCTGCATATCACGGGCGACTCGACGCTCTGCTTCCCTTCGGTGATCTACTCCTCAAGATCTACGCAAAGGGAGTACGATGGCAACATGGAAATCCGCAAACTCTTTTCACTCCTTATCGGTGAAATCAGAGAATACTTTAAGCAGTCGATTCCGAAACCACGCACAGCTTGGTTAGCAATGAACGTACCATGCATCAAAGAGACTTATAAGTATCTAATTATTAAATATTTATTTAAATTACGGCAACCCCCAGAGAGAGAGCCCATCTGATCAAGTGCAGGGTTTTACATACAGTTTTTGCAGAAGAATTCTCACAAACCCCTATCATCGCCAAAAGCTTCATGAAGGTGTTTTCCTCCACTACTAATTGCCAACGTCTTAAAGCCTTGCGCTCTTTCGAAATAGCCTTTTTTTCAAATAGTAAATAATATCTGGCCTGTCTTGGTCTATTTTCGCCATGGCCCTCATCGTTTCAGGGCGTAGCACTCTTCGCTTCTTCGCCGCCCGTGCGAGGCCGGTAAGCCCGTCACGGACGCCCCTCAGCCAGTAGATGAAGAAACTGTCGCGAATCGAGTAGATAAGCATCGCAATGATGCCGCGCGACACATAGCGGAGCGCATAGGGCACAGGCAGATTCCTCGCTGCGAGCCAGAACAGGTTTCGTGTGTCGTAATAGTAATTGTACCAGGCCTTTCTGCCCGTATTCTCATGCCGGTGACGTACTGTCACCTTACCGCTATAATAAATTTCATAACCTTGGTCCATGATTCTGTATGCGAGATCCGGCCCTTCATGGCTCAGGAAAAAATCGTCTGCGTAATACCCCGCCCCCTCAATCGCCGATCTGCGGAACGCCACGGCACCTTCCGTGATCTCGTAAGTCGGGAACTCCTTGTCCGCGTAATCCTCTTCTCTCCTGTGATGCACCCAATTGCATAGTTCACCAGTGTAATAATCCCGGATCTGGAAATTCACCGCCCCCAGGCGGGTATTGCTCTCGAAGAGCTTGGTTATCCTCTCAAGGGCGACTCCATCCAGACCGATGATGTCGTCATCCAAAGTCACGATAATATCCGCTGTCGCCATCTTCAGCCCGTAATTTCTGGCAGCAGCGCCGATGTTTCTGTCAAGGCGAACGTAGGTCGGACGGATACCGTGCGACCTGACCACTACCCCTGTACTGTCTTCGGAACTGTTGTCGACGACGATTATTTCCCGGACCGTGCGATTCATTGCTGTCAGGGAATCCAGAAGCTCCCGGAGAACGGAAGCCCTATTAAAAGTCAGTATCGAAATTGCGACATTCAACGCGACAGGCCTGCTACGGTCTTGTATATGATCTTGCTCGACGGCACTTTCGTCATCGTCGGCCTCTTCTCTTCATCATCTCATCGAACAGGGTGTCCAACTGTGCTGCCGTCTTCCTGGAATCGTAACGCTCTCTTGCTGTCGGTAGATATGATTCTGTTTTCGCTCTTATCTCCGCTATGTTGTCTATATAGAATCTCATTGCATTTGCTAGGCTTTGTGCATCTGCGGTCTTGAACATAATTGCTGGCGTGTCACGGGCAACTTCACGCAGACCCATACATTCGGAAGCAATGACCGGACAACTAACCAATAATGCTTCTGCCGCTAAAAGGCCATATGCTTCCCATAATGAAGGAATTACTAATGCGTCTATTCCTTCTAGTATTCTCCTTATATCCGGTATAAAGCCATGGAAAATAAAGTATTTTGACAGCTTTTTTCTTTCAATTATGGCCTTGTATTCTCTGATATATGCTCCGTCATTTACTACTAATATTTTAATTTTACCTATAATTAACTGATCCTCAGCAAGAATCTCAACAGCATCAATTAAATTCGTAAATCCTTTTTCCGGCATAAACCTGCCTAGATAACCATAAATATAATACTGCCGGTCTAGGTTTAACTCGATTCTTAATGCTTTACGCTGATATTCATTATTTTTTCCGTAAAATGTCTCGATGTCTACGCCATTATGAATAACTTTTAACTTCTTCTTCGATATCCTTGGAAAATATTCTTTAACATTTTCCTCTGCATCGTTACTAACTGATTGTATAATATCAACTTTGCCCAATAAGTATCCAACTAATAGTTTTTTTATTTTTCCATATTTTGCAACTCTGAATTGACTTTTTTCAAATAAACCATGTGATGTTATAATATGTGGTAAATTAAAATAGTGATTTACGACTGCTACCATGATTCCTGCAGTGTATCCATGCGAATGAATCAAATCATATTCATTCGCCGCCAATAAATCATAAATTGTTCTAATGAACCTATACCAATTAGATGACTCATCGATCTCAATAATGTGTGGCGCTAGTTTATTTAAATCATGTTCAATATGACTTCCTTCAGGATTTCGGACTGTGACAATCGTAAATTTATATTTAAATGTATCTAAGTATTTATAAGTATATTTTAAATACGTTCTTATTCCACCTACTGGATGCCTAACGACCACCAATATATTCTTTCTCTTCCTCATTCTCTTTTCTACTATGCCATCGCCGTTGTAAATTCCGGCATGTCACATAATCTTAACAACACGACTGACAAACCGCCGAACAAATACCACTCATAACTAGATAGTCCATAACTTGCAAAACTGAATATTATGTTCATAACGATGAATGTCATCATACCTTTCTGCAATGAAAGGAGATAATTATTTTGGATTTTCATTTTTTTCATCTTATTTGCTGTATTAATGATATTTATTACTATACTCCATATATATGAAATAAATATTATCAAACCCATTATTCCGAGCTCAATAAGTATTTCAGCATATAAATTATGTGATATTTGGTACCTATTACCGTAATTGGCTCCTGCCTCTAATGAAGTTCCCAAGCCGTGACCAAATACAGGTCTTCTCAAAGATAATTTTATATCGTCAATTATCCCAGACACCCTTCCCTCAGCCGTTCCTGAATGGCTCGCTGACGTATCAATTATCGAGATGTATCTATCTTTCATGGCTTCCGGCATATTAATTATGAGTATGACCGTGAGCGTTACCATTACACCTAACAACATAAGTTTTCTTTTACTGTAACAGACAATCATTATTGCTATTACAATAATTCCTATCATGCCTGATCTTGAACCCGTTAACATCAATGCATATATCAGTGCTGGTGTGGTCATAATAAAATATATCATATTGGGCACAGATAATTCCGATAAGAAATATACAAATGTTATGACTGTTAATATCACAAAAGCAAGGCCATTAGGATTGATTATGTCATGCGGTGCACCTGCCAATCTGTACATGTATTCCCAGTTTTGCATAGATGCATATGAACCCCAGTAGCCCAACGTCACATGCATATATAGTGGTTCTATTACACGGATCGTTTGCACTAATATAAATGTGTACATGAATATTTTTAGTCTGTTCTCAGTATTAATCAGTGTAACAGTAAAATAGTAAAATGCTAACGATTTCAACCAATTTTCAAAATTATTGATTACGCTACCCGGCCATTCGACAAATGGAATTGTGACTATTAGATATAATATTAATGTTATTATAATGTTCGTCGTTTTCTTCCCTAAATACTTCGCACTATTTTCCTTAAATATTAGGCTCAACACAAATATTGAACAGATCAATAATAAGTCGAAACGAATATTGCCGAGAAATGTGAGTCTAGAGGTTAAATGAATAAACCAGCTAAATATAAATAATAAGTATAATATGAAACCAAGATTACTCATCTATAAATAATTAATTATCAAATATCGCTAATACGGTGTAATGCATAATTTGTAAAAGTTAGGGACTTCCCAAACAGGTTCAGTTAAAAAAAGTGGCAGTCAGCCTCCTCTTCGGTTAAGGAGTTTTTCACCACAAAAAACACTTACCAAGGAGGACAACATGACTGCCGAAAAGAAGATAGCACATCAGCGCCTCACTTTGCTACAGGTGGCCGAGCGGATCCGAAACGTCGCCGAGGCCTGCTGCCGCCACGGGATCTCCCGCAGCCAGTTCTACGAGTACAAACGGGCCTTCCAGGAACGGGGCCTGGACGGGCTCATCGACCGGTTGCCGATTCCGAAGAGCTTCCCGAACGAGACGCCCTCGGAGGTCCGGGAGAAGATCATCTCATCGTCACTGCTGCATCCGGCCTGGGGTCCCCTGCGGCTCTCCGATCAGCTCCGGTTGGAAGGGATCACGGTCAGCCCCAGCACGGTGCGCAACCTCTGGCTCAAGGAGGGCATGGAGACCAAGTACAAGCGGCTCCTGCGCCTCGAGGAAGAGAAGAACGGCCAGGACGTCGAGCTCACCGCCGAGCAGATCCGGCTCCTCGAGAAGGCCAATCCCTGCTTCCGGGAGCGCAAGGTCGAGAGCCTCTACCCGGGTTACCTGCTCTGCCAGGATACGTTCCTGGTGGGCACCCTGAAAGGGATCGGCCGGATCTACATGCAGGCCGTTGTCGATACCTACGGTTCCTTTGCCTTTGGGAAGCTCTACACCTCGAAGCTTCCCGAGACGGCCGTCGATGTTCTGTATGATTGCGTGCTGCCCTTCTACGAGGCCCAGGGGCTGCCGGTCGAGCATATCCTGACGGACAACGGCAGAGAGTACTGCGGGAGGCCGATGATCCACCCCTTCCAGATCTTTTTGGAGTTCAGCGAGATCGAGCATCGTCGAACCAAGGTGGCCCGGCCCCGGACCAACGGCTTCGTGGAGCGGTTCAACCGGACGGTCCTCGACGAGTTCTTCCGGGAGACCTTCCGAGAGAAGTTCTATGCCTCGGTGGAGGTGCTCTAGGCGGACCTGGATCAGTGGCTTCACCACTACAATCACGAGAGGCCGCATCGGGGCTATCGCAACATGGGCAGGCGGCCTATAGAGACCATCGAAGCCGGCAAGCTTGTCAGAGAACAGAAGGAGATGAAAGAAGCGGCTTAGAACCTTAGCCCGGAGAGGAACTGACTGTCCGGGTAGATCCTAAGTTTTACACATTATTCATAAATGTTGCTTATTTCACAAATCGAAAACCTGTATTTCCCAGATTTTGAAGTATGTATATTTTCAACACGTTGTATTTGAATAATAGATTTATCATCAAATAGTTTCCTGATATATGAAATTAATAGGTTTGAAGATTCTTGCGTATACTGTGAATTTACAACTAATCGTATTTGAAAATGATCGTATGATTTTTGAATAATTTGCATTTGTTTAATGCCTGGAATTAAAGTAAGTGTATTTTCAATTAATGATATTCCAGATATTTTAGACCCGTCCTTTTTTTTAAGATAATCTGCAGTTCGTCCTATCACTTTGCTCATCAGTGGCAATCCACGTCCGCATGAACATTTCTTTTCTGATAATATACCGATATCGCCCACTTTATAGCGAATTATGGGCATTGCCGTATTTAAGAGATCAGTGACAACAATATTCCCTTCTTCACCGATATTTGCCGTATCGCCATTATCTTTAATTATCTCTACATACAGATGCTCTACATTTAAATGCATGCCACTATGTTCTTCACACTCTGATGCTATAAGACCGACTTCCTCACAACCATATCGATCATATACTTGCGCTCCAAATACATTTTCAATTGTATTTCTCTCATAATCCATGAGTGTCATTGAAGATGAGATTATCCCTTTTGGTTTAATTACACTCAAATTAAGATCAGATACATATTGCGCTAATAAATATAGTGAATGCGCATGACCAAAGAGTAATGATGGTTTAACTTTTTGCCATCTATTTGCAAATTCTATAACTGTTAATTCATTTACATTCATAGTATCTAAAAATATATATTTTGTTAAAAATAATTCTTTCAATATTTCTTTTATTGTTGCCCTTTTCTTAATGTTACCCCATACTGCACCGACTGAATCACCAACATCCCATCCGCTCCATCGATCATGCCTGATTGTGCATGAATTTCTTAACTCACTACACTCTTCAGTGATATAGCCTTCCAATGAAGTTCCAGTCGATCCGCCAGTTTTATACATGATTAGTTGATTTTTTTCATATCCTCTTGATATTATATTATCTTTAGCATTTCTTATTTCCTCTTTCGTTATAATTGGTATTTTCTTTATATCATTATAACTTTTTATATCTAATGGGTGAATATTAGAATCTGTTAATACTTTTTTATAAAAAGTGTTATTGCAATAAATATAATTCAACATGTTTATCAATCTATTCCATTGAATTGCTTCTAATTCTCCTGTTGTTAAATACTGTGATTTTTCTAACACTTTCCAATATTTGTATGAAGGACTATTTTTTAAATAATAATATGCTGGTATACTCAAAAATTTTTTATACTTATTTTTATAAGTATCTATGATGCTCATATTTAAATATTTCTATAGTAATTTATCATCTTAGGTCTATATTGTTTAGCTCACTTAAAAGCAGCGGTTCCTCACACCTGATAACAACATATTATTTAGCAAACCGATCCAAGCTTTCATTTTTAAAGGGTTCATTTTAATTGCCTTCATGAAATATCTTCTTGACACGTTGTGATCGGATCGCTGATAATGGCATCCACGGTTGTAGTATGCATAAGCTAGTGCACCTCGAATTGCTGCGAATGAAATGTGTTTTGCATTGGATCTCAAATAATCTTCTAAAATATTCATGCTGCATTCTAATCTCATATTTTGATTTTTTGACATCTGACCCACATGACCCCATCTATACTTTATCAAGTGTCGGTCTACAAAATCAAAATCGTATTTTGACGATAAGCGAAGCCATAGTTCCCAATCGATGCTCATATGTTGAGACTCATTAAAACATCCTTTATCTTCAATGCACTCTCTCTTAACAACTGCAGAAGAAAAATATATAAAATTATCGTAAATTAAGTATTTTGTTACTTTGCCAGAACGCGGCTTTAGGTATCCTCCAAGCCAACCTTGACCTAAAACACTATCAGTTCCATCTATCCATGTTGCATTGCTGTAAACAAGGCCAACATTCTTTTTATTGAAAAGAGGTAATTGAAGCTCAAGCTTTTCCTTCTCCCACAAATCATCTGCATCCAAAAAAGCTATATACTTTCCACATGAATGCTTAATGCCTACGTTCTTTGCTTTCGCCTGGCCCGCATTATTCTGAATAACGTAATAAATTCTTTTGTCTTGTATGTAAGATTTAATAATGGAATCTGAATTATCTGTTGACCCGTCATTAATAATAATTAATTCATAATCTTCATATGTTTGCGCCAATACAGATTCTATACTCCGTCCAACATATTTCTCATAATTATAACAAGTCATCACTACACTTACTGTGGGTTTCATATTTAATACCTATCGCTGAGTATCTGAATTTCAGTGCCAATTCAGCTTGATTATTTCAATAATCAATTTCTTATAACCGACGTAAACATCCGCAACTGCAGGATGCGGCTTCAAATTAGCCCTTACAGGGGGCGGTCAACCGCTGCCTTGCGTGTTCGGCAGCCTGCGGCCATGACCCATCCAGGACCGGCTTTGCCAATTCCCTTTACCTCACCCGTATAGTGTGTGTTTCTACTTGCATCTAAATAAAAGCAGGCGTGGTATGTTGGCGCCTTGGACGCCCTGTTTGATCCCGGCGACAATATTTAGCTTTTGGATGATCCATGATGCTCGTCCTGCCGGAAAATCACGGCTTGACCTATAAGTGTACCGATACCATGGCCGCATAGTCAGACAGCTCTTTGCCTTCAGATGCCTGTGAAAGATGTATTATCTGCGACAAAATGAACATACAACTCAGCCAGTGGCTGTGATCATTTCACAGTGCTGTATATTTTATTTATTATTCGTTTAAGAGAGGGATGTTTTATTATTTCGTTCTTGAGATTCTCAAGCATGTATAAGGATTGCCCCCGGAGTGTGTTGTTGTAGATGATGATCTCCGAGAACTGTTGCTCTTCATTAGCAAAGCGTTTCTTGTATCCTGTGTCATCATAGGGAAAGAAGTGAATCCTCCTAATTTCCCCGTCTCGCCCCTGGATGTCCTCCATGAGATGCATTAAAAGCATGGTCGCTGGCGAGAGTGCCTGATATTCCTCGTCATACCCGATTTTTGCACACTGGAAAATGTCACCGGCCGTGAAACTGAACGCGGCTGCAACGTATTTCTGGTCCAGTTCCAGGAAGTAAAGATGAAGATCGCGGGTCGCAGACAAAATACGAATCAATCCGTCGTAATATTTTCGATATTCAGGCGCTGTCTTCAGGATGGAAGTCCCGTTCTTACCCTTCCAACCGCTGTCCTCGATTCCAAGAAAATCCTGCCATTTTTCTACCGCCTCATCCCCCTCGAAGTGGATGAACCTGTAAGATCCAGCCTTTATTAGCCTGTTTTTAGATTGCTTAAGACTCTTCCGCAAGTTGGACGACAGATCCTTTCGAAAGTACTCGTCGAAGGACTTGTTCAGCATGACAGTATAGGTCGGTTGAATATTCATTTTCCAGCGATTCTTCCTTTCATTTAGTAATGTCTCGGGAAACAAAGGATAAATCTTCGAAAAGGAGTAGCTGAAAATATGGTGCAGAATATCCCACCCTGGCTCTTTAAGGATCTCATCCAATATAATTTTCTTGAATGCTTCCTCGTATCCCCGCCTTACCAGCGCTTCCCCACAGAGGCAGTGGTCATTCGTTAGATTCGTCAAGACACGAGCCCCACTCCTACTCCTAACAACCAATGGAAGATACCCAATTGTTTGACCCGCTTCCATTGCCTTGAATACCCTAATATTCTCAGGCTGCGCGAAGCATTCATACCATAATTTAATATGCTCATATTTCAATGTGGGTGATTTTAACGCGCTACTGTCATAAACTCTCTCCCACTCTTCCCTGATTATGAGCAGTTCCGCCAGACTCCGAATGTTCTTGATTGCCATATATAATTCTCAATTCGTACTTTATATTGTGCTCACAGATCTGTTAGTTTTTTTACCTTATTTTTTAAAGAAGTACGAATATTCATATAAGATTTCGCGGCAGTCCCCAATAGATTACTTCTAAATATGTGAACTGTAAATAAATCACGAGAATTTTCTGTCCACTTACCCTTGTAATGCTCACCCCCTCTTAAAAAATCGAATTCTACCAACTTTTTACCATAGGAATATTCAATCATTTCGTATAGTAGTACACTGCCGACACTACGACGCTCCCATTCGGGATGTATTCCCATTTGATACCCAAAATGTCTGCCACCGTAATCATATCCATATATCGCCGCAACTGGTTTGTCTAAGTGACACAAAAAAAATAGACGAAGCCATCCTAATTGATAAAATTCCTTTGCTATGCTTTCGTGATATTCTAACAAATTATCTCCCTTAAATGAAGATTTAACCCCTTTACGATTCTGTCTCATATTGTGTAAGTCGAATAATTCTTTGATCCCATATGATTTCTCAGCAGGGTCATATTCAATAAGCTTCACATTTTCCCTGCCATAAAGGACTCTCATTGTTCTCCTCAATTCTCTTCTGCGGTCACCGCTCATCCTCATGCAATAGTCTTCGAATGTCCCATCTAGGTATATATAAGGCGCACTTGACACTTTAGAATGTTCTACGGCGTATCCACTTTTAAAGCATTCTTTCATCATAATAATTCTGCCATCTTCAGGAATGTGAGACAATTCGATTACATCCCAATCGATATAATCTTTTTTAAAATACAGCGCTATTGCATTCATACATTGATCAGCATCTTCTTCTTTGCATAATATATCGATGTGATCTGAATGCAATTCATTGCTACCACAATACGAAATCACTCTTACGGGAAATAAGCAATCCTCAATGTTTTCAAATTTTTTTGCTAGCGGCAATATTCCTATCAATCTATCATTCCTATACACAAATAAAATGAGTGGTTCATATACATTACCATAATGTTCATTCCATTTATTTATCCACTCCCAAGTACAGAATACCGATGGCCTTTTCATTTTATAAACCAAATTATTCCACTCTTCTCTCTTCGATTTAGTAAGGCTTGAGTCAGCGACTTTAATGCAAAGCATATCCCATCCTTTCTCTATTATAGAGGCATATAATATTTTTTGATATTTGATAGAAATACGCGTCCAGACGCCTGATTCAATAAGCGTCACTTGTCAGGATTCAGGTTATTTTCGGACAATAGTAACGTTGTCATATAGATCCATGTATGCCGCTACCATTTTTTCGCTCGTAAATTCCATAAGATATCGACTGCGTCCGTTTTCCCCGAGTCGATTCCTCAATGCATCATTCAGCAGGACCTCTCGCACCCTCTGCGCCAGTGCATGAATATTCCCTACTTCTGTGATAAACCCGTTTGCCCCGTCCTTCACTAGTTCCTGATTGCCTCCGACATTGGTGCAGACAACCGGCTTGGCGCATCCCATATACTCTATGATGGAATTGGACAGCCCTTCAGATTCCGAGCAGGACACGCATACGTCGAAATGCTTGATGATAGGAATCGCGTCCGGGACCCTTCCCAGAAAGTGCACGCTTTGGGTCATGCCTGCACGGTCGACGAATTCCTTCAAGGGCTCAATCTCCTTCTGCCCTCCTCCGACCAGAACAAGATGCACGTTGCTGATCTGATGTCTGATCAACGATGCCGCGCGTATCAAGTCTTCAGGTCTCTTGATGGCATAGAGATTTGAAACCATTCCCACGATGTAATCGCCCGCTCCGATACCGAGCCTTGCCCTGAATCCGGGTTCCTTTTCCGACTCGAACCGCACACCGTTCATGCCGTTGTGCAGGACTTCGATCCTGTCCGCCGGGTACCCTTCCATGACGGTCACGTTGGCTTTCACCGCCTGGCTGTTGGCGACAATTCGGTCCACGAACCGATTCGATATTCTCAGCAGCTTCAAAATCCGGGGCGTGTACCAAAAACCCATGTCACGTCTGGACGTGATGACTCTCGCACCGCCCATCCTGGAAAAAAAAGGCGCTAGCACCGCCGCGTCGTTGAAATACACATGCACTAGATCGATGTTCGATCTTCGGATGTCCATCGCCAATGAAAGCATTTTCAAGATCGCCGTCGGCCCCGACACGCCTTTGATGTTCAGCACCCGCGCCTCGCAGGGAAAATCGTCACTTTCGATATAATTTGACGTTTGAAGAACTGCAAATTCCGGTTCGTATCGCGCCCGGTCCAAGCCCAAGATCAGCTCCAGCAGCTGTCTCTCCGTGCCACCCTCGGTGCCGAAAAAATAATCCATCATATACAATATGCGGCGTGGTCTGGTTTCCATCTAATTCGCGCAGAACACCTTCGCTTTGAAAAGGGTCATCGAGTCGAACCGGCCAACCCCTATTCTTGGTATGGCATAGATATCGTCTGTCCGTCTCCACGCTCTTTCTTCCGTGCATACCGCGGCCAAAAAACCGGCGTGTTTCACGGCACTCATCAGCGCAGGCGAGTAATCCCCGTTGGGGTATGAAAAGTAAGCGATCCGCTTCCCCGTCCATGCCTCCAGTTTCTCTTTCGAACGAAGGATACTGTCTCTCGCTTCCTCAGGCGTGAGCTGCGTCAGGATGTCATGCGTTTGTGAATGTGCGCCGATGGTAGCCAGCCCGGCGTCGGATAACTCCCGCACCTGCTTTGGGGTCATTGGACGGAGAGGTCCATCTTGCTGCGATTCGTCGCTCTGCCGGGCAATGGCGCGCACGATCTGCTCCCGCCTCTGCCGTTCCACACTTTTCAAGTCGGTCAGCAGCCGCTGTGTCTCGTTCCACCTGGATTCCCCACGCAGACGCGTGTCGAAGTCGTATGTTCCCAGGTGCATGTCCGTCAGTATGAGCCTTTTCCCGCAGGACAGCGCCGAATGAATGACCCTGTCCCACCAGTAAGGCTCGCCCTGTTCGATGGATCCAGTCGCACAGAATACCGTGAAGGGAAGATTCAATGCCGCCATGACGGGCAGCACCACCCTTCGGTTGCCATCATAGCCGTCGTCGAATGTCACCACCGCGTATTTCGCCTTGATCCTGTCCCCGTTTTCAATGAGTTCTAGAGCTTCACCGAGGCTGATGACATCATAATGGCTCTTCAGGTACTCCATTTGCTTTGCGAATTCGCTCGCTCGTACGATCGTCCATGCCTCTACGTTTTGCTCATCCTCCAGCACCTCGTGATACATCAGCACAGTGACACTTGTTCTTCTCCCCCCTAGCGGAAAAACATGTGACAGTCCATGCTGCACCAACGAGCGGGCCTTGGAGCGCACGAAATATTTCACTCTCTGAATCATGGAGATTGCTTCACCGATCTTGCCGATCGTACCGGGACGGCCCGGAGAATGTCTCAAGCAAAACGCCGTTTCAAATCGATAGTGAGTTCAGAAACTAAGCACAATAAATAAGGGTGACATCCTGTGGATAGCAATGGATCAACACCGTCGGTTTTCGCAAGCCCGGCCCCAGAAAACGAGCATCATCGGCCTGAAAATTTTCTTTTCGCACGCACCATATGACTGACGATGTTGAACGGCAGGTAGGTCAGCAGCCTGTAAAGCGAAGCCGTCATGCCTGCTTGAAACCCACCCCCCTCTTCTATCGCTGTCCTTGTTTTCTTTGCTCCCGCCAAGTCGCCCTTCTTCATGTATTCTTTCATCAACCTTAGCCTGAGATCCTTACATTTTTCCTCAATTACCTTGATATCCGGCTTGAACGGGCTTTTCGAATCCATGAAAATACTCTGACAGATTGCCAGATGACATTTCAACGGATCGATCAAGTCTGGTCTGCTTGTCAATCGTTCCCCGCGATGCCCTCTGTTTTCTGCAGTCGCGATATCTATAAATACAATATCATTGTGTTCAGCCAGTAGACATAAATACCAATAATCTTCCCACGTTGGGAAATGTGCTGCAAAACGAATATTATCCTTCAGGCAGCTCCTGTGAATCAGCATTGTCCAGCATGCACCATACGATGCGTGCAGAAGAGCTGCAAAGATGTTTCCCGCGTATATGTCGAAGTCTTTTCCATCCAGAAGGATATTGAATTCAGACGAACGATGTTTTCTAGGGTACGCCAGTGACCAGTCAACCGTATTTTCCCCTTTGAGCGACATGACCCAGTAGTCGAGACCGCGCGGGATGATAATACGATCCCCGTCGAATGTATAAAAATTTGAGTGGATGATCTTGATTCCCGGATAATTCTCGAGTATTTTGAATTGAAGGGATAGTTTGTACGGAAGCCATCGATCATCGGAATCCAGAAAAGCAATCCACTCCCCCCGCGCTTCGTCGATACCGCGGTTTCTCGCCACACCGGCCCCTTGATTCTTTTGCCGGAGATATCGTACCCGATCCCCGTAGTTGCGGACGACTTCTTCCGTGTTGTCCTTCGACCCATCATCGACCACGATGATCTCCAGTTCGCAATCGATGATGTCCTGCGCCAAGATGCTGTCTATGGCTTCGCCTATATAGTGTGCTCTGTTATAGGTCGGAATAATAACGGTTACTGATTTTTTCATAGTTCCTCACTTCCGCTGTTTCCATAGTTTCACTGGAATCAACTGCAATATAATTTCTCTTTCCGTCTTGCTGAAGAATAAAATTACAAACCCGAGATACAACGGTAATGAAATTAGCGATAGTGTCATCAGTCTTGAATACTCGGGTATAGATAGATATTGCTCCGACAAAAATGACACGACCAATAAATATGTCACCGTCCCTCCCACAACATTGAGCACTTGAGTGTAATACCGCACCAATGACATTCCCAATGATGAAGCTATATAGTATGGCATTACAATCATTCTACTTACCATCAAAGGGATTACTGTTCCATACCCCACCCCGACAATGCCGTAACTCTGAACAAGCACAATGCTCAATAGCAGCTTGCTGACACCCTCAACTAAATTGACACATGCAAAATATCGATGGCGCGATATAGCCATCAACACATTGTTGGATGGATTTTGAATGGACTCTATAATGATCCCGAGCGTTAATATCACCAATACGGGATAGGCATCTATATATTCTTCTCCGATCCACCTGATGATTAAGGGTTTGCCTATAATTATCAATAGGCCGCCTCCAAATGTTGCCAATATCGCATTTATCTTCGTTGCAAACATCAATTTCTCTTTGATTTCACGCATATTGCCCTCAGCATAATCCCTAGTAAATACGGGCAACAGAAAGTTTGTGGCTCTATTTATCAGATTAATCACTGCCAGAGGAAAATTTGCGCCGACTGAATAGTGTGTTACAGCACTTGACGATACAAACCAAGCTATGACAAACGAGTCAATTCTGTATCTCATCTGTTCGCCAATTTGCATTACAAATGACCATACGCTATATGAAAACAATTCCCGTATTTTGTATTTCTTAAAATGTTTCTTGCTTAGCTGCATTGACTTGTATAAATGATTTGCAATCAGATAGAAGATTATATTTGACATGATCGATGTCACTACGCCGATCGTTGCCAAAGCAATAATTCCATGGCCTAAAAGGAGGAAATATACTGTGAGTGCAGTACTGAATATCAATGCAAAGAAATGTGAATATGTAAGCAGATCATATCTAACGTAGGCTCCTATTATTCCCGCAAAGGCCTTAAAGGGAAACTCCAGAGCCAAGTTAATTCCCATAATAATTATCGCAAGTCGCACAATCGCAAGGTCACCAGGCTCTGACAAAAATAAATTCGCAAAATAGCATACAACTAAAGTCACAAAAATAATCAGCAATGCCATTACACAGTAAATGACTAAAGACGTATTGATGATAATATTTACATTTTCGTCATCATTTCTCGCTATGTACATTGTTACATATCGCGTCACCGCGCTGGCCAAACCGAAATCAATAAAATAATAATAGCCAGTGATTGCCGACAGCATTGTCAAAATTCCATACCACCGATCACCCAAATGTCTGATGATGAATGGCATCATAAAGAAAGATATCGCCATAGCCACAACGGTGAATGATAGTCTGGCGATAGAACTGCGGATTATTAAATATGCGGTTGTCATGCTTCGGATAAAGACCCCACGAGGCCTAATGATTACATGAGAATATTTTTTTACTTATGCCTGCAAGGACCTGTTTGATAAATCATGCCATTTTTGAAACATGATCAGCGCGAATATTCGTTTATCGTTGAGTTCCCGGCCCTGCATATGATCGGAGATCATTTCCCGCATCTCGCTTTTTCTCAGAATGCCGCCATTGCTTTTCGCGCCGCCCGACAGGAGATCATCGCTGAACGATTTCAAATCGGTTTTCAGCCACTGCGCCATGGGCGATGCAAACCCCTGTTTCCGGTGACTGAGGACCGGACGCGGCAGCTTTGCCGATGCGATGTGTTTCAGCATGGCTTTCTTCTGCATTCGCTTCATTTTCATCTCGGCGGGGATTGTCGCGCACATTTCCATCAGGACATGGTCGGTGAAAGGGACTCTCAACTCCATGGAGTGGCGCATTCCTATCCGGTCCGTGAGGGCCAGAATGTCCTCCGGAAGATAGGTCTTGATATCCTGGTAAAACATCTTGTCCAAGGGGTCCAACGCGTTATCGTCCGCCCTGAAGTAACCCGTCATCAGCTCTTCCGTCGCCCTGTAATCGATCGCTGCGGCGATATCCGGGTGATAGAGACGCGCACGCTCGTCCGGATTCAGC
>Ga0302247_1001689_pt1 | contig 16283 bp, 16 predicted proteins | sample AAG_UR_Ile_MG_FD_193529 | JGI IMG/M metagenome (GOLD analysis project Ga0302247, IMG submission 193529) | Enriched activated sludge microbial communities from anaerobic digester in WTTP, New Holstein, Wisconsin, United States - AAG_UR_Ile | ecosystem: Engineered > Bioreactor > Anaerobic >...
GGCGACGGCCGCCGGAAAACGGTAACATTCCAGCATCGCTGGATATAAAAAAGAAAGGAGATGAACAGCATGAAAAAGAAGATCCTTGCCCTGTTGGTTTTGACTCTCGCGGCGGGAGCCCTCTTCAGTGCCGGACAGGGCGACAAAAGCGGCGGCGCCAAGCAGCTGACGTTCCGCTACGCCCACATGAACCCCGCCTCCAGCCCCAACGGCCTGCAGGCCCAGTACTTCGCGGACAAGATCGCCGAGCGCACCAATAAGGCGGTCAAGATCGATGTCTTTCCGAACAGCCAGCTGGGCTCCATCACCGAGATGGCCGAGGCTGTCTCAATGGGATCTATTGCAATGCATCACAACACCTACGGAGGCCTGCAGCCGCTGCTGGGTGATCTGGGTCTCTTCGACACCCCCTATCTGTACCGCAACGTGGACCACCTGCTGAAAGCCACCGACCCCAACAGCTCCCCGGCCCTGAAGGAGCTGAACCAGAAGCTCATCGACACCCGGGGCGTGAGGATCCTCTACTCCTTCTACTTCGGCACCCGGGAACTGACGGCCAACTTCCCCGTCTACTCCCCCAGGGACCTGGCGGGCAAGAAGATCCGGGCCATCCCGTCGCCCATCTACCTGGCGGCCGTGGAAGGCATGGGGGCCGTCGCCATTCCCATCGACTGGGCCGAAGTCCCTGTCGCCCTGTCCACAGGCATCGCCGACGGACAGGAGAACCCCGTGTCCACCCTGGTGACCAGCAACATCAACGAGGTCCAGAAGTACGCGATGATGACCGACCACATCATGGGAAGCGAGCCGGTGGTCATCAACGAGAAGGTCTGGCAGTCCCTCAGCGCGGAGAACAAGAAGATTTTCACCGACGTGGCCCGGGAAACCCGGGACTGGGCCTCCAACTACGTCCAGGAGAACGAGGCCAAGGACCTGCAGACCCTCAAAAGCAGGGGCATGAAAATCATCACCGCCGCCGACGGGCTGAAGGTGGACGAGTTCCGCGCGTCGGTCATGAAGGTCGTCAACGAGCGCTTCGGCAAAGCCTGGGGCAAATACTACGAGATGATCGGAGCGATCCGGTAATCGGAAACGGATGCGGGCGGGAAACCCCGCCCGCGGAAACACCTGCATATGAGGAGCAGTGGTATGGACAAGCTCTCGCGAAAAGTGACCAGACTGTATCAATGGGCAGCACTTGCCTTCCTGTTGCTGCTCTTTCTTTCCGTTTTTATACAGATCATCATGCGGAATATCTTCAATTCCGGTTCGATTCATTTGGAGGAGCTTGCCCGGCTCTCGCTGGTCAGCCTGGTGTTCCTGATGATCCCGGTTCTCTCGTTCGAGAAGAAACACATCGTCGTGGACATCGTGCTGATCTATCTGCCCGGGGCGATCAAACGCCGGATTTCAGCGGTTGTGGAGGTTCTGGTCGGGCTCTTCGGGATCTACGTTCTATGGGCGATCTCCACAATCATGGAGCGCAACTGGAGCGTGCGCACCCCGGCCCTCGCCCTGCCCAACATAGTCCTGTACATCCCCATCACTCTGGGAATCCTGGCCATGACGATCCTGTCGTTCACCGGTGTCTGGACCATCCTCACCGCAAAAAAGGAGGGCATATGAGCGGCTCTTTGATTGTCGTACTCTTTCTTTTTCTTCTGACCACCGGTCTGCCCATCGCCGTAAGCATGGGCATTCCGTCCGCGCTGTATCTTATTTTGTCCCACATCCCGCCCAGTCAGCTGATCCAGCGGATGGTCACCAGCCTCAACTCGTTTCCCCTGCTGGCCGTGCCACTCTTCATTCTGGCGGCGGGATTGATGAACAGCTCGGGCATCACCGAACGGCTTTTCGAGTTCGCCAAGCTTCTGGTGGGGCGCATGAAAGGAGGTCTGGCCCAGGTGAACGTGGTCGCCAGCCTGATCTTCAGCGGCATCAGCGGCGCCGCCCTGGCCGATGTGGGCGGGCTGGGCAATATCGAGATCGCGGCTATGGACAAGCAGAACTACCCGAGGACCCATTCGGCGGCGATCACCGCCGCCTCCGCGGTGATCGGGCCCATCTTCCCCCCGTCCATCCCCCTGATCATTTACGGCGCGGCGGCGGAGACCTCCTCCATGCGGCTTCTGATAGCCGGTGTGTTCCCGGCCCTGGTCATCGCCGCGGCCCTGATGGTTCAGGTCGCCTTCTTCAGCCGCAAGTTCCACTACCCCCGGGGGGTCGACCGCAGGTACAGCCGGGAGGAGGTCCGGGCCGTCCTGAAGCGGGGACTGCCGTCGATGATGATGCCCGTCATCATGATGGGAGGGATGCTCAGCGGCTGGTTCAGCCCCACCGAAGTGGCGGCCATAGCCGTAGCCTACGCCACCGTCCTCAGCATCGTTTACAAGGAGATGACCGTCTCATCGTTCATCAAGGCCTGCGTGGAGACCCTGTATTCCACCGCCGGCGTGCTCTTCATCGTCGCCAGCGCGGCCATCTTCGCATGGGCGCTCACCGTCGAGCAGCTGCCCCAGCAGGTCTCGGCCCTGATGCTGAACATCAGCGACAACCCGGTGGTGCTGTTGATGCTGGCCAACGTCATCCTGCTCATAGCGGGCATGTTCCTGGAGTCCACCGCCGCCATCATGATCCTGACCCCCATCCTGCTGCCCCCGCTGATGGCGGCGGGAGTCAACCCGGTGCACTTCGGTCTGGTCATGGTTTTCAACCTGATGATCGGCATGATAACTCCGCCGGTGGGAATGAGCGTCTACATGCTGAGCCCCATCGTGGGTCTTCCGGTGGGAACGGTCTTCCGGGCCTGCATGCCGTACCTGGCCAGCCTGCTGGTGGCGCTGATCATCCTCACCTATGTCCCGCAGATATCCCTGTGGCTGCCGACCCTGGTTTTCGGTTGACAGGCGGGCGCGGGCCATGATGAACTGCGGAGCGGACGAGACTGCATGAAAAGATCGCGGCGGAGCCGGGCCCCCGGGAACGCACTTCCGGAAAAAACGCAAAAAGGCCCCGGCTCCGACCTTTCGAACAAGGAGCGGAAACAGTGAATATCAAACACAGAGGAAGCCTTTCCACGGACAAGCGGGTCAACAGAGCCAGAGGGATCGACAGGGTCACCCTCACCTACGACCGGGACAACATGCTGTGCTACTTCTACCTCGATGGGGGGTCGAAACTGGAACTGCACACCCACCCGGAGAGCCAGATCGGCTTCGTCGTCAAGGGCCACATCCATTTCATAAAGGGCGACGGGGAAGTCCTGGACCTGCGGGCCGGGGACTCATACTACTTCGGGCCGAACGATCCCCATGGGTCCGAAATTCTCGAGGACACCGAACTCATCGAATGCTTTTCCCCGTCGCGGGACGATTACAAGAGCTGATTCACTTCCTGCCCGCAGCGCGGAGCTCCGGGCACAATGACGGGCAAGCATCGGGGGGATGGGGCCGTATGGATGAGCTTTTCACGATTCACGAGGCAAGGCCGTCAGCGGTGGAGATGGTCATCGAGAAGATCAAGAACCTTCTGATCGAGCGGAAACTGGCGCCCGGCGACATGATTCCCAACGAGACATCTCTGGCCGAGAGTCTCCGCGTGGGACGAGGCACGGTGCGCGAAGCGCTGAAGATTCTCTCCGCCTTCGGGGTGCTGGAGATCAAACAGGGACACGGGACCTTCGTCTCCAGCGCCTCCAACAAACGGCTCTTCGACTCCCACCTCTTCCAGATTTTGGTGCAGGAAAGGGATTACCACTCGCTTACCCAGGTGCGTCAGCTTCTGGAGGAGGGGATCGTCAAACTCGTCATCGAGAGCGCGGACGAAACCGAGCTGCAGCATCTCGACGAGGTGATGAAGGCCTTTCAAAAGGAACTCTCCAGCCCCAACAGGTCCAGGAGCGCCGCCGCCGAACTCGACCTCTCCTATCATCGCCTCCTGGGCCGATACTGCCACAACGGCATCGTGGATAACATCTACAATTTCGTCATCGAACTCTTCACCAGAACCATCAACCCGATCCGCCAGGGGGTCGAGGAGGTCCACCTGGACCTCCATGACGCCATCATGGACCGGGATATCGACCGGGCTGTGGAAGCGGTGAGGCGGCACACGAAAATCTGGATCTCCGGGTACCTGGCGAATCACGGCGCGTCCGACCCCTCCTTTGGCCCGCGGTGAACGGGAGAGCTTTTTCCGGGGCATTCGCGGCTTTTTCAGTTTCGGCCTAAACGCGCCATGCCTCGTTCCGATGGCCCGGGTTCACTACCCTCATGTTCTGTAATCATCGGTTACATCATTCCTAAAAAAACATCGGTCGAGTGTTTCCGTTTTTTGGATGAATAAGGAGTAAACGACCGCATGGTTAGCTGATTGTTCAAACCGAAAAGCTTTCTTGATCCCTGACTGAATAATCATCTAATTCAACTTTTTCAATATCTCTGTAATCATCGGTGATATCCTTCCTAAAAACATCGGCAGGGCGTTTCCGTTTTTTGGATGACAAAGGGGGGATCAACCGCATGGCCCGTTACTAACTCAAACTCAAGCCAACATCGGAACTCGATAAGAAATATAGCCTTCACATCCCATCTCCCCCTCCCCCGTCCGCCGCCAGAAACCCCACCCTCTTCTCTTCATCCATCATCTCCTCGTACCCGGAACTAAAAGAGAAATCCGTAAGCCCGCCCAGGTCCCTGTAATAATTCTCCAGGTCCCGGAGCATCATGTCCCGGATTCTTTTCTTTTCATCAGGGGTGCCGATTTTCTCCCAGAGGGCGTGGGAGAAGGAGATTGAGTTCAGATCCCGGTGGAGGGGGTTTTCGTCCCTGTCCTTCTTGCCGGTCTTCACATGAAACATGAATCTTTTCCGTTCGAACTTCTCGAAGGGGTTGGCCAGGATGCTGCGCTGGACGGCGGCGGAGTCGGCGAGGAGCCGGGGGGTGTAGGGGCAGAGTTCCCGGTCCACGGGCTTTCCGGCGGTGAGCCGGTCCCGGTAAAAGCTTCGGTAGAGTTCCGTCAGGGAATCCAGGGGGCAGTTGCCGTCCCGGTCCGCCAGGACGAGAAGGGAGAGGAGAAAGACAATCTTGTAGGAAAAGGTGTAATCCCCCTTCTCCAGAAACTCGTAAAAGTCCTGATAAATGGTGGTCTCGTCGTGCATCCCCAGCCCCCGTTCCCGGCGGATCTCATCCACCCTGTCCGGATGGAAGTACTCGAGGCGACTCCGACCGAAGGGGATGACCACATCGGGCGTCAGGCCGCCTTTTCGGATCCAGTTCTTCACCGTCCCGGTGGAAATGAAGAGTTCCCGGGCCAGCTGCTCGGTGCTGAGGTAGTCCCCGTACTCCTTTTCGAAGGTGAAGATGCTGATCTTTTCTATCTTGCGCTCTTTTTCGTAAAACCCCGCCAGGACCAGTTCTTCTCGGCCGTAGGAGACGGGGGCCTCGGCGGCGAAGATGTCCGCCCAGGGCTTGTAATAAACCGAACCGGTCAGGGCGTGGATATTCCAGGGGCTTTTTAGGGCATCGTAATTATCCACCACATCGATGATGTACAGGGCTTCCTTTCCGGGGTGGCGGCGGGTTCCCCGGCCGATCTGCTGGGTGTAAAGGGTCTTGCTCATGGTGGGGCGGGCCATCACGATAACGCTGGTCTGGGGGCTGTCCCAGCCTTCGTGGATCAGGGAGCAGGAGGTGAGAAACTGGATCTCCTTCCGCCGGTAGGCTTCCATATAATCTTCCGACTTCCTGTCCCGCCCGCTCACCGACGCGGCGGGTATCCCCGCCCGGGTCAGGCGGGCCGCCAGGGACTCGGCGTGGCGGACGCTGACGCAGAACACCAGCCCCTGCTTCTCCAGCCGGCCCCGAGCGAAGTACTTCTTTACGATGTCCGTCACCAGCTGGTCCCGGGACTCAATGAAGACATGGCGCTGCAGGTCCGACTGGGTATAGTCCCGGCCGTTGTAGCGGATCCGGGACAGGTCCAGGCTGCTCTGCACCCGAAAGGCCCGGATGGGTGCCAGGATCCCCTGGAGGATGGCCTCCTTCAGGGACAGGCGGGTGTCGTAGGAGCCGAAGATATCCTCCAGCCTCTTCATGTCCAGGCGCTTGTCCGTGGCAGTCATCCCCAGGAGGGAGGAGGGGGTGAAGTATTGCACCACCCGTTTCAGGGAAGGTGCCGCCGCATGATGGGCCTCATCCACAGCCACATAGTCAAAATGATCGGGCGGGAAGTCCCGGTAGCGAAAGATCATCCCCTGGTAGGTGGAAACCCGGATCTCCTTCAGCCTCCGGGGAGAAAAAAGGCCCGATGAGGCGAGTTTTTCCTCCGTCTGCCTCAGAATCGCCCGGGTGGGAACCAGGATGAGGGTCCTGAAAGCCCCGTCCCCCCGTTCCCGATGCAGGCGGTGGAGGTCTTCCATCAGGATCTGGGTCTTTCCCGTGCCGGTGGGAAGAACCACGAGGAAACTGTTCTGCCCGCTCTCCCGAGCCCGGCGGATGTCCTCCAGCACCGAATCCTGATGCTGAAAAAGGGTGAATCGTCGGCCGGCCTTGATGAAGCTGGTGGTGAGAAAATCCTTCCCCTCCCCCAGATAACGCCGGATATCCTGGATGAAGTTGTCCCGGTCGATCATGCCGCCGAAGGACCAGCGGTAGAGCTTGTTCCCCCAGGAGACAAAGGAGTTCTGCTTCAGAAGCTGGGACCGGTACCGGGTCTTTCCCACGACGGCAGGATGGTGGTACTGCTCCCCGTTCTGTTCGATGGCGATCCAGTACGCGCCCGCCCCAGGCTCCCCGGATTTTTTCACTTCCACGAGGTAATCGAAATAGCGCTCCCTGCCGTAGATGTCGGGAAAAGAGGCCTCCCGCAGAACCCGATCCAGGCTCTCCCTTCCGTATATGTCGATGAAGGCCTCTTCGAAATGGGCTTCCAGCGGGCTGGGATCGATGCTGTACTCCCCCCGGTCTCCGGTGTGGCCCGGGGTTTCAATATCAACCTCGTCCCCGGCCTCCCGCCCTGCCAGAAGGGAGAACTCCTTTCGGGCCTCCCGGAGCTCCTCTTCCGTGTCCACCACAAAGCGGTACAGCCGGTCGTGGCCGTGCATCAGCCGGTTCTGCAGATGGGTGTATTCGCTGTAGGGCATCCGATCCGCCTGGCAGATCCCCCGGTCCACGATGACGAGGCGGGGCTCCCGGTGGTGGCGATAAATATGGGCGGGCCCCTGGATTTCGTGAAGGAAGTACCCCTCCCCCTCCATCCACTCCCCAACGGCGTTGTCCATCATCCCCGGGAATGATACCATGAAACCCATGCCCCCGCAGGACCCAACCCTGGACTACTACGAAAAAAACGCCGAGAAGCTGGCCCCCCGCTACGAGGCCTCCCGGCTGGGGCTCCTTCATTCCCGGCTGGAGGAGGTCCTCCCCAAAGGAAAGCCCATCCTGGAGCTGGGCTGCGGCACCGGCCGGGACGCCGCCTGGCTCCTGGGCCGGGGCTTCAACATCCAGGCCACCGACGCCTCCCCGGCGATGCTGCGGGCCGCCCTCCGCCTTCACCCGGAGCTGCGGGGCCGCCTGCGCCTCCTCGCCCTCCCCGAGGGACTGGAGACTATCCCCGATGAGAGCTACGGGTCGGTCTGCGCCCTGGCCATGCTGATGCACCTGACAGAAGACAGTCTCCCCGGGGTCTTCCGGGAGGTTCGCCGCGTCCTGGAACCGGGGGGCCTCTTCTTCTTTTCTGTCTCCCTCTCCCGCCCGGGGATGGGTGCCGACGGCAGGGACGAATCGGGGCGATTTTTCCTTATCCGGGATGAAGCCTGGTGGAGGGGGCTGGCGGGCCGCCAGGGTTTTCGGGTCCTGTCCGGCCAGGTCTCAGGAGACGGCCTGGACCGGGAAGAGGTGCGGTGGCTGAATGTTCTGGCCCGGCGATGAAGTTCATGGAAGGGCCGGCAGCCTGATATCAGCCCGCTCTGTTTTCATCTTGCCCCCCCTCCCTTTCCCCTGTACAGTTAAAGCATGAAAAAGACTCCGGCGAAAAAGCGGGGCGGGAAGCTGCGGATCGGCGATCACTGGAACGCCATTACCATCATCGCCCTGTCCCAGACCAATCCGCTGAAGGCCATTGCCGAGTTCGTGGAAAACTCCATCGACGCGAAGGCGAAGAATGTCACCATCATCCGGGGGAAGCAGAAGGGGGAATACTACCTCAAGATCATCGACGACGGGGAAGGAATCTCGGACTTTCAGTATATGGGAACCCATATCGGGGACTCCATAAAGCGGAAACTGAAGGAGAAGGGGGCAACGGGCATCCAGGGCGAGTTCGGCATCGGTCTTCTCAGCTTCTGGACCGTGGGGGAAACCCTCTCCATCACCTCCACGGGCAGGGAGGGCCTTACCCAAAGGATGCTCCTGGTAAAGGGAGATCCCGCCTTTTCCATCCGGGATGCGGCGACCCTCTTTCCCCAGACGGGGACGGAGCTCCACATCCGGCCCATCCTGGCGGGGGTGCGCCAGCTTTCGGGGGAAAAGATCCAGAACTATCTGGCCTCGGAGCTGCGGGACCGGATCGCCAAAAGCGGCGTGCGGATCCGCATCGCCGACCGCACCTCCCGGAGGGAACTCATCGTGGAGCCCCGAAAATTCCACGGCCGCCTCCTCCACGGCCTGCCGGAGATTGCAAGCCCCCTGGGCGAGGTCTACGCCGAACTCTACATCTCCCAGCGGTCCGCGGAAAACCAGGTGGGGCTGTACAAAAACGGGACACGGATCATTCCCGACCTCACCACCATCGACAGGTTCCGCCAATTCCCCTGGACCTCGGGATACCTGGAGGGGATCGTGGACGCGTCTTTCCTCCAGCTCACCCCCGGAACCCGGGACGGCATCATCTACGACGAGGCCTTCGCCTCCCTCTCGGCGGGCATGGAGAAGCTGGAGGAACACCTGGCGGAGCTGATCCGGGAGCAGGAGAAGGCGGAGGAAGAGGAAGCCAGCAAGGCCATTCTGCACCGGGTTACCCGGGCGCTGCGGGAGGCCTTTCTTCTTCTCCCGCAAGAGGACTACGGCTGGCTGAACATCCAGGCTCAGAGGAAGTCCCGAGCCTCCGGCGACGGGTCTGCCGGAGACGGACCTGCCGGCAAGGGTGCGGCCGGTATCGATGGCGGGACGGGGGACGGATCCCTCCCGGACGGGGAAGCACCGGACGAGGACGGAGCCGCCCCCGCCGCCGCCGTGGCGGAACAGGCTGATCCGCCGGGAACGCAGAAGGAGTTCTTCCAGTACCCCGGCCCCCTCCACAGCTTCCTCATCTCTCCCGCCACCGCCTTCGTGGGGGTGGGAGAAAAGCGGCGCTTCCGGGGAATTGCCCGGGACAAGTCCCGGAGAACCGTCGATTCGGGCCTGAGCTACTCCTGGGCCATCACCCAGGGGGCGGGCAGCCTGGACATGACCGACGGAGAGTTCGCCGAGTACACCGCCCCGGAGGAGCCGGGCCTTACCATCCTGGAAGCGGAGGTCCGGCAGGGAGAGGAGACCCGCCGGGCCCAGGCGGTTGTCACCGTCACGGCGGAGCTCATCCCCCAGCGGGAGCGGGAATCATCGGGCAGAAAAAAGGGGATCCCCGGCTACACCTACAGGAGCGCCCCGGGGGAACTCTGGCGCTCCCGCTACGAGGAGGAAAACTCCCTCATCATCATCAATAACGCCCACCCGGACTTCATCTTCGCCTCCCGCCAGGGGATGACCAAGCTGCGGTACATCGTCCGCCTCTTCGCCAAGGAGCTGGTGCTGGCCAACTTCCCCGAGGCGGGAAAAGAAGAGCTTCTGGAGCGGATGGTGGAGCTGACCCTCTACGCGGAGGAGAATCTGCGCTAGGCTCGCTTCATCGCCGGCCAAAATCGGGAGTAAAACACCGCAAAAATCGGGAGTGATATTGCGCCAAAACAGGGAATCCCGATGGCCGCCGTGAGCTGCCAGAAAGACTGATAAGGAAGTCAGCTTCACCTCCGGTAAACCCTCACCCCCACCCGGGAGATGTGGTCCAGCAGGGCGGGCTTTCGGAGGTTTCCCAGAATGGCCAGATCCACCGTATAGGGAAGAAGAAGCTCTTCCACATCGGTCATAACCCGGATCAAAACACCGAAATCCAGGTCCTCTTTTCCGGACAGAACAATGTCGATATCCGAACCGGAATGATGTGTTCCCTTGGCCCGGGAACCGTAAAGGATGGCTTCCAAAACCTCTTTATGGCCGCGAAAGACATGCCGGAGTTTTTCCAGAACGGTTTCGGGGATTCCCGTGTTCACAGGTTTTCCCCAGGGACCAGGCTGACGGCCTCCCGCAACTGGGCAAGAGCTTTCTGGAAGCTGCCAAAGCGCTGTATCCAGCGAAGATCCTGATCCATGGTTCTTTCCTGTAACAAGTTTAACCCCTTAATTGTCAGAACACAAGAAAAGGCCGCCCCGGAATCTTCACTCCAGCCGATACGAAAGAACATCCGTCTGGGAGAAATCCTGCCCCTTGAAAAGGAGGGGTTTGTTCAGCACCCGGGAAAGGGCATAGGCGGCGCAGTCACCCAGGTTCAGGGCCGCCTGATGACGGGAACGGCCCCAGCTGCGCCAGGCTTCAAGGGCAATTTCCGCCAGGGAAGAATCGAAAGCCACCGTTTCCACGCCGGCGGTGTTAAGAAGCTCCCTCAGAAGGACCCCGCCCTTTCTGCCCTTACGGGCTTCCACAACAATGGAAATCTCGAGAAGCGTCAGGGCGCTGATAAACTTCCGTCCCGGCCGGGACAGGGCCTGCAGGTAGAGCCCGGCGTCTTCTTCGCCAAACAGAACCGCCGCCAGGGCGGAGGAATCCACAACCACGCCTAGGCCCCGCTCTCGCCGTAACCCAGGATTTCGTCCTCGGTGTAAAGGGCCAGGTCCGGAAGGCCGGCGCAGGTTTCCGCAATGGCGGAGAGTTTTTTGTACAGCTCCCCGCCGGAGGCGGACAGCCCCGCGTCCATCTCCAAAAGGGCTTTTTCTATTGTTTCAGTCATTGTTTCGCCTCTTTTCCGGGACAGCCGCCGAACCAGCTTTTCCACCCGGGAATTCCTGATGCTTAAGGCCATGGGCGCCTCCTTTTTGCATATACTAATATTATACCGTATATACGATACAATCAAGGGTGGATACAAAAAAAAAGAGCGGTGGGGGAACTTCCACAGTTCCCCCAGGGAATCTCAGGAGATTCCCCCGGGAAACCACAATCGGTTCCCCGGGCCGCCCCCCCCCCAAAAAAAAAGACGGCCGCTCCCGCGGCCGCCTCCTCCGAAAAAGCCGGGGCCTAGTAGTTGTCGGCGTGCTCCTTTTTCAGGTCCGCCGTGGTCTCTTCCATGATGGTCTTCACGTCCCGGTTGGCGATGATGAGCTTCTCCACCATCTGCTGGAGGATCTGGGTCCCCTTGGGCAGGCTGATGACGCTGGCCTGGGGGCGGACATAGGCCAGCTGGTCGATGGCCACCTTCCACTGGGGGTTGGCGGCGTAGTACTTCAGCAGGCCCGGGTCCTGGCCGGCGGATTTGCTGTTGGGCATGTAGCCGGTGATCTCCGCCAGGTAGGCCTGGCTGGCGGTCCCGGTGAAGTACTTCATGAACTCCCAGGCGGCCCACTGCCGCCACTTGTCCCCCGTCTTGGGCATGGCCAGAACCGCGCCGCCCACGGGAACGAGATTCTGCTTCTTGGCGGGCAGGAAGGCGGGGATCACCTGAAAGCCCGCCCGGGCGAAGAGGTTGCCCATGCTCCCGGTGGAGCCGAAGACCATGGCGACCTTCTTGTTGAAGAAGTCGTCGTGGGAGTTGGACGGCACCGCCGACCGGTCCTTGAACACCATGTCCTGCCAGAGCTTGGCCAGCTCCAGGACGGGCTGTTCGGTGAGGTGGATGCCGAAGTTATCGTCGCTCACCTGCCCCCCGAAGGCGTAGACCGCGCCCTGGAAGTACCAGTGGGCGGTGGTGACCCCGGTGGTGAGCCCCAGGCCGGTCTGCACCAGTTCCCCCGCGGCGTTGATCTTGGTGACCTTTTTGGCGAAGTCCCGCATCTCGTCCCAGTCCTTGGGGGCCCGGCGGGGAAGGCCCGCCTCGGCGAACATGTCGCCGTTCACATACAGGAGCGGGGTGCTCCGCAGGGCGGGCAGGGCGTAGAGGGTCTTCTGATGATAGCCGTCGGCCAGGAGCCCGGGGATGAAGTCATCCAGGAACCCGGCCTTCTCCTCCTTGACATAGGGTTCCAGTTCCACCAGGGCCTTGTTCCGGGCGAAGATGGGCATGTGGGGGGAGTCCAGCAGCACCAGATCCGGCACATCCCCCGCCGCCACCGCGGCGGTGAGTTTCTGCAAGATCTCCGCGTAGGCCCCCTGGAACTCCGCCTGCACCACCACGTCGCTGCGGCTCGCGTTGAAGCGCTTCACCACCTCTTCCTGGGCGTTTCCGGCGACCCCGGTGAGGGACCTCCAGTACATGATCTTGATGGGCCCCGCGGGTTTGGCCGGCTCCGCCTTCCCGGCGGCGGTCAGCGGCACGGCCGACAGAACGAAGGCGAGCAAAAGAATCCATGCCAGACTTCTTTTCTTCATGCGATTCCTCCTATTGAAATTTTCCGGGCAACATCATGCCGGTTTCGGACACACGAAATCACCCCTTCACCGCCCCGGCGGCGATGCCGGCGATGAGCTTCCGCTGGCTGAAGAAATACACCACCAGAACCGGCACCAGGACGAAGATGGCCGCCGCCATGAGGTGTTCGGGGCCGATGGCGTACTCCGCCTCCCGGACCATGGAGAGGCCCACCGGCAGGGTGCGCATGCTCTGTTTGGTGGTCACGATGAGGGGCCAGAGGTAGTTGTTCCATTTGCCGATGAATATGTACAGGACCAGGGTGCCCAGCACCGGCTTGGCCAGGGGAAGGGAGATGTGGAACAGGGTCTTCAGATGGCCCAGCCCGTCCATCTCCGCCGCGTCGTACAGGGACGAGGGAACGGTGAGAAAGTACTGCCGCAGCAGGAAGGTGCCGAAGACGCTGGACACATAGGGGATGACGATCCCCTTGTAGGTGTTGATCCACCTCAGCTTGCTGAGGATGACGTAGTTCGGGATCAGGGCGATCTGGCTGGGGATCATCAGCGCCGCCAGCATGACCAGGAAGAAGAAGTCCCGGTACTTGAAGCGTATCACCGCGAAGGCGTAGGCGGAGAGGGACGCGATGGACACCTCCAGCGCGACGCCGGTCACGGCGGTGACGAAGCTGTTGACATAGAAGCGGCCGAAGGGGGCCACCGACCAGGCCTTGGCGAAGTTGTCCCACCGGATCTTCTGGGGCCACCAGATGGGCGGGAACTGCGCCACCTCCACGGGGCTTTTGATGGCGGTGGTGAGCATCCACAGAAAAGGCAGGCCCACGGCCAGCGCCGTGGTGGCCACCACCAGGTGGGAGACGATGCGGTCGATGTACCAGAGGGGTTTCTTTTTCCCGTAAACGACGCGTTCCACACCCGCCCCCTAATAGTGGACCCACCGCCTGGAGAAGCGGTTCTGGATCAGGGTGATGGTCATGATGATGACGAACAGCAGCAGCGCCAGGGCGCTGGCGTAGCCGGTCTTGAACCACTTGAAGGCGTTCTGGTAGAGGAAGTGGACGATGACGTTAGAGCTGTTCAAGGGGCCCCCGGCGGTCATGATGGCGATGATGTCGAAGGCCTTCAGGGCGCTGATGAAGCCGGTGATGGTCAGAAAGAAGGTTGTGGGCGACAGCAGAGGGAACGTTATATGGAAGAACTCCTGCACCGGCGAGACCCCGTCCACCAGGGCGGCGTCGTAGATCTCCACCGGGATGTTCTTGAGACCCGCCAGGAAGATCACCATGTCGTAGCCGATGCCGATCCAGACGAGGACGATGATGACCGCCGGCAGGGAGTGGCTGGTGCTCTCGATCCAGTTGACGGGGGGGATGCCCAGGGGCCGCATGAAGACCCGCAGGAGGCCGTAATCGGGCTCCAGAATCCAGGTCCAGACCATGGCCACCGCCACGCTGGTGGTGAAGGTGGGGCTGAAGATGACGGCCTGGTACAGGGAGCGGCCCCGCATGTTGCGGTTCATCATCAGGGCCAGCGCCAGGGCGATGGTCATCTTGACCACCACCACGAAGAAGGCGAGGGTCAGGGTGTTTCTGGTGACCATCCAGAAGACCGGGTCGCTGAACATGATCCTGAAGTTCTCCAGACCCACGAAGCGTTTTCTGGGGGCTATCATGTCCCACTTGAAGAAGCTCAAGTAAAGGCTGTAGAAGATGGGCCAGAATACGAAAACACCCAGAAGAAGAAAGTTGGGGAAGGTGAAGGCCGCGAAGGTCAGGGCCTCCCGGCGGGCCCTTCTGGTCCTGCCGGATTTTTTGGGCCCGGGGGCGCTTCGCCCCCCGCGGGAAGATCGCGTCGTCACTGTCGGGTCTCCTCTCGCCCGGTGCGGACCAGGTAAAAAGCGGGGAGCAGCATCTCTTTAAGGATAACCGAAACGGTCCCGTTGTCAAGATTGCGGCGGATTTTCCTCCGTCCGTGCCCGGCGGAACCGTGGGGCCTCATCTTGACAGGGAACGCCGGGGCGTTACACTTATCGTCGCCCGCCGCGGCGGAAAATGCCGGACCGGGGGCGGTCTTCGCCCCGGAGGTGATCCGGGGCGGGCCGAATGCGCGGCGAGGAGGGACGGTCATGAGAGTTTTCGCCCACCGGGGATGCAGCGGAGAATATCCGGAGAACACGATGCCGGCCTTCCGGAAGGCCCGGGACGCGGGCTGCCACGGGATCGAGCTGGATGTCCATCTGACCCGGGACGGGGAGGTGGTCATCATCCACGACGAGACCCTGGACCGGGTCACCGACGGCACGGGCCGGGTCCGGGACTACAGCCTGGCGGAATTGAAGAAGTTCAACGCCGCGGCCCTCCACCGGGATACCATCGCCTTCGAGCCCATCCCCTCCTTCGCGGAATACTGCGCCTGGGCGGCGGCCACCGATCTGGTCACCAATGTGGAGATCAAGAGCAACCTCGTCTATTACCCCGGGCTGGAGGAAAAGGCCCTGAATCTGGTCAGAAAACACGGCCTGGAAAAGAAGGTGATCTTTTCCTCCTTCAACCACGGCAGCCTCACCATCCTGAAAAAACTGGACCCCTCCGTGCCCTGCGGGGCCCTGGTTCCGGAGCGGGGGCTGGTGAATGCCGGCCTCTACTGCGCGACCATGGGATTCGATTATTACCACCCCGCCTTTTCGTCCATCGGCCCGGAAGCGGTGGAGGAATGCCGCCGCCACGGCGTGGGGGTCAATGTCTGGACCATCAACACCCTGCAGGCCCTGAAGCGCTGCCGCCTTCTGGGCTGCGACAGCGTCATCTCCGACTTCCCCGATGTCTGCCTCGCCTATCTGCGGGGGCTGTAAGGGGGGCCGCCTGCCTGAAAATTTTTTTTGCCCTTTTGCCGTTTTTCCTCTATAATCGATCGGATATTTGACCACTTCCGTCATATATCGTACTATGCACCGTAAAATACCGGGCGGCGAGCCCGGCATCAAAAAAGGGAGCGTCATGAAAAAAACCATTCATTTCCTGGCAATTGCCGCCGTTCTGGCCGTCCTGGGCTGCAAGCCCTCGGACGGCAAGTCCGCCGCCGCCGGGCAGCAGGAGCCCATCCGGATCGGCCATTCGGTGGCCCTCACCGGCCCCAGCGCCACCTGGGGGCAGGCGGAAGCGAACGCCCTTAAAATGATCGTGGACAAGATCAACGGCGAGGGCGGGGTCCTGGGCCGGAAAATCGAAGTCATCGCCCATGACAACCGGGCCGACAGGCTGGAGGCGGTGAACGTGGCCAAGCGCCTGGTGGAGCAGGACAAGGTGGTGGCCATCATCGGCCCCGCCCAGAGCGGCGTGGCCAACGCCATCCGGGAAGTCAACAACGCGGCGAAGATCCCCGTGGTGGCCACCACCGCGACCAACCCCAAGGTGACCGTCGCCGAGGACGGCAAGGTGGTGCCCTACACCTTCCGGGCCTGTTTCATCGACCCCTTCCAGGGGACCGTGGCCGGCCAGTTCGCCCTGAAGGACCTGAAGGCCAAAACCGCCGCGGTCCTCTACGACGTGGGGGACGACTACTCCCAGTTCCTGGGAAAATACTTCGTCGAGGCCTTCACCAAGGGGGGCGGCAGAATCACCGCCAACGAGGCCTTCCGGTCCGGGGAGCTGGATTTCCGCGCCCAGCTGGGCA